>Ga0154020_10002397_pt1 | contig 22868 bp, 13 predicted proteins | sample Klosneuvirus_201_FD_109709 | JGI IMG/M metagenome (GOLD analysis project Ga0154020, IMG submission 109709) | Active sludge microbial communities from wastewater, Klosterneuburg, Austria - Klosneuvirus_20160825_MG | ecosystem: Engineered > WWTP > Aerobic digester > Activated sludge | place...
CACCCACGATCACATCGCTATACCCATCGCCATTCACATCGCCCGCGCTGGAAACACTAAAACCGAAAATAGCACCCACCTGATCACTTTCGGCGGTCCAGTTGGCTATGGCGGAAAGCCCTAACGCAGAGCCGTGGTACACATAGGCCCGGCCTTCATCGGAATCGGACTGGCCGTTGTCGAAGTAGAACGCACCCACGATCACATCGCTATAACCATCGCCGTTTACATCGCCCGCGCTGGAAACACTAAAACCGAAAATAGCACCAGCCTGATCACTTTCGGCGGTCCAGTTGGCTATGGCGGAAAGCCCTAGCGCTGAGCCATGGTAAACGAACGCCCGGCCTTCATCGGTCTGCCCGTTGTCGAAAAAGTACGCCCCCACGATCACATCGCTGTAGCCATCGCCGTTCACATCGCCCGCGCTGGAGACACTAGCACCAAAAAAGGCACCAGCCTGATCACTTTCGGCAGTCCAGTTGGCTATGGCGGAAAGCCCTAGGGCAGAGCCATGGTAAACGAATGCACGTCCTTCATCGGTCTGCCCATTGTCGAAATCGCTAGCCCCCACGATCACATCGCTGTATCCATCGCCGTTCACATCACCGGCGCTGGCCACCCACCAGCCATAGGCGGCTCCAGCTTGGTTACTTTCCGCGGTCCAATCGGCAATGAAGGAGAGGCCTGTAGCGCTGCCGTAGTAAAGAAAGGCCCACCCTTCATCGGTCTGCCCGATTTCGTAGGAGGCGGCACCGATGATCACATCGCTGTATCCATCGCCGTTCACATCGCCAGCACAGGCCACCACCGCTCCGAGGGAGGCAGAAACCTGGTTGCTCTCGGTGGTCCATGCGGCAGTGGCGGCGAGGCCAGCGGCGCTTCCGTAATACACAAGGGCGCGGCCTTCGTTGGCTTGGCCGTTGTCGAAGTCCGGAGAACCGATGATCACATCGCTGTAGCCGTCGCCATTCACATCACCCGCGCAGGCCACGCTATAGCCGAATTGCGCGCCGGCCTGGTTGCTCTCTGCGGTCCATGTGGGTGTGGCCACAAGGCCGCCGAAGCTGCCATGGAATACAAAGACGCGCCCCTCGTCGGTCTGCCCGTTGTCGAACAGGTACGCGCCCACGATGATGTCGCTGTACGTATCACCGTTCACGTTGCCCGCACCGCCTACGCTCCATCCTTCGTGCGCATTGATCTGGTCACTTTCGTGCCACCAACCGGCGGCGGCAGTCAGGCCTCCCGCCGATCCATGGAAGACCTGCGCCCGGCCTTCGTTGGTTTGGCCATTCGTGTAGTCGGGCGAGCCCACGATCACATCGCTGTAGCCATCGTTGTTCACATCACCGGCCAGCGCCACGGATGCACCCATCCGGGACAATGCGGAATTGCTTTCGATGGTGCGGTTGGCCGTTGCCGCAGGGCCAGCTGCCGAACCGTGATAGACCTGGATGCGGCCTTCGTTGGTCTGCCCATTGCTGAACCCCGGACTGCCCACCACAATATCGCTGTAGCCGTCGTTATTCACATCACCCGCACTGGAGACCGCTGTGCCGAAGAGCGCGCCAGTGCTGTTGCTTTCCGCGACCCAAAGTGCTGCAGCTCCTGTTCCAGTGGCCGAACCCGCGTACACGTACGCGCGTCCTTCATCGGTCTGCCCATTGTCATAGTCCGGCGCACCGATGATCACATCGCTGTATCCATCGCCGTTCACATCACCTGCACTGGACACACAGCCACCGAAGTGGGCATTGATCTGGTCGCTCTCCGCTGTCCAATCCGCCGTGGTGCTCAGCGGGTCCACCGTTACCGGGTATTCCGCGAAGGCATCGTGTACGGAGATCACCACATCGTCGCCTTCCAGCATGGCGGTGGCTTGGAGCGTGTCGCCATTGGCATCCCATACATGCAGGTCCTTGTACCAGAGCGTGGGCACGTAGCTGCTGGTCCCTTCCACGGGGATGCAGAAAGCGATGGCGTTGCCGCCTTTGTCAGCCGCATGCAGATCACCGGAATAATTCAAGCGCACCTGTAGTGGGCCATCGCCTATGGGCCGTTCGCGCACGGTGAAATTCTGGCGCATACCTTCTTCGGCGTTGTGGTAGTCCATGGTGAAGGCACCGTGGTCGGCAACGAGATCGGGTCCGTTGGTGGAGAGGGTGGCACTGTCCGAAGGCAACAGCCATGCGCCGGGCCTTCCGATGCGATCCAGCGCAAGGTGTACCTGCCATGCGGCGCTATCGGTACGCGGCCACAAGTCGAAACCAGCGGCATGGTAGGTGATGCGCAGGTCCTGCTGGCGGTTCGGGCTTTGGAAGGCACCCACACCTTCCTGCCAATTGATGTGGTACTCGCTGGCAGCTATGTTGGCCATTATGGTGTTGTACCAGTCGTCGGGTACATCGGCTTTCGCTGCATCGCCGAGTTGCACCGGTTGCGGGCCATCCGGTTGGAAAGGCCCAGCGATGGGGAGGAATTCCGAGGTCCTTCTCGACGTTCGTTCGTTGGGTGTGTTCTGGAGAAGCCATGGCCGTACCGGGCGCTCCACATGGCCGAATATTGCGCCAAGCAGAACGAGTGGCAAGAGCAGGACGAAGCGGATGGATAGGACGCGCTGGTACCAGTGGTTGTGCTCGATCATTCCTGTGCGGTCTTGGCAGTACCAAAGTACGTTCATGAAACTGGGCAATGCAATACCGGAAAACCGGTATATGGTGAGGTCGACCATAACACAGGTTATACTCCGGGATCGGCGAAAACGTCTATAAGAAGGAGGCGCTCACTCCACCACCGGGGACTCCACACTCACCGTAGTCCCCTTCCCTGGTGTGCTATCCACCTGTACGGTAGCACCCAACGCGGCAGCTCGCGAGCGCACATTGCTCAAGCCCATTCCCTCGGCGGGGACCGAGGTATCGAAGCCTTTACCATCATCACTTACCACCACGCTCAACCTGCCCGGCGTGCGCGTAACAGCGATGGAGAGTTCGCGGGCTTCGGCATGCTTCAATACGTTGCTCACGAGCTCTTGCACCATGCGGTACACGGCCAGTTCAACGGAACGCTCAAGTCTGTGGTCAAGTCCGAAGACATTCAGTTCCACGGAAAGTCGGCCATTGATGTGGATGGTATCCCGTAGGTCCTTCAGTGCTTTTTCGAGCCCGAAGCGGCTCAGTGTAGCGGCGGCCATGTCGTGGCTGATCTGACGCAACTCGCCGACCGCCTGGTCCAACAATCGATTCACTTTTCCGAACTGCTGGTCCTTCTGAACTTGTTCCACGCGGTCTTCCAATGCGGCCATGTTCGCTTTGATCCCACCGAGCATGCTGCCAAGGCGATCGTGCAAGTCCTTGGCCATGCGGTCTCGTTCGGTTTCTTGTCCTTCCAGCATAGCGTTTATGCTTTTGATCTCTTGCTGGCCGAGGAGCTGGTCCACTTGTGCACCATGCAGTTGTTTCTCTCGTGCAGCCGAGATGCGCGCCTGTTTCAAGCGCTGCATAAGGAAGTAGGCGATGAGCAGAAATACGATCAGCGTCACAACGCCGAATGCAACGAGGAATTCACGTCGTTCATTTTCACGCTGCATGCGGCCATCGAATTCACAGCGTTCCTCGTTCGCCAACCTCACCATTTCGAGACTGTCGGCCAACGCCTGCTGGGCATAGGCATATTCGTATTCACGGTGCATGATCGCCCGCTTCGTTTCGTCCCCGCTCAGGCTATCGTTGATCCGTATCCATTGGTCCCGCATTTCCAAGGATCTTTGCCATTCATTGAGTCCCTTATAACCTTGGTATAAGAGTTCGCATGCCTCTTTGCGAATGGGGATCTGGACCATCTTGGTACCAATTCGCAAGGCTTCTTTTCCACAGCGGACCACGGCGGCGAAATCGTTGAGCAGGAGATAGGCCTTAGCCTGCTGAATGCGTGCGTAGCCAACACCCGCCGTATCGCCGATGGATTCCCGGATCCGTAGGCTCTGCGTGCTGTACTCCAGCGCTTCATGGGGCTTTGAAAGGCAGTTATACGCTGCGGCCAAATGGTTCAACGAAGCAGCGATCCCGATCTGCCGACCGAAACGTTGATGGATCGCCATGCTTTGGATGTGATCGGGGATCGCCTCCGCACATCTACCTAGCGCACGCAAAGGCGTACCCATGGTGTTCAACAGGATGGCCAGCCGGACACTGTCTTCTTCCGAAGTGTAGATCGCCTTGCTCTTCTGGTATAAGGCCAAGGCCCCTTCCGCATCGCCATGGTCCATGTGCAGGAGACCCATGCTGGTCATTATGCCGGCCACTCCAACCTTATCCTTCAGCTCCTCTCGGATGTGCATGGCCTCGAGGAATTTCTCCATGGCCTGATCATAATGTCCCGCTTTATAGAGCAAGCTGCCGATAGCGCCCAACCCATCAGAGATCCCTTTGTAATTCGCGGATCGTTCTTGGATCACGATCACTGTGTCGTAACGCGCGATCGCCTCCGCGATCCGTCCATTGTGCGCCAACGCCTCGCCCTGCCGTTGTAGGGCGCGGATGCGCCAAGTTTCCAAGCCGGGCTTTCGGGCGAATGTTTCCTGCATGTTGGCAAGTGCCAGCAGAGTATCCTTGTCTTGACGTACCGATCGCATGACCGCCGCCATCGCCTGCAGTCTCACCGTATCATGAAGCGTAGTGTCGTTCCATCTTACCCAAAGCTCATTCTGGCCATAGGACATTGAAATGGACAGCAGTGAAATAAGGAGGGTAGCTGGTCGCACATTCATTCCGCTGTCTTTCACTCCACCACCGGGCACTCCACGCTGACCGTGGTTCCCTTCCCCGGCGTGCTATCCACCTGCACGGTTGCACCCAAGGCCGCTGCTCGCGAACGTACATTGCTCAATCCCATTCCTTCGGCCGGAAGTGAGGTGTCGAAGCCTTTGCCGTCATCGCTCACCACCACGCTCAATCTTCCGGGTGTGCGCGTAACAGCAATGGAAAGCTCGCGGGCTTGGGCATGTTTCAGTACGTTGCTTACGATCTCTTGCACCATGCGGTACACAGCCAATTCCACGGAACGCTCAAGCCTTTGGTCCAAACCAAAGACATTCAATTCCACGGAAAGCCGGCCGTTGATGTGGATGGTATCGCGTAGGTCCTTCAATGCTTTCTCCAATCCGAAGCGGCTCAGCGTGGCGGCGGCCATGTCGTGGCTGATCTGGCGTAGCTCGCCGACCGCCTGGTCCAACAATCGATTCACTTTTCCGAACTGCTGGTCCTTCTGTACTTGTTCCACGCGGTCTTCTAGTGCCGCCAGGTTCACTTTGATGCCACCGAGCATGCTACCGAGCCTGTCGTGCAGGTCCTTTGCCATGCGGTCGCGTTCGTTCTCTTGTCCTTCCAACATGGCGTTGATGCTTTTGATCTCTTGCTGGCTCAGGAGTTGGTCCACTTGTTCATCGTGGAGTTCCTTCTCTTTTCCGGCAAGTCTTTTTCGGGTACGTATGGTGCGTGTCAGGAGCAGTGCAACAAGGCCAAGAATCAGGGTGGAAGCGATGAGGATGTTGCGTTGGGTTGAACGGCGGTCGGCTTCGGCGGCCGAGAGTTTCAGTGCTTGATCTTGTTCGAGGATGCGACGTTCTTTTTCAACGGTTTCGAAACGGATCTGAGCCTTGGCCACGCCATCGCTGTATTTGGAGCGGGACAGACTGTCCTGTAAGGTCGCATATTCGTTCAAGAATTCGAACGCCTCTGTTCGTCTGCCGAGGGAATCCAAATAGTCCGTGGCTTTTCGTGTAGCCTGGATCTTCAGATCCAGATTTGATGTGCGGGCGCGGCAGATGAGTATCTCGTCCAACGCCTCTGTTCGTTTGCCGAGGTTCCACAGCGCAGTGGCTTTGAAGTAATGACTATGAGCCATGCTCGCGGTATCCTTCAAGTTTCCATGAATGACCAGTGCCTTGTTGACTTCGACCAGCGCGTTCTGATCATCCCCGATATCACTATAGCAACTCGCCAGATTCGATAGCAGGTCGGCTTGCATGGATGGTGTTATGGACGTGCCGATCGTGTCCAGGACGGAACGATAGAGGTCAATAGCGGCTTGTGGTCCTTCGGTAAAGGACAAGGCTGCGCCGACATTCAAGACCGAACTCATGATCAGGCCCTGCTCCTTCATCCGCTTTGCGACCTCCAATGCCTGTTGGAAATAGTTCAGTGCCTCGGCATCGGACGCTTGATAGTAGTACGCATTGCCCATACCGATCAGCGCCCGGCAGATGCCTTCATCATGTTTCCGATCACGCGATCGCTGGAGGAGCTTTTCGAATCCGGCCAGTGCTTCCTCGAATTTCGAATTATCAAGATCGATCTCATAGGCAAGGAGTTCCATTTCCAAGGCATCGTCCGGTAGGTCGCAAAGGAGGGCGGCCTTTTGCGCGGCGATGGCATGGATGCGGGCCTGGTCAAAGGCCTCTAAGGACTTCAGGATCTTCGCCTCTTGGTAGTGCAGGAGATAGGAGAGGAAGGGATGATGCCGATCGGCCTGCACGCGTAGGCTGTCGAATAGGTGATGCGCATCCAAATTGCGGCCGATATGGCGCAGCCAGCGTCCGCGCAGGAGTTCGTATAGGACAACTTCTTCGTCCGTCACCGCCCGCTGCCGAAGCGAATCGAGGAAGCCCGTCATGGCCTCCTCGGAATGGACGTTGATCAGATCGGTGGACCGGTCGTAGGCCCGTTCGATATGCGGTGGCTGGCCAAGTACCCAGGTATAGGCCAGTATCCAGCATATGATGAAAAGAATGATCCGGGCCATGCAGGATGAACAGGAGCGGTTACCCGCATATGAGGCTTTGGATAAGGATGAGCGCTTGCCAAGGTGAAAGACACACCAAATTACTCTACCTCTATGGGACGGTAGTGCCGGTCTTCACGTGTTTGCGATCCCATGCCTTCACCTTCCCATCCACGACGGCTTCCGCGGTCAACGTATGCTCCATCCCTTTATCGCTGACCTTGATATCGTACGCGAGTTCGTGCGTGACTTCCTTACGGTCCGGGTTCAATTCGAAGACGGCCCGCGTGAAGCGGTGGTCGATCGTATCATGGTTCTGGCTCACGAACTTGAAACCGTTCGGTTGCTCGATCCTGACTTTGACGATCCCACCGACGGAGCACTCGGTGATGGTGACTTTGAAATCGCTCATAGGAACGGCGGTTTTATGGTCAGTTGGAAAGCTCTAGCCCCATCCCCGTTCCATGGCGTACTTCACCAGGCCGGCGATGTTGCGGCAATCAAGTTTATGGAGAATATTCCGTCTGTGGGTTTCTACGGTATTGGCGCTTAGGAAAAGCATATCAGCGATCTCCTGCGAGGTACGTTCCATCATGATCAGCTTCACCACATCCACTTCGCGTTTGGTCAATGGGCCGTAGATGGTTTCTCCTTCGCGGTGGGTATGGCGGTCGGCGGTAGCGGCCAATTCGCGTAGTTCTTGGGCGATGTATTGCCCACCTTCGGCCACGGTCATGATGGCTTGTTCCAGTTCGGCCTTACCAGTGGATTTGAGCAGGTAGCCGCCCACACCACTGTCCAGCAATTCCAGCACGAATTCACGGTGGCCGTACATGCTGAGGACCACCACACGGGTTCCAGGACTCGCTTTGCGTATGCGCTTGCTGGCCTCTATGCCGTCCATGTAAGGCATGTTGATGTCCATGAGCACGACATCCGGCTTCAATTCTGTAACGAGGCGAACTGCGTCTTGACCATTGTGTGCCTTGCCCACAATGGTCACTGCGGGTATGCGTTCCAACAGGCTTTCAATGCCATCAAGGAACATGGTCTGGTCGTCAACCAGTAGTAGGGTGTAGGGTGGCTGTTCCATCTGCTGCAAAGGTTCCATGACGAACGAAGATGCTACAATACCGGAAAACCATGAGATACTCTAGTGCCTATTGCCTCTCTACAACCACCGTTTGGACCGGAACCACAAGAGCATCCCGAAACTTAACGCGATCATGAACGCCATAACCCCATAGAATCCGAAACGTGAGTGCAGCCAAGGCATCCGGTCGAAGTTCATTCCATAAACACCTACTATGAAGGTAAGTGGGATGAAGATCGTACTCGTAATGGTAAGCAATTTGATCACCTGACCACTGCGCAGGTTGAACATGGCGTGGAAGGAATTCTCCAAGTTGGTGAGCATTTCCCGGTGTGTTCCTATCGTTTCAGCAATGTAGACGGCATGGTCCTGTAGATCGTTGATGTACTTGCGCGTGCTGTTGTCGATCACGTCACTTTGCACGGTGTGCAGGCGACCGGCCAGCTCTCGTGTGGGGGTAACATATCGGCCAATACTGATCAATTGGCTCCTCAGTTCCTGCATGGTGAAGAGGTCTTCATTCCCGGGTCTCAGCATCACCTTTTGCTCCAGCTTCTCAATTCGCTCGCCGAGGCTCTCAACAATAACGAAGTAGTTGTCCACGATCACATCAAGCAGCGCATACACCAGATAATCCGCACCGGCGCGGCGGACCCGTCCTGTATTTTGGCGAATGCGATCGCGTATGGGGTCGAGGATATCACCGGGTCGTTCTTGGAAGGAGATCACAAGTCCCTTCCGCAGTACGAAGCAGATCTGTTCAACTTCTACATTTCCGTTCTCCTTTCCCAACGTGAGCATTTTGGCCACGATGAAAAGGGTATCCGGATACTCCTCCACTTTGGGACGGTGCTCGGTGTTCAACACATCCTCCAAAAGCAAAGGATGTAGATCGAATTGTTTCCCGACGGCTTGCAGGACCTCATCTGTGTTCAGCCCGTCAATATCAAGCCACGTCGTTCTGCTCGGGTCCACAACGGGGCACTCCCCCAAGGTTTTCAAGGTTTTCTCCGACCATTCTTCCTTGTCGAACGTGAACACACGGAGCGAAGTGCTTGGATTCTCTTCGTCATTCACTTGAATAAAGGAACCCGGCGGTAGGCCTCTTTTCCCCGAGCGTTTCTTCACCTTCTTCATAGCACTCCTTCAATGACTTTTTGGGTCAAAGCGATCTTGGTACCATTTTCTTTGAAGGAGACGGTCCGTTGCGGATAGGGTAGCTCAATATCCGCTCGGTCGAAGTGGAGCTTCACGGATCGGTTCAGGTCATAGTGCATCCTGCGCGCTACTACCGGGTCTGCCGCCCACACGTAAGCGCGGATCACAAGGGAAGAATCCTCGATGCGCACCAACATGACACTCACCTTCGGTTCACCTAATTCCATTTCGCGCTCCGTGCGGCGATCAATGCAAGTGGGGTGCATTTCCGCTTCTTGCTGAAGGATCGCCATGGCATTGTCCAGATCGCTTTCGTAACTGATCCCGAACTCGACGAATTCGCAAGTGGCCTCATCCACCAAAGAGCTGTTCACGATCGTTTCATCACTGATCACGGCATTGGGGATGATCACGCGCCGGTTCTCGAATGTAACGATCACGGTATGGCGCAGGGTGATGTCCTCCACGGTTCCGATGTGCGCTTCACCGATCTTTATCAAGTCGCCCACACGGAACGGCTTGAACGAAACGATGAAGATGCCGCTGATGATGTTCGCGAAGGCGCGTTGCGTGGCGAAACCCAAAATGGCAACCAGGATACCAGCACCGGCGAATAGTGTTACCGCCAAGTGCTTGAAGGAAGGGATCATGTACACGATCGTCCCAATGGCACCAAGGCTTACCATGAAGCGCAGTGCATTCCGCAGGAAACGATAACGGGTCGCGTCCTCCCGCAACTTGTCCGACCGTTTGTAAATGCGCCGCAACAAGCGATACAGCAAACGTTCAACGATGAATGCGGCCAACAAGACCACTAAGACCTTCAGGAGCAACAACAAGTTGAACCCCAACCGATCCACAATGTGGTCCACACGTTCAGGGGAGATCTTGGCCAATAGCATGGTGCGACGAAGGTATTTTGGCGCCACCCCAGCCTTTCACTTGGTCTGGACAAAAGGATGAACAACCGATGGGTAATTCCTTCAGTACTGTGCTGGTTCAACCGATATTGCGCACCACAGGGAACAACCAAAGTTCGCTCGTTGACCCTCAGGGTAACTCACGAACGGGGTTCATCCTCTTCAAAGATCCGAAAGGTCCCGTCGCATTTCAGCGTCACCGCTGATGTCCACCTTCGGTTTGCCGGCTCGGAAGATCACCATGCCGGTGCCCTTCAGTTCCATGCGCCCACTTGCCACGTGCAGTAAAGCTCCTTCGCGCAATCCAACCACGGTGGTGCGTTGGTTCAAGGCGAGGAATTCCTCCAAACGCTTGTCCCGGCTTTCACCGCCATGCCCGGGGATCGTGGCTTCGGTGTAGTGTGGGTTTATCTGGAACGGAACCAAGTGCATGGCACGCATAGATGGTACCTCTACGATCGGCATATCGTTGGTGGTCATGATCGTTGGACTGGCGACGTTCGCCCCGGCGCTCCAGCCCAGGTAGGGGAGGCCGCGTTTTACTTGGTCACCGATCGCGCGCAATAAGCCGGATCGATACAGTGAACGCAGGAGCAGGAAACTATTGCCACCACCGATCGCGACAGCATCCAGATCTTCCAGTGCCTTGTTCGGATCGGTGGCCTTGTGCAGACCGATGGTTTCACAACCGAATTCGCCGAACACCGCGGCCATGCGTTCCACGTATGCATCCTGCTCAGGTTCCGGCTGCGCGAACGGTACGAAACCGACCTTCTTGTGCCCTTGTAAAAAGGACTGCGCGTGCGCCTTTGGCCATTGGAAGAACGGTTCGCCGGGTAAGGTTGAATTGGAAAGAAGGAGCAATTGCATAGGCGGTTCGTTGAAGATCTATTCGCGCGAAAGAACTATTCGATCACGGTCCCTTCCACGATCAAGATCAGTTGGTCCGGGTTTCCGTCGGTGGTAATGGTGATCTTTCGCATCAGCGGTCCAAGAATGGTTCGCCCGGTATAGACCAATTCCAGTTCACCAGTAGAACCAGGCGCAATGGGCGTTTCCGGTGTTCGTGGCATGATGCAATCGCATTCCGATCGCGCTGCCATGATAGTGAGTGGCGAAGAACCGGAGTTCGTGATAGGGAACATGAACGTTTGTTTTACCCCTTGTCGCACCTTCCCGATCGAAAAGTAGAGATCCTTGGTTTTTGGATCGATCAGAATGCGTTCCACTTCGATCCGACGCTCGCGCGCAGCTGCCACACTATACACCGATTTCTTCAGGTCATTGAGGTCATCGCTCACGTTGTTGGCCGAACGGTCTTCGCCGAAGGGGAGTTCTCGGATGCGCAAGATGCCGCCATTGGTCGCGGTGCTGTCCATGAAAGCTGCGAGTGCATTCGAATTGGCACGTTGCAATTGGTTGCGTAGGCTCTCGATACGGCGCAGCGAAAGGTTCTTGTTGTAGTCGTTGCGGGCCAGCGGACTGGCATGGCCGCGTACTTCCAAAGTGATCCGTTCGCCACCTTTCAAAACGGGGATCAAGGCTTCTGCCAAATTCTGCAGTTGTGCATGTCCACGTTGCACCTCCGTTTCGAAGAATGTTTCGAATGCTTTTGTTTCACCGTTCTCCTTTTCATAGAGGGGACGCAATGCGGCATATTGATCGTACGTGGTGTTGTAGGTCTTGTCCGTTTTCAACTTCCAAGAACGCGGTTCGGGTTCGTCGTTGTGGAAGTACAATACCAATGGGAAGTCCGCTTGCAACTCGGTGATGGTGCGTTGTGGGGTTTCGATAGGAGTGGAGACTATCGGCGGAATACTATCCAGCTTTTCCATCACTGGCGGTACTTCTACGATGAGCGGTTCATTCAGGCGGAAACGGTATAGGTCATTGCAACAGGTTTCGCCTTTGGCTGCGAAGGATCCAATGCGATTGCTGGTGAGCCAACCCTCATTGCGTAAGGGATCGTAGCTCGCGTAGAGATCGTTGGCCGGACTGTTGATCGGCCTGCCCGCATTCAAAGGCTGTTGAAATACACCGTCGCTTTTCTGGTGTGCAGTGAACACATCGAAGCCCCCGATCCCCGGCAGGAAGTCCGATGAGAAATAGAGCGTGTTCGAATGCCGATCATACCATGGACTTCGTTCGTTCCCGATCGTGTTCACAGGCGTTCCCAAGGGTTTTGGGTCGATGGCGATACCGTCCTTGAATTCGGCGATCCAGATGTTCATTTCACCTTTGCCGCCGGGTGCGTCGCTCACGAAGTAAAGCCACTCTTTCCCTTCGATCTGCACAACCATGGGTTGGGTTGTAGCGTGCGCGGGATCCAAGCCCGGCAACGGGGTCGCGTTGGCATTTTCGCTGGTTCTTTGGACCTGGATATGACAACCTGCAATTCCGGAGCACTTTGAAAAGAGCATCCATTTACCCGAAGCACTCCATGCCACGTTTGCGATATCCACCTGTTGGGACGCTGTCTGCGGATCCATGGTCGGTGCAGGCCACGTACTTCCGGTTTCCTTCACTTTGAACAAAGCCGTGTAATACGTCGCTGTATCCTGGACTTCTTCATCCGCATTCAGTTTTCCACGAAGGCTGGTGAAGTACAACGCACTATCCGGGCCGATGCGCGCACCGAATTCGCTGTCATAGGTGTTCACCGGTTCGGGCAAATGTTCGATCGTAAGACTGTCAGTTCCGGTTTTGGAAGTAGCTGCCAACCGACATCCTTCCAATGCATTCACTGCGCGTAATGCGGTGAACGATCCTTTGTCCTTTTCTTTTTGCAAGGCTTTCTTCCACGTGCGTTCCGCTTCTTCGTATTGGCCACTACACAATTGCATTTCGCCGAGCCAACGCAATGCATCAGCGTGGGTGCGACCTTGGTCCTTGTGATATACGCGGTCGTACAATGCAGCGGCCTTATCGTATTGGTTGCTCAGGCGAAGCGCCTCGGCTTGTTTCCATTGGAGGCTCATGCGCCCCGGATCGGTTTCCAATGCACCGGCATAGAAACGGGATGCACCATAGAATTCTCCTCGTTCAAAAGCCGCATCGCCCCATGTGGTCCATTGAACAACGGACTGCCCACTTCCCATGAAAGGCAACAGGGCCAAGCAGCACAGGACGAATTGCCGGTTGATCGTCTTCATATTCACAATTGCGCCGGGCATGCTTTGAAACGAACAGGCAGCGGCGGATGCTTGCGGAATATGCGGATCACCGTGAGTTCAATTCCACCGCGATTCCTGCTGGCTGGCACCAGATCGCTGGTGTTGATGTCGTAGCTCAATCCGAAGGTCCAATCGTCATATTCAACGCCGCCGTATACGTACCCGGCATCGCCTGCACGAAAGTGGATGCCCAGTTGCACGGCCCTGTTCAAGCCGTAGCGATCATTCAGGATGTACCGCACGTTGGCACCCAAGTCCACTTCATTGAACTTGCCTTGTGCCATGAATTGGAGCATCGGCAACACATCAAAATTCTTGCTCACCGGGAACTGTGCGATCGCATGGATGCTCGTGCGTATGTCCAACGGGGATCCCGGTCCACCGAGGAAACCGATCTTCGGCTTGGTCAGGTTGAAGAATCCCGCACCGAATTGTATGCCGGTCCTTTTTGCCGGTCGGTACCGGTACACGAAACCGGCATGCAGATCGGGATGGATCAACGAAGATCGATCGAATCGTTCACCGGTGGCGAGGTTCGGGTCGTAGTTGAAACCGTTGTACTGGTTGTCGAACGAAAGCGAATTCTGGTCCAAGCTCAACGAAGTGAAACCGATTTGCACCCCTGCGGTGATCGCATTGTCCTTCGCTTCGCCGAATTTCTGGGTCCAACTTGCGCCAACGCTCAAATGGGTTTGCTGCAATCGGCTGTCACCGGCCTTGTCGTTGAAGGCCCAAGCGCCCAATCCCAATCCTTGCACACCGGCTGCATTTGCGGCATCGCCACCCAGTGCGAACGTGCGATAGGGTACGGTGACAGCGCGCCATTGTTGTCGAAAGATCCCGTTCACCCGATAGTCCCCATCAAATGTTCCGATCGCGCCGGGACCCAACGCCAGGGGTGCATTGAAGAACTGCGAGAAGTGGATGTCTTGCGCAAGGATCGGTGAAACACACAACGCGAACAAGATGCCGAAGGCGGCATGTTGCATTCTGCGAAGTCGTTGAACACACTTCATCGCACCACAGTAACATTCCCTTTGGTGAAGAAGCGTTGACCATCCACGCAGAACACGGTCAAGTGATACACGAACACGGCGGGGTCCACGGGTTTGCCTTTGTATGCGCCATCCCAACCGATCTTTTGGTCATTCGTTTCGAACACCTTTTCTCCCCAGCGGTCGAATACCTTGAACTCCAATTCTTGGATCGCACGACCGCGCACGAAGAGCACGTCGTTGTTGCCATCATTGTTCGGAGTGAACGTGTTGGGTACGAAAATGTCCGGGTCTTCGCAGAGCAGATCATGCACTTGAACTGTCACCGAAGCATCCTTCGTGCAGATCCCATCACTTACAGTTACAGTGAAGGTGGTCGTCTCTTGTACCACGGCCGTCGGGTTGGGGATCGTGGGGTTGCTCACGAGGTTTGCAGGGACCCAAGAGAATGTGGTTCCCTGCGTCGGTGTGGCCATCAACTGAACGGTGGTGCCGGGTTCCACGATGGTCTGGTCAACGGTTGCGGTTACCGTGCCGCCCATGATAGGTGATACCCCAACAGCGATCGTGCCGTTCCAAGTGCATCCTGCGAGTGTGGTCACGGCCACTCCATACGTACTCGTTTCCACCGGTGCTACGCTGGCATTCGTGGTGCCTTGTCCGGTCAGGATATCTTCCGCAGGAGACCATACGATCGTTGCTCCGGGATCGATACCGGTAAGGGAGAGCTGTGCGGTATCCATGGAGCAGATCCCGTTATCGCCGACTAGCACTGGATCGCCCAGCGATACATTGATCCGCACACTATCGATCCCACCGCAGATGTTGTCCAGCGCACGTGCGAAATACCAACCACTCTGCGTAGGGTTGATCGACGCGGTGCTGTCGGTGAGCGGAGCGTTGAGCGTGTCCGTGAAGTTGGCGTTGCTGGACCATTGGAAAATATTTACCGTACCATTTCCATTCGCCGTCAGTAGGGCGGTGGCGTTCGGCCCACATACGGTTTGTTCTACACCTGCATCGAGAACGGAAGAGGCAACAACGACGGTCTGCGTGGCGGTCAAGGAACAAGCGCCATTCCCGAAGGTGAGCGTGTAGGTCGTGGTCTGCGGAGGCGTTGCCACAGGGTTTCCCACGTTCGCATTGCTGAGCCATGTAGCGGGTGTCCATGCGTAGGAGATACTCGGGTCATTGATCGGGAGCACGCCGATCTGGACACTTGCGCCGGCGCAGATCGTGGTGTCGTTCAGGTCGATCGCACTATTATCCAGCACTACCACTTGACGTTGCGTGGTGTCATTCACATTACATGTGGCGGGGTTGTTCGCGACGAGTGTAACCGTGTACACGCCGGGTCCCGGGAATACATGGGTCGGCGAAACGAGAACACTGGTCGTGCCATCACCGAATGTCCATTGGTATCCGCTGGCACCATAGCTGGTATTGGTGAAGGTGATCGGGTCGGGCAGGCAATTGATCGTGCTATTGAAATCGGCCACCACCATAGGAATGTCCATGTCCAACTTGAAGACACCATTGTTGCAAAGGCCACTGTTGTTGGTGGGACTCCATGCGCCGGGGTTGGGCACAATGGGAAAGTCGGAATTGCCTCCACAGCCGGCACAGACACTTTGATACACTCTTCCACGGCGATCGAATCGGCTGGTGCCACCATCCACATGTTCCGGGCTCACACTTCCGCCATAGAATGTTCCATAATACAAGTCGGAAAGATCGATCTCGAAAACAGCAAGATAGAAGTCGTTGCCATCCGTAGTTGTTTGAAATGCATTTGGGGTAACGGCCATACCTGTGGTGCTCAATTGGCCTTGAATGGCACTGCCCCAGCCGCTCACGTAGATCTTGTCGCAATAATCCACTAGAAAGGCGGTCGGTGAAATATCCGGTCTTCCGTCGCCTTGTCCGAATCGGGTGCTGATCAACAAGGTGGTCAGGTCATGATCCAGTTTGCTCAGGAATTGTCCGGAATTCGGAACGTTGTAGCTCGCATTGAAGATCAGTTCGGAACCCAAGGAGCTTGTTTGCCCGAAGAGATAGACGTTTCCTTCCTGATCCAGATCAGCGAAGTAGCACTGGTCGTATGCTGCTGTTCCAAAATAGGTACTCGCGACCAATGTTGATCCCGTGGCATTGATCGAAGAAACGAAGCCATCCGCTTGTCCACCCAAGAAGGCTGTATGCAGTGCACCTGGGGTGGTTGGCAAGTCGGTACTGCGCGTTCCACCGGAAACGTAGACACCATCGTTCCCGTTCAATTCAACGTTGTAGATGGCATCAGCCAATGCTCCTCCTAGAAAGGTCGAATAGAAAAGCGTGGTGAGCGAAGCGTCCATCTTCAGAACAACGCCATCTTGTGTACCGCCCCCATATATGGGCTGCATGCTTCCAACAGTAGTCGGCATGTTCGGTGAAGAAGTGCAACTGGCGATGTACACATTGTCATTGGGGTCCAACAACACTTCACCACGTACTTCGTCGGCGTAATTGAATTTTAGGCCCGGATCCGTGTTCAGCCCATCGGTCTGTGATCCGCCAAGGAATGTTCCTGCCAGTAACGTGGAACCATCCGCGCTCAAACGAGCAACGATCATGTCCACGCCGTTCGGGAAATTCACGCCCAGACCATTGGTCAAATTCACCGGCGGACCACCATTGAACGAAGTGTCGAAGGACCCCGTGGTGACCGGGAAATTCGGTGAACTTGTCGTGCCGTACAAGAAGAGTTCGTCGTTGCCGTTAACGATGATGCTGTGCGGAAGTTCATCGCTGCTGCCACCGATATAGGTGCTCCAGATGAGGAACGTGCCGGTGGTATCGTACTTCGTCAAGGCGATATCGGTTCCATCAAAAAGGCCATCGCCACCAGCATGGGTCACTTGGAAGGCACCGGTGGTAGTTGGGTAGCCTTGACCGAAGGCGGTACTGCCACTGTACAAGAAGCCATCGCGATCGAAGGTGGCGGTATATCCGAAATTGTCCGCGACGGAACCGGAGTAGGTACTGAAGATCACGGTGGGGTCGATCACAAGCGGAAGCGCACGGTCATGATCACCCAATTCAAACCCGAAATGGCCGTTGCCTTTTCGGTAATGACAAGGGACTGGCGCACGCACTCCATCCTTTTCTTGATAGGCCAGCGGAATGGTCTCGACCACATCTCCGAGCGAAGTGGCAAGGGTCAATCGGTCGTTCGTGAAGGTGATCCCGTCGGTACCATCGTACAGGAACTTGATGATCGTGGGATCTGCATCGGGAGCGAGGAAGAGATCATACTTGAGTCCTTTGGCATCGGTACGGATCCGAAGGTCCACGCCGGGATAGATGTTCTTCTGGTCGATCGCCGCGAAGGCGTGCACGTTACTTGCCCACTTGCTCGGGTCATTTCCGATCAGGAAATTGAATGCACCTGGCCGCACACCGACGGGTTCGATCACGGGATCCGAATTTGCACCCATGAACTGAAGGCGGATCGCATGGTGCCTGATACGTTGTGAAAGGGGACCATTGGGCATCCCGTTGACATGAGCATGCGAAAGTTGTTGTAGTGCGTTGCGGTCGAACCGGTCGATCAGCAGTGCGGCTGGTTCGATCCATACGTTGGCATCGGCCATTTCCGCTCGGAACTTGACAGGTTCTGGCCACTGGCCGCGGTTCTGCAAGAAGGGTACCGTACGTTGCGCGCCCAGAGGTAGCGACAGCGAAAACAGGATCACCACAAATTGAGCGGAACGAAGTAGGCCGGACATGTGCGGTCGAATCTACGGCACATGGATCGTAGTGCAAACATGTGGTTCCGTGTGCAACCAAGGATCACAAAGCTGGTCGGGTGCGGATCACAGGGATCGGTCAGCGGCTCTGCAAGGCCGTATGTTCTTGGATCTTCGTTGTAAGTTGGAATTCCACTCGCCGGTTCATTTGGCGGCCATCCTCTGTTTTGTTGGTCGCGATCGGTTGGTTCTTGCCATGTCCGATAGGCAAAAGTCGGGTTCCTTCGATCCCGCTCATTTCCAAGAACTGACGCACGGACGCGGCCCGTTCTTGAGAGAGATCCATGTTGTACGACGTACTTCCAACATCATCCGTGTGTGCTTCGATCACCAATTGCAGCTCTGGATGCTGGAACAAAAGTCCCGTAACGTGTTCTAGTATTTTGTAAGATGAGGTGTCGAGCAGGGCGCTCTTGAAATCAAAATGGATAGCACTGGTCCTGAACTTGGTATTGTTCAGGTCCTTCAATGAACTCATATCCATTTCGCTAAGGTCCTTCAGCTTTTCCACTTTCAATTGATACACTTCGGCATCCATGAACTGGAGCTCCCGTACTTTTTGGAACACCTTATACAGGGTTTCAAGGTCCTTGGTCTCGCCAACGGAGTAGGTGTACAAGCCCCGTTCTGGATCGAAGCGTTCCACAACACGGTAGAGTTTACGGATCTCAACAAAGCGAGGGTCGTCCAGGTCCACGCGTTTGGATGATGCGAACAGTTCCACGGAGAAGGTCGCATCGGCGAGTTCATCCATGGACATGCCCATCTCATCGAATGGGAGTTCTTGATAGGTGAAGGTGTGGTCCTTGCCCAGAGCGTCTTGGTACACCGCGACCACGTTCATATCCTCATGGTCCCTGAATTTGTCCACGACCACAATGGTGCGCGTGTTGCATGTATTGGCGATCAGCCCGTTCGCATCAGGCACTGCGAGCACGTCCAATTTCAATTCGTATGTCCCTGGGGTACGATAGGTGTGGAAGGTGCGTATCCCAGTTGAGGTGGTGCTATCGCCCATGTCCCAATGGTACTCGCTCGCGAACAGGTCCGGTAAGAAGCTTTTCTTGGCATCCAAGGCAAGAGTTCTACCGGTTCGCACAGTGTCCGGCGCGGTGATCCATGCTTGGCGAACATCCTTGACTTCCAAAATGTGGCTCTTTAGCTCATGGAAGGTCGCACCCGTCTTGCGGTCAACGAGCAGAGAGCGAACGGTATAGGTGCCTGGCTGGGAATAGCAGTGCTCAACCTTCTCGCCCGTAAAGCGGGTACTGTCACCCAGGTCCCAAACGTGATCAACAGGCAATGTGCTAGTTGCGGCATGGTGCTTTTGCTTGAAGGTGTAGCAGTAATTGTTCTCCTTTTGAGGTGAACAGTCCCTAAATTTCGGTACGGTTCTTTTGAAGGTATAGATGTGGTCATTCCCGGAGCGATCGGTGCTGAAGAATCCGGTATGGAGATCTTTACGCATGGTGAAGCCGATATCGTTCCCTATGGAATTAATTGGGGAAGGAAGTGCTGTTGGGCTGCTCCATGTGCGGTTCTGACGTGTTGAGGAATAGATATCCAGCTTGCCCAGACCACCGTCGCGATCACTGGCGAAGTACAAGGTTCCGTCCGGTCCGATGGAGGGGAACATATCATTGCCCGGACTGTTGATGGTGGGTCCCAGGTTCTCGGGTATGCTCCATCCATCGGGTGTGCGGGTGGATCGGTACAGGTCCACGCCACCCATGCCGCCAAGCATATCACTTGCGAAGATCAACGACTCGTCGTTGTCCATGAACGCTGGGTGCATTACGGAATGCTTATTGGAGTTGTGCTCGAACGGTTCCGGCAGGCTCCAGGTCGCATCGGTCTCAGTGGAGAAGAACAGGCCCAGGTCGGAATGTGCTGCACGCATATTCCCCAATTTCTTTGGTAAGGCTTGGTTCCGTGTAAAACAGATCGATCGGTCGTTGTTGAAGAATGATGCAGGCCCTTCATTCACCGGGGAGGTCAAGTTGCCGCTGAATAGTATGGGTGTGCCAGGGGTCTCCCCATTGAACGCGACCCAATACAGATCGGAGAGCGACTTGCCGGTTTCAGCATCCTTATAGGTAATGGTGGCATTGGCCTCCCGCACGGAACAGAACACCAGACCATCGCCACGGAGTACAGGCGCATAGTCCTCAGCGTTAGCACCCATTATCACAGGCGCAACTTCCATCACCTCTTGCGCCATGGTGTGGAGCGAAAGGAGGGAGAGGATGGTTATGTGTAGCAGTTTGCACATCAGAAATAGCGCGGATCCTTCACTCTTATGCGATAACCGAATTCATATTGCAACATCAATTCGTGCGATCCGGAATGGTAAGCAAGCAGTTTGGAGAGACCGAGGTCGTAGGCGTACCCTATCCTCCATTGTGGGGTTGGAAGCACTTCCAAGGATCCAATTAGCGCATCTGCTGTCCGGTATGAGACACCGATCCAAACTTTGTCCTTGAGGATCAGGTTCGTGCTGATGTCGGCTTGGAGGCTACTGGTCGTACGGTACCTGAGCAATGCCGAAGGCTTCAGTTTGACATCACGGGTCAACTCGAACAGATAGCCACCGGTGAGCATGGGTTGAAGGTCGGCTTTTGTATCAGAAAGTTTCCAGCCGTCGTTGGTCGGGGAGAAGCGCCTTGCGATGAGGAAGGGAGCCGAAAGCCCTACGAACCATTTCTTCGTGTAGTAGTAAGCTCCACCGCTGAAGTTGGGACGGAGCCTTCCACGACTATCGGACATGAAGGATTGGTCACTCGTTTGCTGAATGGCCAAGTTGGACCACTGGCTTCGATAGAGCGTGAATCCAGCACCAAGTCCGAAAGCCAGTTTCCCTTTCCGGAATTTTATTCGATAGGCATAATTGGTGAGAACACCAGTTTCGTTGGAGACCCCGATCTTGTCGTTGTATAGTAACAAACCCAAGCCGAGCTTCCGGCGCTTAAGGGGGGCATGCACGCTGATCATTTGTGTTACCGGAGCACCATCGAATCCGACCCATTGGTGGCGGTAATTGAGGTTCGCTGCCAACGCATCGCGACTTCCCGCATACGCAGGATTGATCACTAACCCGTTGAACAGGTATTCGCTGGTAAGCGGCGTATGCTGGGCCTTGCACCAAGCAGGAAGCAGCGCGCTTGCAACCAAAAGGATATGGATGGAATTCCTCACCGTTTAAGGATCACGAATCCGTTGTACGCGGTTTCGCCGGATAAGTTCAGGACGTAGAAATAGGTGTCGTTCGGCAGTTCCTGTCCATTTCTGGAATGGCCGTCCCATTCGTTCGAGTAGTCGTTGTTTTCGTACACCTTTTGGCCCCACCTGTTGAACACGGTGAAGTTGCTGTTCGGGTAGGCATCCATACCGGTCACCACGAATCGATCATTGTCGCCATCACCGTTGGGCGAGAATCCTTCGGGAATGAAGAGTTCTTTGGTCTCGATCAGAACGGTATCGCTTGCGGCAACGCATGGGCCGAGGGAAGCGGTAATGACGAAGGTGTTCATGCCGAGCGAAAGGCCGCTCACATGTGTGACCGCTGCATCGGAAGGACTGATAGAACCTGTGCCGGACAAGACGGTCCATTCAACGGTGGCCCCATTGGTCACTGAACCGTATAGATCCGTGGCTAGTTCCACTTCAAGATGCTGATCGGGACCTGCATCCACGGTAATGTTGGCGCCCGGATCATGGAAGGTGATCGAAACGGTATCCGTGCTGCTGCAATTACCTTGTACAACCGTCCACAAGAGATCGAATGTTGCGAATTCCGACGCAGTGATATCGGCATGGGCATCATTGGCTGAGATCGCATTGATCCCATTAGGAACGGTCCACTGTCCGTTTTCACCGGAAGCCTGCATCCGTATTCCAGTTCCGCAGACTTCAGAATCTGGTCCAGCATTCGCCACTGGCGCTGACAAGAATGTGATATTCACGGTGTCGGTCGCTGTACAGCCGGGGATGGTCATGGTCCAGGTCAATTCATAGTTCCCTGGCAGGCTTGTAGTGATCGTGGTAGCTGGGTCGTACTGATCTATGAAACTCACGCCTGATGGACCATTCCATGTGCCACTCCCTACCGCGTTCAAGCTAGCGCTGCTCCCGCAAATAACTTGATCCGGACCAGCATCACTGGCGCAGGTTATCACAGTTCCTGCACAGTTGCAATTAGTGCTCCAGAGGTCGTTTGTCGTTCCAGCATTTCCATCATCGCAGGCGGTTGCTGGTAATGCAGTTCCATTGGCTATACCAAGGCAGTCGTAGATGACCGGTGTTCCAGCGCAGACACAGTTGCTGGACCAAACATCGTCGATGGTGTTGGCGTTGGTGTCGTTGCAAGCTGTTCCGGGTAGGGCGGATCCACCGGGTACGCCGAGACAATCTTCAGGCAAAGGTGTGCCAGCGCATTGGCAATCGGTGGTCCATGCATCACCTGTCGTTCCTGCGTTTCCGTCATCGCAGGTTGTTCCGGGCAATGCAGATCCACCGCTGACACCTTCGCAATCATAGTTGGTCGGTGTACCTGCGCATGAGCAGCTCGCGCTCCAGAGATCGTTTTCGGTGTTCGGGTTGCCGTCGTCGCAAGTTGTTCCGGGTAATGCTGTTCCGCCGAAGTCGCCATTACAGTCGGCAGTACACGCTACTTCACCGGTGTTGCCACCTACACATGTTGCGCAGTTGTCCAGGAAGGCTGTTCCGCCGAAGTCACCATTACAGTCGGCAGTACACGCTACTTCACCAGTGTTTCCACCTACGCAGGTCGCGCAGTTGTCAAGGAAAGCTGTTCCGCCGAAGTCGCCGTTACAATCCAAGGTGCATGCTACTTCACCGGTGTTTCCACCTACGCATGTTGCGCAGTTGTCAAGGAAAGCCGTTCCGCCGAAGTCTCCATTACAGTCAGCTACACACGCTACTTCACCTGTGTTGCCACCTAC
>Ga0154020_10002398_pt1 | contig 22868 bp, 18 predicted proteins | sample Klosneuvirus_201_FD_109709 | JGI IMG/M metagenome (GOLD analysis project Ga0154020, IMG submission 109709) | Active sludge microbial communities from wastewater, Klosterneuburg, Austria - Klosneuvirus_20160825_MG | ecosystem: Engineered > WWTP > Aerobic digester > Activated sludge | place...
ACTGCGTCAGATGTCGCGGGAGAGTAGGTCGATGCCAACCCAATACAACTGCCTCCGTTGCTTCCGAGCAGCGGAGGCTTTTTTGTTTTTATCCCAACCCGACTTACCTTTCGTGCCAAAACCAACTCGAAAGTATGTCCACCTCCGCCTCCAACCCGGCCAATATCGCCTGGAAATATCTCCTCAAATCCCTCGCTAACCAATAGTGCGTCCTGCTCATAGGCCCCGACCTGCTGCCCGGAGAAAACCTCTTCCGCGATTTGCTCCAACACCTCGGCACCTCGGCCTGCGTCGCGCCTTCGAACAGGACGGCATCCTGCACCAGTTCAGTTACTACGATTACAGCGGAACCCCCGAACCGCACGACCGCATCGCCGCCTCGCCCCGCGATACCCGTCTGCTGTTCAACCTGCTCGGCGTGCTCAGCGACCACAACTCCCTCGTGCTTACCCACGATGACCTCTTCCGGTATTTCTCCCCAATCCTCGGCGACAAAAAACTCACGTCCGACCTCTACATTGACCTGTCGCACACCCTGCGCCAGGCCACCGACTTTGTTTTTCTCGGCTTCCAGTTCGACCAGTGGTCCATCCAGATGCTGCTGCGCCTGCTCAACCCCGACCGCAACAAGGGCCTCCATTACGCCGTGAACCCCGCTGTGGCCGCCGATACCCGCGTGTTTTTCGCCGACCAGTTCGAGGGCGAGTTCGTGGAGGGTATCAGCCCCGCACAGTTCCTCGAAGAACTCTGCACCCGCTGGGCTGCCGAGGAGCAGCAACGCCAAACGGCCGGCGTTTTGCTCAAACAAACCCTGCGCGATTGGTTGCGTCAGGGCCTGCTCGCCCGCATCCTCGAACGCCTCGGCGACACGCCCGCCAAGGCCGACGCCGACTTCCAACTGGGCCGCCTCAACACCCTGCGCCAGAGCATCCGCGAGGGTGTAGTGAGCAGCGAAAGCGCCCTCCTGGAAATGAACCGCATCCGCAAAGCCACACAAGAACTCATCGAAACACTGTCCTGAGCCATGAAACGATACCCGGGTATACGCCCCTTCCGCACCGACGAAAAAGGCCTCTTCTTTGGCCGCGACGCCGACATCGAGCGCCTCCACCGCCTCATCGGCCTCGAACAACTCATCATCTTGTACGGCAAATTGGGCTACGGCAAGAGCTCCCTGCTCTCTGCCGGTATCTTCCCGCGCCTGGAGGCCGAGGGCAAGCGACATTTCCTCGAAATCCGCTTCGGTCCCTACAAACCCGGCGAAAGTCTGGCCCCCGCCGAGGCCAACCGCCAGGCGTTCCACCGGGCGGAAACCAGTCCTGTAAATTCTGTTGATCCTGTCAAAAAAAACCACCCTGTCCTCCTCCCCAACGCCGAACCCAGTCTCTGGCTGACCCTCAAAAACCGCCAGCAGGCAGGCCAAAACAGTTTCCTGCTTGTGTTCGACCAGTTCGAGGAGTTGTTCTCGTACCCCGCCGAGCAAATCCTCGAGTTCAAAAAACAACTCGCCGAGGCGCTGTACTCCCGCGTGCCCAAACGCTACGAAACCTCCCTCGCCGGCGCGGGCCTCACCCCCGAACAGGAAGACACCGTGTATGCCCCCTTTGACCTCAAGGTGGTGTTCTCTATCCGCTCTGACCGCATGAGCCTGCTCAACGGCCTGAAAGATTACCTGCCCAACCTGCTCCAGCACGGGTACGAACTGGACGCCCTTGACGAGGCGGCGGCCACGGAGGCCGTGTGCCTCCCGGCGGCGCTGCCGGGAGTGGGGTTCGAAACGCCCCCCTTCATGTACGCCCCTGCCGCACTCAATGCCATTTTCGCCGCCCTGCGCAACGAACGCGGACGCATCGAGACCAGCGCATTGCAGATCGTGTGCCGGTACGTGGAGGACAACGTGGTGGGGCCGTCACGGTACGCCCCCACGACCTCGGCGACATCAAGTCCATCTTTCGCCAGTTTTACGAGCGCACCATCGAAAACCAGCCTGAGGCCGAGCGCAACCCCGCCCGCCGGCTGGTCGAAGACCTGCTCATCAAGGACGGTACGCGCATACCCTACGCCGCACAAGCCCTGTTGGCTACGCCGGGCGTGAGCCAGGAACTGCTTGACCGCCTCGCCGCTGCCTCCCTGCTGCGCGTGGAGCGCGACGAACAGGGCCGCATGCTGTACGAAGTGGGACACGATACGCTGGTGGCGCCTATTTCCGAAGCCGCCCAGGCCCGCCGCGCCGAAGAGGAAAAAATACGCCTGCAACAGGACGCCGACGAACAGCGCCGCGAAAAGGAAAAAGCCGTGGCTGCCCGGCGGCGCGCGCGGATCGTGGCCATCGGGGCGGTGATCTTGTCGGTGATCGCAATTGCGGCCTCCTACCTGGCTTATGTCAAATCGGAGGAAGCGCGCGCACAAGCGGCCATTGTGTTGAAAAAAGAAAAAGAGGTGGAGGCAAACGAGCGCATCGCAAAGGAAAAATCCGATGAGGCCGCCAAATACCTGAAACGCGCCGAGGAAAAAGAGGAAGAGGCTCGCTTGAAAAACGAAGAGGTACAGCGCCAAAAAGACGCTACCGAGGAGCAAAAACGCCGCGCAGCCATTGCCTTGCAAGAGGCGCAGGCCGAACGCCGCCGCGCCGAAGAAGCCACCGTCAAAGTCGTGCAAAGCCTCCTGAAGGATGCTTCTGCAGCCATTCTCCGGCTCGACTACGAAACCGCCCGAGATCGCCTGCACGATGCCGCCGACCTGTGCGCCGAAAAACCTTTCGACAACCCGCATGGGCGCTTGCGCACCGCCGTGGCCGATTTGCTGATGGAATCCGCCTGGTTCCTCGCCGAAACGGGCAACGCCCCGGGCGCTATGTTCGAGATCGGTGTGCTGGCCCAACTGCTGGGGGCAGATGACCCCGCCGATACCATGCGCCTCGATACCCGCACGCCGGAAGGCGAACGGCAGGCACGTGCTACCTTGCGGAAAGCCCTGCGGCTGCTGCGCCCCGCCGCCTTCGATGCCTTGGAGGCCCGCTACTATCCCATCCTGCTGCCCGTGCCCGGCGGCTCGTTTTTCCTTGACGAAAACTACGATGTATCGCTTTCCAAATTCCAACTCGCCCGCACGGAGACCACCGTGTGGCAATACCACCTGTACCTCGCCGCCGAGGGCAAGGACATCTTCGATGCCGAAACCATCTCACGCCCCGGCTGGGGCTGGGAGGGCGACAACCCCATCGTGAACGTATCCTGGTTCGATGCCTGCCTGTACGCCAACTGGCTCAGCCGCCGCTTCGGCTTGCGCGAGGTGTACGACATGAGCGAAGTATCGCAGGGCAATTTTGGCGACTACTACAAGAACCTGAAAATAGACAGCACCGCCACCGGTTTCCGCTTGCCCACCGAGGCCGAGTGGGAGTACGCCGCCCGGGGCGGCGCGGCCGGGCTGCGCGACAGTTTTGAATTTGCCGGCGGCAAAGTGCTGAAAGAGGTAGGCTGGTACGGCGAAAACAGCGGCAACCGCACGCACGCCGTCGCACAACTCCAGCCCAACCAACTGGGCCTGTTCGACCTGAGCGGCAACGTATGGGAGTGGTGCTGGGACTGGTACGGCGATTACCCTCCGGGTGCGACAGATCCGGTGCCCAATCCGTACGGGCCGCCCGAGGGGGAGGCACGCGTTTTGCGCGGGGGTTCATGGGGCAGCGATGTCAACTATTGTAGGCCTGGCCTCCGCAGCGGGCTCATCCCGGACGATCGCGACTTCTATAGTGGTTTCCGGGTGGCGCGGCACTAACCTAACCCTTTGTGTTTTTTAACTTTTTTTTCTTTTTGGCGAAGCCGAAGTGCCTCAACTGCGCATATTCAAGATTCGTCCTTGTCATCTCGAAGAGAACCGTCCACTCTACGAGCGGTTTTCCCTTCGTAGAGTGGACGGTTCCGTCGAGCATCGTTAAGTTGTACCTTGGTAATACTTGGTCAAAGTTGTGCCCTGGCCCATTGATGTTTTTTCTGTCGAGGTTGGTGTTTTTGCCTTCGGTATGCACACTCCTTTTACTTGGCTTTCTGGTACTTAGCCCCAAAGGGGCGCTATCTACCAACGTGGGGCATGGCCCCGCGTGAAAAGGCCGGGCAGAATCGGAAGCCCTGAAAGGGCGAAATAGGATGTGCGGAGTGTGCTATCGCGCCCTTTCAGGGCTTACCCACGGTGGCTCATCGGAGGCAGGGCTGCACCCTGCCTTGCAGGATTGCGCCCCTTCGGGGCTACACACCTGAAAGTCACGCAGAAAAATTGTATATGCTGCAGGAGAAAACACCAAGCGCGGCAGGAACTCCGTTCTGGGGTTGTTGCATGGGCTTCGCGGAACGGAGTTCCACGACACAATTTTCTCGAAATAAATATTCTGGATTCGCTTGTCGGAGTGGCGTGCCCGTGTTTACATTTGCACCCGCTTTTCAGCAATCGGGGGATTAGCTCAGTTGGCTAGAGCGCTTGCATGGCATGCAAGAGGTCATCGGTTCGAATCCGATATTCTCCACAGGCAAGGGGCCGAACGTTCGCGTTCGGCCCTTTCTTTTTTGAGCAGATGATTGCAGAGTATCCCGCAAGGTCGCAGGACAGGCTATGATGGTTGATTTCTGAAGTATCCGAAGCGTACACCTAAAGCCTTCTGCGGCGTCGGTTTTTCTGCCAATACCAAATCCAGCCAGCGCCCGCACCGACACCCAATAGCGCCCACAGCCACCCCAACGTCCACTCGGCACCACCAAGTGCCACCGGCCCGTCGGCGCCCGACAGCGTGAAGGCTGCCCAGTGGTAGGGCATTTTTCGGGCATCGGTGCCGGGTTCGGCCAGCAGGTCGAGTTTAGCCTGGCGCAAGGCCTCGGATTTGGTCATGCCTTTTTTCAGGTGTCGGTAAAACGCCGTAAACAGGTTGGCGGTGGAGCGGTCGTTCACCGACCAGTAGCTCGCCACCAGGCTGCGCGCGCCCGCGTACGCAAACGCCCGGGCAAGACTTAGCACGCCCTCGCCTTCGGCAAACTGTCCGGCATTGGTCTCGCAGGCACTGAGCGCCACGAGGGAGGCGTTCAGCCGTTGCGCGTAAATTTCCGGCAGTGCCACCATGCGGTCGGAAAACTCAATGCCGGGCTGACCGCGTTGGCCTGCATGCGCGTGGGTGGACAAATGCAGGATGTCGTAGGTCGCAGCACGGTGCAAAAAGGTGTCGGCCAGGGCTTGTTCGCCCTTCAACAGATCGCCTGCGGTATTTTCAGGCTTTTCGTTCAGGCTGTTGGGCAGCGTCGTAAGTCCGGCACGGGCTTTTTCGGCAAATGGTGCGACGTGCAACAAGAGCCGTTCCGGTACCGACTGTGCCCGTTGGTCGGTGAGCAAGGTGGCCGACCACGCGTACTGCACCGTGTGTGTACGCAGCAGGTAGGGCGCTTTGCTATACGCGCCCGTATGCGGGGCGGTCAGGAGCGCTTCAAAAGGCAAGTATGCCAACCGACCATCGGGCACGATGACCAAGGCTTTGGCGCCTGCCAAAACCGAGTCCGGCAACAGGCGCTGTTTCAAAAAATAGGCATCGGCAAAAAAAGCAGTTGGGTCTGCTGCCTGAGCATTTTTGTCGGCAAGCAGCATCTGGAAGCGGACAAGTGCCTGGTCCAGCGCGGTATCGCGGGGTATTTCGTGGGCGGACAGGCCGTTTCTGCGCAGTCGCAGACACAGGTAGCGGTCGCCGGCCTCGAAAAACGTGAGCAGGACGGCGTGTTCCGGCAAGGCTTTGCGTATGGCCGTCAGGTCGGCAGTTTGGCCTGCCTGGTTATATTCGCGGAAGCGGGGGTAGTTTTTTCTCAACGCCCGCAACAGGTCATCGTAGCGGCGTTCTAGTTGGTTAAGATTGCTTCGGCGTTGTTTCTGATTGCTGGAGTCCGCCTCTGCAAGGTAGTTCTGCGCTTCCGCAATTCCGCGCCGGAATTTGTCTTCAATCCGGAGCAGGGAGTCTGGAATGCCCGTGGATGCCAGTGCCTTTTGTTCCCAAAGCGCATCGCGAAGGGCGTTTGCGCGGTTGTCCTCCAGCATGGCAAACAGGCGGGTCAAGTGTAGGGTCTTATTGGTTTCGCGGTACATTCCCCATAAGTTGAGTACGGCTCCACATCGAAGGTCGTAGTTGTTTTGGGCAAAGTAAAGTTTGGCATCGTCGGTTCCATACGTAAGGCGCAAGCGTTCAGCAACAGCAAAGGCCAGGTCGAAGCAATCGGCGGCCTGGGTTCGGTTCTGAAGGGTAGGTTGGCGCAATAGCAAGTCGGCTTTTCGAGCCGGGGCGTTCATCGCCCAAACCTCAGTGGGTACATTGTTTTTTTTGGGGTTGGCTGCCGGATCGAGATCGTTGAAGTTGGGGTATGCCTGAACTAAGGCATTTTGATACAGTCGTATGGCTTCGGAATCTCGGTTTTTCCGCTGCAGCATGTCGCCCCATTCGCAGTATAGTTTGGACATTTCCCGGCTTTTGCGTTTGTTTTTTAATTCAGCCAGTCCTATTTGCTCGGCCTGTCGGTACAGGCGTTCGGCCTCTTTTGGCCGACTGGTCGCGGAGGCAATTTCGGCAAGCACTGTGTGTGAGCGCATTTGGTTAATGGTCTCTTCCGGTTTTTTCTGGTAATATTCCAAAGCCTGTTGGGCCAAGATTTCCGCTTCGTTATAGCGGCCTTTTTTTATAAAAATGGCGGCGCCGGCTGATCGGAGTGAGGCCAGGTGATTGAGTTCACCCTTGTCCGTATTTTTTTTACCCAATTCAAAGTAGTGCAGGGCCAGGTTAAGGCTGTCCCACCAATAACAGTTGTTGGCCAATTGGCCGTATATGGATAAGGAATACTTCGGCAATGTATCGCTTTCGAGAGCAGCTTTCAGGCACTTGTCAGCATTGAAGTAGTCGTGCCGTCGCGTGTAGGTTTGCGCGACATTTTTCAGACAATAGGCCAGTCGGTCACCCTTGAGTTTTTTAGTTGTGAAAACTCGGATGGCTTCGTTGTAGGAGTCGAGTACATCCGAATATTGCTCCAGTTTGCCGTGCAAGTAAGCCTTCCAAGTCATGAGATCGGCGGTGGATACTGAATCTGCCCGTCCGGCCTGGCGAAGCACGTACAAGGCGCTGTCCATAACAGCAATCGCCTGGGGAACTGAGTCGCGCAAATCCAGCGAGTCCGCGAGTGCTTCTGTGAGGTTTTCAAAGGTTGCCCAGTTCGCATTTCGGGTACTGTCGGGCAACGCATTGATTATTCCGGCAGCAGCCGCAAACTTGCGTTGATGAACCAGCGATTCTAATTGCTGGGCCGTGCTGTCGGCACTAGATTGCGCCCACAACACGGCCCAGAACAGGAAGAAAAAGAGAAAAACATGAATCAGATGTTTCATGGTGCGAGCATATTGTGCCCGCAAGATTACTGTTTTTTAAAATAACTTATAACCAAGTATGCAGCAATTACCAATCCCGCAATCGCCAAGGCCCACCAGCCCCAAGGAGGTATACCGCAGCAGCTTGCACTTTTCGGCGTAAAAACGGTCGTGCACGCGTTTGAATCAATTATGGTCGCCAACACCGACGATTTTCCGTGCAGGTCGAGCGATAGCCCGGTGGCAGTTTGCGGGCTGCCGTTTGCGTCTTGGTACGTCCAGGTTACGATATACGGCGGTGTGCCGCCACTGATGATGAGGTCGGCGGAGCAGTTGTTCGAAATGTCGTCTACATGCAAGAGCGATGGCTCGGGCACCGTGTAATCCATTTCGGCGGTACAGCCCGTAGATTGGTCGGTTACGCCAAAGCGGTACGTAGTGTAGCCGGGGTTGTATGCCTGAGTTGACGAAACACCTGTAGTGCAATCCTGCCAAACCAGATCGGAAGGGCCGCCGACATACCCGACGGCAGTTGCAACGATATTGCCGGAGCTGCTGCCAGAACATGGCCCGGGCGATATGGGGGTAGTAATTTGAATTTGCAGGGTGCAAGCATTGTTCGCCTTGACCCGCACGATTTGTTTTTGACAGGTGGGGGCAGTCGACCCGCTCGAAGCGACCAAGGTATATTCGCGATGCTTGAGCGAGGTCAGGATTGGATTGGCGACAAACGCGTTGCTCAATCCTTCTTCCGGGTACCAATGGTAAAATTGATAGCCGGATGGCACCGGCACCCCAGCGGGTAACACCGCGTTCCCGATGGTGAACGTGTTGGTATAGGTCGAATCGGATACCGTACTGCAAGGATCGCACGAAGTCGTACACGAAATCGGCGCCATGGCCAACGGTGTTTCGATGGGCGGATTGCAGTCGAAGTAGATTTTGGCCTGGTTCATTACGGCGTTGCAGAATGAGTCGGCAACGGTAGGTTTGGTTTCACACCGAAAAGTAAACGTGGCCATTGTGGCATCCTCGCCGAAAAGTGTGCCGTAGCCTGGCTCGGCGAGGCCGTTGAGTCGTAAATCGCGAAAATTGAAGACGATCGTGCGATCAGTTGGATTACTTGTTTCAAAATAGATATCAGGCTTTTTGGGCGTACTCCAGGCCATCAACGTGGGATGTTGCAAGACAAGGTATGCATCAAGTTCGTCTGTAACCTTTACACTATCCGTCATGCCCGGGCCGTCATTTTGAAAGGTGACGGTAAAATCAACGAAGTTCTCGGGCTGGCAGAGCAGGTTGTCGGCAGCGATTTTTTTGTTCGGGTCGTGCGAGTTCGTGATTTGCTGACTAGTCATCGCGAATGTGTCGGCAACGACTTTGTCCCCACAGGTGGCACTAAACACGACCTTGGGCTTTTCGTCCATTTGGCGGCTGCCATACTGGAATGTCTCGGTGGTGAAAAACAAAAAGACGTTCCGCTGCTCTCCATGCATTAAATTGCCAAAATTGATTGTCATGGTGCCAATACTGTTTGAAATATTAGGGCTGGACACGCTTTCGCTTTTATACTGTTTGCTTTCTTCGTAGTTCAGCACATCGTCGTCAAACGTGAAGACCAGGCTTCCGCTCATGCTGTCTGAACAATTTTCCTGATTGTGTTGGTAGGTGATGATATAGGTGATGATGTCCCCGGGCTTGGGATCGCGTGTGCTGTGCAATTTGTCCGCTTTGGTCGCTGGCATCTGTACGCGGATAGGGGGATTGGTTGACGAAACCATACCCTTCGGCGTAGGCAACTTTTTCCTTTTCGGAGGCTTGGTGTTGTCGTCGTATGTTGGCGTGTACTCAAGGATTGGATCGTACGATGCTGTGGTGCTGTACGTGAATGTCTCATTCAGATAGCCCTGCTGCGATCCCATCCAAAATGTGCCATCGCCAAGGCTGAGAAACACGCGCCAGTCTTGGTCCGTGCCAATAATGCCGGCAGGTGGCGGATACGAAAATGTATAAGTGGTCGCAGTCGGGTTATGATCTGCCAAATCGGGATCTGTATTGAATAAAAACGAATAATACCCCAGCGCCATCGCAACAAAGCCCAATGGGATGATCCAGGAAAATTGCTTCTTCATAGGTAAACGGATTTAGATGGTGAAAAAAAATCAAAACTTGTACTCCAGCGATACCTGCACAAAAGGCCGCGTCTCCCGCTCCCCGAAAATGCCGCCCGCCCGGATGCCAACATTCGGCCCTGCGCGCACGCTGCCGAGCGTGAGGTCGGCAAAAGCCGAAAAATGCATAGTGGTGGTGTTGACATCCTGCGCCGTTTCTTCGACAGTTTCGGTCGGAGCGCCGAGCGGTACATACTTGATGTTGGGCGCCAAACCAGTTCGTTCATACACGGTTTGTATCGTTGTCACGCGCCGGCGATCCTCCCCGTTTTCAAACAGTATGCGGGCACTGCCTCCCAGGCCGAGTCCGAAAAATTTGCTAAAGTTTTTGCGCAACAGCACGGGAATCTCCATAGAAACAAATCCCCGGCTGCCATTTTCGAATATTGCCTGCGACACCAGCGTGTCCAGATCACCGGTAAGTTTGGAGGTGTCACCCTCAATCAATGTGAGGTGATCCGGTATAGCGGTTTTGCCTTTCAACCCGGTGAGCAGTTCCAGTTGGGGGTATAGGCGCCACGACTTGTACGGCGACAAACTTGCCCCAAGAAAAAAGTAACCCGTCTCGGCGGCACTGTCCGGCGAAAACCCGTAGCCGATCTTCAACCCCGGTGAAATACCTGTTTTGAAACTGGTTTTGGAAAAGTTGGTCACCACAGGGGTGTTTTTGTCAAAAACAATGGAAGCCTGGCTTCGGAAGGGCAGTTTGGGAATATCCTTGTCGGCCTCGATGCGATAGCGCACAAAGCCCTTGGTGGAATCGTAGTCGGTCACCCCTTTTTGGTGGCTGCCCGGCAAATGGATGTCACGGAAGGTGAACACCAATCCGGCCGCGGTGGTGGCCGTATCAAGGCAACTGCCGGATTGGCGCGGTATGGTACACAATGGGCACTTCGGATACCAGTCGAGCGGCCGCATCTTGCCGGCATTCAGGCCATCGGGCATACTGACGGTGAGTTCCACCTTTCGAGCAGGGCCTTCGCCGTTGTTCTGAAAACGCACCTTGTAGTCTAATTTTTTGCCCGCCACGCCGCGATATCCTACCCGGTTGTCCGACACGGCAATCGCATTGGGGTCGTGCGAACTGACAATCTCGATCTCCAGTTCGAAAGAATCGGCCGCAATGGCCGGGTCGAACGGCGCGAAAATACCCTCGAGGTGGATGAAGGCGCTGGTATCGCGCAGCATGTTGGGTGTACCTTGCAAGGTGACGAAAATGTTGCGTTTTTCACCCGGCCGGAGGTTGGAAAAACGCCAGGCCTGTTCCTCGCGGTAGGCGTTGCGGGCTTTTTGCAACAATTCCTCCGCTACAGGCAACAGTGGCGGATCGAAAAACAACGGCGCCGCTTCGCCGGTAGCGGAAAGTCCGGCAGCGAGAACACTCCAGTCGGGCAGCAACGGCGGGTTGGTTTGGGAATAAAGAGCCTCGCTGCGTTCCCCGTTATGCGTGCGGGCTTCGAGAAATGCAAAGTGGGAAGCGGAGAATTTTTTTTCGTTGAAGAAAAGGTGCAATCGTCCGTCAGTGGTGTATTTGCCGGTGTTCCGGTAACTGATGACGCAAAACAGTTCCTCATCCGATGCTGGTTGGCGATTGGTTTTAATGGCAATGGTTTTGTCTTTGTCGGGAAAAACATCGCCCATGGCAGGATTACCAGAAACACCCGCTGCGGCCATGACTGATTTTGATGTCTTTTTCGGAGGTTTTTCATTGTCATCGTAGTGGGCCGTGCTGCTCAATAGGGCAGGGTAGGGGCCGGCCTTCTCGTACACGTGCAGAGGGCTTTCCTCAAAACTGAAACCGCCGTCGCCAAACTCCCAATAATGGGTGTAAAAAGCGATGGGTGCGCCTGCTATCTGTGTCATCGGCGGGCTTTGAGGGCGGAAACGCAAACCGCCGTTTTCCGGCGTGACGGTGAAATCCGAGAGTTGTTCCGGCTGCTCGGTTTGAGCGGTCAAGAGGGGCAGCCAAAGCAGCCCAAAGCAGGGCAACAAGAGCGCTTTCATCATTTCCTTTGTTGGTGTGGTTTTCATAAAGCCGCAGATTGATCGGATAACAAAAAAGAATTGGACAAATCTGCGGCTTTTTATCAAGTTTGAAAGAACTATGTTTTTTGTCGAGAAGATGGCGAGGCGTTGTATATTTTTCAACACAGAGACACAGAGACACAGAGAATATTACTCTGTGTCTCTGTGTTGAATTTACTTTTGACACGACCTATGAGGCTCAGAACTCATCTTAGTGCGTGTCGAGGTAAACAACCGCTGATGCGACCGCGGATACAAGCGGCCCGCCCAATTCCAGACCAATCACGTCGGCCCACACCCAGTCCGGAATGGATGCCGACTGCGCGTCGCTCAGGCCCGGCTCGGGAGCGGAAATGGATTTCCAGTACCAAAAGTACCGGCTGTACTTGAGTACGGCAATCATGGAGAGCACCACTTTTCGGTTGTCCAGGCGGGCGGCGGCACTGGATAGTTCGTTCTCGTATTCGGTCATCAGGCTCACAAAATTGCTTAGTTCTTGCGGCGAACGGACCGGCATGGAAGCAGCTTCGTTAAAAACCTCGCGCAGTACCTGTTTATCGTTGGCGCTCAGACGGGTTTCTTCCAGCCGTGCGGTGTAGTCGGCGTAGTCGCGGTGCAGATTGAGGGTACGTGCGCGTTGCAATTCGGCAGCATTGACGGGCAGTTGGGCCTCTGAGAGGAATTGGGCCACTTTTTCTGCAAGGAGCGTTTGCATGGCGGCCTTGTCGTTGTCCAGTGCCTGGAGGGCATCGCGGTTTTCATGCAGGACGACCTGCACAGCCAGGTTGTGGAGTTGGCCGATATTGTCCTGTGGGTTGTTCGGATTGACTAGCGTAGCCACCGGCTGCCGGGACTCCGGATCGAACGACACGAGCCGTTTGCCGGTGTCCACGCCGGTTGCCGCATCACGCAGCGGGTAAAATCCTGCTGGAATGATCTGCTCGGAAATACCCAGTTCCTGCGCCTCGGCCTTGGTTACCTGATAGTCACCGGTGAGCGGGAAGTACTTTCCGAAGTACTGGCCTGCAGCATCACCGTTGCCAAACTGGAGGGCAAATTGATCCATGAAATTGGCAGACTTCGTATCCCAGCCAATCCAGATGCAATTGCTGAAACTGTACATGCAGCCCATATACGTGGAGGTGCCGAAGTGGATGATGATTCGGTTGCCGTCCGGGATGTTGGGCGTGTCCTTATCGGTCGGGACAGGTACGTCCACCACGTCGTTTTTGGAGCAGGAGAATATGGTGAGTGCGAAAATGGTCATTAAGAGGGTAAAACCGGGGATTTGGTACTTTTTCATAACTGTTGCTTTTGATGATGAACAAGGATGGTGCGTTGAATTTCCCTGGTATCCGCAGGGGCTTGATTTTGTTACCCCGAAAAGAAAAAAAAGCAAAGCCGGCGGCTTGTGGCCACGGTTCAGCAACACAAAAAAGAAGCAAGGAAAAAGGGTGGAGCGCTCATGCCCTGAAGCAGGACACAGGTTTGCAATAACGCAAACGAAACGACCCACTTCCCCCGGGTAGGGGAGCGGGTGTCTATTCAGTTGAAAAAATTACAAACAGGGATGCTTAAAGTCGGCCCAAAGCGCCCGCAAGCGAGGTAAACACAAACGGGAATCCAACCCATACCCATTCCGGTTTCCAGAACAGGATAGCGATTGTGCCGACCAAACTGACGATAAAGACGAGCCAGTCGCGGCCCCGGTTTTCTGCGTATTCTTCGTTTTTGCGCATGACGTGATCTGTTTTTTTCTGTGACGGCAAAGGTAAAAACCTTTTTTACAAGGCAAACCTTCCAGCCAGAAACCCTCCAACCAGAAACCTTCAAACCCACCAACTGGAAACCCCGAAACCTTCCGTTTCTTTGCCCCGCGCAATACCACCACACAAAAAAAGCGCCCAATCGAATTATGATCCAGGTTTATGTCACCGGCGGCACCTTCGACAAGGAGTACAATTACATCACCGGCGAGTTATACTTCAAGGATACCCACCTCAAGGAAATGTTCGACCGCGGACGCAGTGAGGTCGAGATTGACATCAAAACCCTGATGATGATTGACTCGCTGGACATGGGAGAGGATGAACACTCCATTATTCTGTACAACTGCCGCAAAACCCCCTCTAACCGCATCCTGCTAACACACGGCACCGACCGCATGGTGGACACCGCGCGTATACTCGCCGAGGCAAAAATCGAAGGAAAAACTATTGTCCTGACCGGAGCGATGATCCCATACGCGTTCGGCACGTCGTCCGACGGATTCTTCAACCTCGGCAGCGCCATGGCGTTCGTGCAGGTACTGCCTCCCGGAGTGTATGTGGTGATGAACGGTCGGTATTTCCGTTGGGATCGCGTGCGAAAAAACCGGCAGACGGGCACGTTTGAGGAACTTGAAGAGGGGTGAGCAGGTGATCAAATTAGGAATAGCACACCTGCTCATTCGCTCAAAAACTCGAACTGCCCGCCAAAAATCAGCGCGTAGCACAAGGCTGACACCAGGGGCGCCAACACACTCAGGCCCATGAGCCAAAAGTACCAGCGCGGCACTTTCGAGCGCTCAATGGCTTCTGCCAGCAAGGCGACCATCAGTACCGCTAATACGATAGCCGACACGATGAGCGTTAAAAGCGCGGCCATGTAGTCGTTCAACAACCAGAGCGCCAGCCAAACGGCCACTTCCAGAAAAAAAATTTCGGACAAGGACAACCGGTGGCCTGGTTTTAGTTCTTTCGTCATACGCTGCAAATCTGGATGAAAGATTTTCAATTCCAAACACCTGTTGCTTCAACTATGACATACCGCAACGTTACCTTCGCACTACTCGTGTTGTTTTTTACTTCTGCCAACCTCATGGCACAACAGTATAACCCGCCGAATGACGAGTCGGAATTCGAACGCCAATACCAGGAGCGCATCAAAAAAGACCGGATCAACGGGGTGTATATTCCCCGTAACCTGGACGATGTACTGGTTCAACTGAACAAATTGACCTCCGAAGAAGCGCGGCAGAAATTTAAGACTGTCCCGGAGGAAGCCGTTTGTAAGGTCATGCACAACCGGCTCGGCCAGTGGATGATCGCTAACTGGAGTTTCTACGAAGGCTCCCGACTGTCCAACTACCTGCGCAGCGCCGGCGTAACCTACCCCGACGACATGGCCGACTTCCTTATTCTCGCCTACCACCGGCACCTGAACGGACACACGGTGGCGATCAAGGAACTGGCCGTATATTTCAAGGAAAGACGCAAGCAGGAGTTTGAACAACGACAAAACCAGGGCGACGTGCTCAAGGAAGAAGTGCGCAAACGCCCCAAGCCCGAAGGCACCGACGTACCTGCCGAAACACCTTCCAAACCTGTAAAATCACCGGAAAAATCAACGCCCAAAGGTTCCACCGGCAAGCAATAAGTTGTTTGTTGGGAAATCCGTTTACTTTTGCGGCCAATTATGGGAAAAAAACTCCTCATCGTAGAGTCGCCGGCTAAAGCCAAAACAATTGAAAAATTCCTCGGCAGCGACTTCGCCGTCAAATCCTCCTACGGACACATCCGGGACCTTGAGAAAGGCAATGACCTCGGCGTGGACGTAGACAACGATTACAAACCAAACTACGTCATCCCACCCGACAAGTTCAAGACCGTCAAGGAATTGAAAGATGCCGCGGCCCGTGCCGACGAGGTCTGGCTCGCAACGGACGAAGACCGTGAGGGCGAAGCCATCTCGTGGCACCTGTGCGAAGTGCTGGGCCTCGACCCGCACAACGCCAAGCGTATTGTTTTTCATGAAATCACCAAGACGGCCATCCAAAACGCGGTAAAAAACCCGCGTTTGTTGGACCTGAATCTCGTAAACGCCCAACAAGCCCGCCGTGTGCTCGACCGCCTGGTGGGCTGGGAACTGTCCGGCCTGTTGTGGAAAAAGATCAAAAGCCAACTCTCGGCCGGTCGCGTGCAATCGGTGGCTGTGAAACTAATTGTGGAACGCGAACGCGATATCCAGCGCTTCGAAGTATCGCCGTATTTTCGAATAACTGCCGACTTTTTCGCGGCTAATGCGCAGGGCAAATCCGTCAGTTTCAAGGCTGAATGCCCCGAGCGTTTCGATGAAGCCACGGGCGCAGAGGCGTTTTTGAAAAAATGCCTTGGCGCCGCCTACGCTGTGCAGGCAGTGGACGTGCGCCCAACCCGCCGCCGCCCGGCGCCGCCGTTTACTACATCCACCCTCCAGCAGGAGGCCAGCCGCAAACTCGGCTACTCGGTGAACCGCACGATGTCCATTGCACAAGGCTTGTACGAGCAGGGCTTCATCACCTACATGCGTACCGACTCCACCAACCTCAGCGAATTTGCCATTCAGGCCATCAGCGACGAAATCGGGAAACAATACGGTGCGCGTTACCAACAGACCCGCCGCTACAAAACCAAAAATGACTCCGCTCAGGAGGCGCACGAGGCTATTCGCCCGACGTATATCGAAAACCCCACGGGCGGTACCAACCGCGATGAGCAGCGCTTGTATGAACTCATCTGGAAACGCACCATGGCTTCCCAAATGTCCGACGCCGAACTGGAAAAAACCACCGTGGACATCGGTATCAGCACCCAGCCCGCCGCCAAACTCGTGGCCGAAGGCGAAGTGCTCAAGTTTGACGGCTTCCTGAAAGTGTACATTGAAAGTACGGACGACGACGACGAGGAAACCCAGGGCATCCTGCCGCCCTTGAAAATCGGCCAAAAACTTGACCTCGACAATCTGACTGCTACCGAACGTTACACCCGCCCGCCTGCCCGCTACACGGAGGCGGCATTGGTGAAAAAACTGGAAGAACTCGGCATCGGGCGCCCTTCCACGTATGCTCCCACCATCACCAAGATCATGGAAACAAACCGGGGCTATGTGATAAAAGAAAGCCGCGCAGGCGAACCGCGTATCTTTCAAATCCTGACGCTCAAGGAAAATACGATCAGCAAAACAACCGGAAAAGAAGTGGTAGGCACCACCAAAAACGTGTTGTATCCGACCGATATGGGTATCATCGTCAGCGACTTCCTCGATTCGTATTTCAAAAAAATCATGGACTACGGTTTTACCGCCAAGATTGAGCAGCAGTTTGACGATATCGCAGAAGGCAAGATGGATTGGGCCAAAACGATTGACGCGTTTTACAAGCCTTTCCATCAGGATGTGGAAAAAACCTTGTCCGAAGCCGGACGTGCCAGCGGCGAACGTATCCTCGGCAAAGACCCGGAAACGGGCCGCACCATTCTGGTTCGTATGAGCAGCCTCGGCAAACCAGTGGTGCAGATCGGCACCGGCGAGGAGCTTGGCAAAAAAGAAAAGCCCAAATACGCCAACCTCAAACCAGGCGCCACACTGGAAACGGTCACGCTCGAAGACGCCATCGGTAGTTTTGCCCTTCCGCGTACCCTGGGTATGTACGATGGCCAGGAGTTGTCCGTCGGTGCCGGGCGCTACGGCCCATATGTCAAGTTTGGTGAGATGTTCGTGTCCATTCCAAAAACGGAAGATCCGTTCGAAATTTCGCTCGAACGCGCCATCGAACTTGTGCAAGGCAAGCAGGAATCCGATCGTCCGCTGGGGCATTACGAAGGCCAGCCGATTACAAAAGGAAAAGGCCGTTTCGGCCCTTTCCTGAAATGGACCGACCTGTACGTGAACGTCCCGCCGCGCGTTAATTTTGATACGATCACGGAAAAACAGGCCATCGAACTCATCGAGGTAAAAATCGAAAAAGAGGCCAACCGCTACATCCAGCATTGGCCCGAAGAAAAAATCAGCATCGAAAACGGACGCTGGGGGCCGTTCATTCGATTTGGCAAAAAGCCTATCAACCTGCCCAAGGTGGACGGTGCCCGCATGACGACCGACCAGGTGCGCACGCTTACGCTCGCAGATGTGAAGGCAATGATCGAAAAAGAAATGCCCGGTGTATTTGCACCTAAAAAAGGGAAAAAAGCCTAAGCCGCGATGGACATCAGGAAATACACGGTCTCACCCGGTAGTCTTAAAAACCTCGAACTGCGCAGCGAAACGCTGCCGCCCCCTGCTCCGGGTGAAGTACAGGTGGCTGTTCGAACCGTTGGCCTCAACTTCGCCGATGTGTTCGCCATTTGGGGCTTGTACAAAGCCGCTCCGAAAGAAACATTCACGCCCGGCCTGGAATATGCAGGCGTGGTGGAACAGGTAGGGAACGGTGTCACGAAATTTCGCGCCGGCGACCGGGTCATGGGAATCACCCGTTTTGGGGGGTATACCACCGGCATCAACATTCACGAGAACTATGTGGTGCCGATTCCCGCTGACTGGAGTTTTACCACCGGAGCGGCGTATCTGGTGCAATCCCTGACAGCGTATTACGGGTTGTTCAATCTCGGTGCGATGGAGCAGGGCCAGAACGTGTTGATCCACAGTATCGCCGGGGGCGTGGGATTGCAAGCATTAAAAATTGCCAAGGCGACAGGCTGTTTTGTGGTGGGCACCGTCGGTGATGCCGCCAAGGTAGAACTGGCCCGCGCCAACGGCTGCGACCGCGTGCTGGTACGCGGCAATAACTTTGAACAGGAACTGCGCGACGCCTTGGGCGAACGGCCCCTACACCTCGTGTTTGATACGGTCGGCGGGCGTTACTTCTCCATTCCGTGGCGCATGTTGGCGCCGATGGGCCGGCTCATCGTGGTCGGTTCTTCACGGTATGCCAGTGTGGGCAACCGACCCAATTTGTTTCACATGCTGCGCCATTTCCTGACACGACCGAAAATTGACCCACAGGCCTTGCCGGAGCAAAATCGGGGGCTGTTCGGGTTCAATCTCATCTACCTGTACACCCGCATCGAACTGATGCCGCCCATGTTGCGCCACCTCGAAACAATGCAGCTGGCGCCGCCGCACGTGGGGCACGTATTCCCGTTCGAACAGATGCGGGAAGCCATGTTGCTGTTCCAGAGCGGAAAAACAAAAGGGAAAGTCGTGCTGGAAGTTTGACGCAGTTCGTTTAAGCCCCACGCGGCAAAACATGAGTCATCCCGAATTTTTAGGGAAACATGGACTTCGTAAAAACATGTACCGACATTGGATGCATCAGACATCCCGGTTACGACCGCTCGCGCGTAATGGGCGGGGACAAGCCCCGTCCCTACCTGCAAAATAGGTCAATCGTAACAGAAATGTAGATATTTCCTTCGTAGGGGCGGGGCTTGTCCCCGCCCAATACGCGCGAGCGGCAGTCGAAGAACAACATCTATTCTCTTGAAAAGAGAGTGACTCAACTGTTTTCAAAATTCGGGATGACTCATGTTTCAAATCGCCGCGGGATTAGCGCCGCAAACCCGGCATGCCGGGCATGCCCATTTTGCCCATTCCGCCGCCTTTGGTCATCTGGTGCATGAACTTGCGCATGTCGTTGAAATTCTTGACAAACAGGTTGATTTGGTCGAGCGATTGGCCGCAGCCGCGTGCGATCCGTTTTTTCCGGCTCAGGCTGAGCAGTTCGGGATCCTCGCGTTCGGCAGGTGTCATACTCTGGATAATGGCTTCGACACGCAAAATTGCCTTGTCGTCAATATTGATGTCCTTGATGGCCTTGCCCATGCCTGGGATCATGCCGAGCAGGCTTTTGAGATCACCCATTTTTTTGATCTGGTGCATCTGGCCGAGAAAGTCGTTGAAATCGAACTTGTTCTGCCGGATCCGTTTTTCCACGCGCTTGGCCTCCTCTTCGTCCATTTCCAGTTGAGCCTTCTCCACGAGCGACACGATGTCGCCCATGCCAAGAATCCGCTGGGCCATACGGTCGGGGTAGAACACGTCAAGTGCGTCGAGTTTTTCGCCCAGGGAAACAAACTTGATGGGCTTACCCACCGTATACTGGATGGACAGGGCAGCCCCGCCCCGGGTGTCACCGTCGAGTTTGGTGAGCACTACACCGTCGAAGTTGATGCGCTGGTTGAACGCTTCAGCAGTGTTCACTGCATCCTGGCCAGTCATGGAATCCACCACAAACAGCGTCTCCGTTGGGTTTATAGCCGATTTGATTGCCTCTACTTCGGCCATCATAACCTCGTCCACTGCCAGGCGGCCGGCGGTGTCCACGATGATGACGTGGTGGCTGTTTGCTTTGGCAAACTTGATGGCATTCCGGGCAATTTCGACCGGGTTTTTGTTTTCCTCTTCTTTGTAAACCGGCACGTTGAGGCTCTGGCCGAGCACGCCGAGTTGGTCAATGGCCGCCGGACGGTACACGTCGCAGGCTACCAGCAGGGGCGATAGTTTGCGGTTTTCCTTCAGGTAGCGAGCCAGTTTGCCGCAAAAGGTCGTTTTGCCGCTGCCCTGAAGTCCTGCCACCAGCACCACGCCGGGGCTTCCTTTCACATTGATGCCCACGGACTGTCCGCCCATGAGTTCGGTCAGTTCGTCCATGACGATCTTGACCATCAATTGGCCGGGGTTCACATTGCGCAACACGTTTTCAGTGCCGAGCGCCTTGTCCTTCACTTTGTCGGTGAATTCTTTGGCAATTTTGTAGTTCACGTCGGCCGACACCAATGCGCGGCGTATCTCCTTTATGCTCTCGGCGACGTTCAGTTCGGTGATTCGGTTGCTGCCTTTGAGCACCTTGAACGCGGATTCGAGGCGGTCGCTTAAACTGTCAAACATGTTTTTAAAAGTACGATTTGCGATTTACGAAATACAATAACCGATTGCGGCGCGCAAAGGTAGGGTTCCGGCATCAAGTCAGGGAATTTTTGGAAAACCTGCGCGTGGCCTTTTTTTCCGAAAGTCTGCGCTTGGCTTCTTTTCGGGCGGCAACCGCTCCGGCCGGCATGGCTGTGTGTTTGCGTTTTTTGGGTTGAACCAATGCCGTTTGAACGAGGCGCACGAGTTTTTGAATGGCCATTGTTTTATTGGCCAGTTGGGAGCGCTTGGTTTGATTGGTCACAGACAGGATACCTTCGGCAGAAATTTTGCCGGACAATTTTTGGGAAATCCGCTCTTTTTCTTCCTCGGTCAGGGCCTTGGATGTGACGAGGTACAGGCACGCCTCCACCTTGGTTTCGACCTTGTTGACGTTTTGACCGCCCTTGCCGCCGGAACGGGCAGTGCGGAAGTTGAGTTCCTGAATCAAAAGTTCTGCATTCATGGCCGTATTCAGGCTGTCAGATTATGATTTTGCCGGGTGCAAGTATACAACGGCCAATTACGGGTATAAAAAAAACCTCCGCCGGATTTGCCGGCGGAGGTTCAACATGTTATCACTTCAAACGTCGGGCCGGCTTAAGCCAGTTTGACATTTACTGCGTTCATGCCTTTTTTGCCACGTTGGGTGTCAAATGTGACGGAGTCGCCCTCGCGAATGTCGTCAATAAGACCGCTAACGTGAACGAAGATTTCTTCGCTGGTGCTGGAATCAACAATGAAGCCAAATCCTTTGGTGTCATTGAAGAACTTTACTGTTCCACTGTGCATTGGTAAAAAACTTTAAAAAATGATGTTTGGCAATATGCCGGTGCAAAGGTGCGCAATAATTTATTTACAATGTGGAGTTTTTTTAAACACAAAAAAAGTTGTGCGATTTTAGTGGTATAAAAAAACCTCCGCCGGATTTCCGGCGGAGGTTTCAACATGGTATCACTTCAAATGTCGGGCCGATGTTAGGCCAGTTTGACATTTACTGCGTTCATGCCTTTTTTGCCACGTTGGGTGTCGAATGTAACGGTGTCACCCTCGCGGATGCTGTCAACAAGACCGCTAACGTGAACGAAAATTTGTTCGCTGGTGCTGGAATCAACGATAAAGCCATAGCCTTTGGATTCGTTGAAAAACTTTACTGTTCCAGTTTGCATTGTAAAAAACTTTAAAAAATGATGCTTGGCAATGTGCCGGTGCAAAGGTGCGGATATTTTCCATGTCGAACAGAATTTTTTTAATCGCCGGATGTCGCCATGCAAAGACGGTGGAAAGCCGATATTTGCGCCCTGTTTTTTTGATTTGTCGGCCCAAGGCCTTTTGTACGAACCCAATTTTGAACATGGAACTGTCCACCCGTTATACCCCTTCCGAAGTCGAATCCCGCTGGTACGAGCATTGGGAAAAATCCGGCTATTTTCATTCCACACCCGATGGCCGTGAGCCGTTCAGCATCGTTATTCCACCGCCTAACGTAACCGGAATACTGCATATGGGGCACATGCTGAACAACACCATTCAGGATATCCTCATTCGAAAAGCCCGCCTGGACGGCAAAAACGCCTGCTGGGTACCGGGAACCGACCACGCCTCCATTGCCACCGAAGCCAAAGTGGTGCGCTGGCTGCGCGAGGAGAAAAAGTTGCGCAAGGCCGATCTGACCCGCGAGCAGTTTATGGAATTTGCCTACCAGTGGAAAGACAAATACGGGGGCATCATCCTCCAGCAATTGCGCCGTCTCGGTGCGTCCTGCGACTGGCAGCGTACGGCTTTCACGATGGACAAAGGCTACTATGAGGACTGCATCCGAATGTTTGTGGACCTGCACCAAAAGGGCAAACTTTACCGGGGTCAGCGCATGGTCAACTGGGACCCCGAGGCCAAGACCGTGCTGTCCAACGAGGAGGTGCTGTACAACGAAGAGCAGGCTCAACTTTTTCACATCAAATACCTGCTGGAAGGCTCCGACACAGAAGGCATCACCATCGCCACCCAGCGCCCTGAAACGATTTTTGCGGACGTAGCAGTAGCCGTGAACCCCAACGACAAACGCTACAAACACCTCGTGGGTAAAAATGTGCGCATCCCGCTCATTGACCGCGCTATCCCTGTTATTGCCGATGATTATGTGGATATTGAGTTTGGAACCGGCGCCCTGAAAATCACCCCTGCCCACGACCCAAACGACTACGAGATCGGCCAGCGCCATAAGCTCGCGGTCATTGACACCATAGACGATGACGGCCGCATCAGTGACCTGTGCGCCTACTTGCCCATTGTCGGGCTAGATCGGTTTGAGGCGCGCAAACGCATGAAACCGCTTCTGGAAGCAAGCGGCAACCTGGTTAAACTGGAGGACTACGTCACGAAAATCGGTCGCTCCGAGCGCACCAACTCGGTCGTGGAGCCGAAACTTTCGCTCCAATGGTTCGTGCGTATGAGCGATCTCGGCGCTCCGGCCCTGAAAGCCGTGTTGGATCGGGAGGTGCAGTTTTACCCCGACAATTTCCAAAACCTGTACCGCAACTGGATGGAAAACCTGCGCGACTGGTGCATTTCCCGCCAATTGTGGTGGGGGCAACG
>Ga0154020_10002399_pt1 | contig 22867 bp, 21 predicted proteins | sample Klosneuvirus_201_FD_109709 | JGI IMG/M metagenome (GOLD analysis project Ga0154020, IMG submission 109709) | Active sludge microbial communities from wastewater, Klosterneuburg, Austria - Klosneuvirus_20160825_MG | ecosystem: Engineered > WWTP > Aerobic digester > Activated sludge | place...
TGCGCGCCGGATGCACTTCGAGTCCGCGCACCACGTTCTGCAGCAGCACCAGGAGCGCGTCGGTGGCAAGGAACGACTCCGGAATGACGAGGCGGCGATTGGCGGAATCATCGAGCGTCCGTTCGAAATACTGCACAGCATGCGTCTGATTCGCGTTGGGCTCGAGTGAGAGTACAAAGCGGGCGAGCGACGCAATGCGCTCCGAACGCATGGGATTGCGCTTGTAGGCCATCGCGGACGAGCCGATCTGTTGCGACTCGAACGGTTCCTCGATTTCACCGAACGCCTGCAACAGGCGGATATCACCCGAGAACTTCGACGCAGTGGCGGCGATCCCCGACACGACGGCGAGGACCTGCGCGTCGATCTTGCGTGAATAGGTCTGGCCGGACACGGGAATCGACGCGGTGAAACCCATCCGTGTGGTCACCATGCGATCCAGTTCCCGGACGCGTTGGTGATCGCCGCCAAAGAGCGTGAGGAAACTGGCTTGGGTGCCGGTCGTTCCTTTCACGCCGCGAAAGGGCAGGCGAGCGATGCGGGTTTCGAGGTCTTCGAGGTCGAGCAGGATATCCTGCATCCAGAGCGTCGCCCGTTTGCCGACCGTCGTCAGCTGGGCGGGCTGCAGGTGGGTGTAGCCGAGCGCGGGAAGATCCTTCCACGTCCGTGCAAACGCGTCGAGGGCGGCAAGGGCGTCCAGCAGTTTCTCGCGCAGCAGCGAGAGGCCGCGGCGCATGAGAATGAGTTCGGCGTTGTCGGTGACGTAGCAACTGGTCGCGCCAAGGTGAATGAACTTGCGCGCCGCCGGTGCGGCATCGCCGAAGGCGTGGACATGCGCCATCACATCATGCCGGAAGCGCCGTTCGTACGCGGCCACCGCCGCGAAGTCGATGTCGTCCAAATGCGCGCGCATCGCGGCAAGTGCGTCATCGGGAATGTCGACACCGAGGGCCTGCTGCGATTCGGCGAGGGCGAGCCACAGCCGACGCCAGAGCCCGTAGCGCGTGGCCGGCCCCCACAGCGTGAGCATGGCGCGGGACGCATAGCGTTCCGCGAGCGGAGAGGAATACGTCGAGTGGTCGGAGTCGGTCACGGCAGTGGCAGAGTCGGTGCGTAGGCGCTGACGTCAGCGCAGGACGAATGAGGTTTGCAGCAGCTGTCGCCCGCGCTCGAACACGAGCACTACCGCACCGCGGGAGCCATCGCGTTCGATGGCCGACGACGCCGCTTCGGCACTGCCGATGCGTGAGCGTCCAACTTGGACGATGACGTCGCCCGCCTGGAGGCCGATCTGGTCGCTGATGCGTTCAGAGACCTTGTACACCAGCGCACCGGCCGACACGGCGATGCCGCGCTCCTGGCGCAGCACGTCTGTCAACGTAATCAGCTGCAGCTCACGCAGAACGGTCACCTTGGGGGCGTTCACCTCGGGAGCATCGGACACCACGACGGTCACGGTGACCTCTCGGGCACCGCGCTTGAGGACGATCGGCACGGACTCGCCCACGCGCACATCGAGCAGGCGCGCTTCCCAGTCGAACGGATTGCGGACAGCGCGCGAGCCAGCGCGTACGATTTGATCGCCGATGCGCACACCGGCGCGTTCGGCCGGAGAGCCCGGCACCACGCGACCGACAATGGCCCCGGTACTCGCGGCCTCGCGTGCGTTTTGCACTTGTGGCGTTTCGAGACGCAGTCCTACCCAGGGCTGCCGGACCGCACCATGTTCGAGCAAATCCTCGACAATGCGTTTGGTGCGATCGATGGGAATGGCAAAGCCGAGCCCGACCGAACCACCGCTGGGCGAATAGATCGAACTGTTGACGCCGATCACCTCACCCATCGCGTTCACCAGCGGCCCTCCAGAGTTGCCCGGATTGATCGCGGCATCAGTCTGAATCATGTCGACGTACGCGCCGCCGCCTTCGCCTCGGCCGGCGAGATTGCGTCCCACGGCACTGACGACGCCGACGGACACGCTGGGTTCGTTGTTCCCCAACACAAAACCGAACGGGTTTCCGATGGCGATGGTCCATTCGCCAACGACCAGGTCGGACGACGTTCCGAGCGGCGTCACCGGCAGTTGTTTCGCGGCGATCTTGACCACCGCCAGATCATTGGCCTCGTCGACCCCAACCACCGTGGCGTTGTACGTCGTACCGTCGCGCATCGCCACCGAGACTTTCGTCGCTCCACCGATGACATGCGCATTGGTCACGATCACGCCGTCGGCACGCACGATGAAGCCGGATCCGATACCGGCGCTGCGACGCTCACCGCTGCGTCCGCCGCTGAAATATTCGAAGTAGTCGATCGGTACCCGCTCGACCGTTTCGGTTTGCACGGTGACGACGGCAGGTGCCACCCGCTCAACGGCAGTGGTGATGGCGGTCCGGCGAGAGGCGGCGATCGACTGCGCCGGCAGCGGACCGGCGACGACTGGCGGCGCGGCGGGGAGGGTACGCCCTTGCGCTTCGGACGTGTCCGGCGTCGCGCTCTGACAGGCAGCGGCGAACAACGCGCCGACGAGCAGCAGGGAGCAGCGCATGATCACGGCTGCTCGAGATATAGCGCCGCAGGATACACCACGTCGTGCAGCGACAGGCCGCACGCAGGAGCCGGCGCTGCCGTCTCTGCGTTGTGTCGGGTTGCGAGCAGCCGCGCGACGGTTCCACGCGGCCGACGTCCCTGAGCTACTTCCACCATCGTCCCGACAAGAAAACGCACCATGTGATGGAGAAAACGGTTGGCGACGATCTCGAACACCCAGCCGCCGTCACGTGCCTGCCAGGTCGCGTGTTGAATCACGCACCGGTGGTGGTCGTCGATCGGCGCCGTATGTGCCACGGCGAACGCGCGAAACTCGTGTTCTCCCAGCAACGCCGCGGCCTCTTCGGCCAACGCGGCGCCATCGAGTGGCCGACCCAGTGCCCACTCGTAGCGATTTCGGAAAGGCGACCGGCCACCCGAATCCGTGGCTACAAGATAGCGGTATCGACGCGCGATTGCGCTGCGTCGAGGGTGGAAATCGGGGACCATGGCATGAGCCGCCCGGATCCAGATCTCGGACGGCAGGAGGGCATTCATGGCCCGCTGCAGCGTCGGAGGCGTCCAGCGGTCCGGCAATCGGACGCCAACGCCCTGGCCATGGGCGTGGACCCCTGCGTCCGTGCGGCCGGCGCCGACGGCGGCCGTGGGGGCTCCGGTGAGTCGGTGCAGCACCCGTTCCATATCACCCTGCACCGTGCGCGCGTCAGGCTGCCGCTGCCACCCGGCGAACTGCCCACCATCGTATTGCGTCACGAGCAGTATCGCTTGCAGGTCCATGTGATGGGAGAAGCTACGTTGGTGAGCCGCCGCCTTCAACCGCTGACGGCTCCCCCATTGCGCGCATGAGCCCGTGGCTGTTTTGTCCTGACGTCCATGCCGCCACGCTCACTTTCCTCGTTCGCGCACGCGCTCGGTGCTATTGCCGACCTCGATGGCGCCCTCATCGCACTCGGCGAGTGCCTCGCTGAACTCGATCGCGGCGCCTCCGTCGCGCTCGTGCACTACGATGCGCGGCGGGACATGCTGCGCGAACGGGTCGCCCCCGTTGGCGCGACGGTGGCTCGATCGTCGCTCGAGACCACTTACGATCATCTGCCCGAGCCGGTGCGGGGGTTGGTGACCGCAGGTGGACAGTTCATCGATGTCACCGACAAGTCGGCCGACTACGTGCGCCTGTTCGGCTTCGGGCCGGGGCTGGATGGCGGGATGCTCTCACTGCGCGGGCTCCGGGTGGAGGGGGTGCTGGCCGCGGTCCTGGCGCTTTACGAACCGCGAAAGATCTTCGGCACCCGGACCACCGAACGTTTAGCCCCGGCGCTCTCGCTGTTCGAACTGGCATTTGTGCGCCTCGCCGAACGTGATGCCCGCGCCGAGGCCGTGCGGACGCTGGAAGATGTGACGCAGCGTGTGCACGGGGAGTATGTGCGCAAGTTGCAGCTCCTCGAAGCCGAACTGCGCGAAGCGCGGACGTCGACACCGCGAGACGTGAATGCCTTGGGCGCCGCCGAAGCCGTCGCGCTGCAGGCGGAAGCCGCCCGTGCCGCCGAAGAAGTGCGCCGAGCCGCACGTCGGGCCGAGTTGGCGGAGCAGCAGCTGGCATCTGCCGTCGGGCAACTCGAACAGACGCATATCGAACTCCATCGCCGGAGCGAGGCGCTGCGTCAGCGAACCCGCACGCTCTACCTGCTCGACCGCCTGCTGACGCTCGACGCGGAGACGCGCGATCCACGCACGTTGGTCGACGGACTGCTGGCACTGGTGGGCGACGACATGCAGGCGCAACGGTGCTCGCTCATGCTGCTCGCGCCCGAGCCCGACCATCTGTATCTCGCTGCCGCACGTGGCATTGCCCCCCACATCACGGACGGCATGCGCATTCGGATTGGCGAGGGTGTCGCCGGTCGCGTGGCGGCCGCGCGCGAGCCGCTGCTCGTACAGGATGTGCGCGATGCGTCACAGCACCCACTGCTCCGCGACCAGTACTTCACCACGGGCAGCTTCATCAGTTTCCCCCTCGTGTATCACGACCAGCTGGGGGGCGTGCTCAACCTCACCAATCGGGCGCAACGCGGTGTGTACGGCGACGAAGACGTCGAGCGCGTCCGGTTGTTGGGATTGGTGATTTCGTTGATCGCGTCACGGCATCGGCTGTCGGAACAGTTGCTGGGAGCCATGGGTGGGCGCTGAGCCGCTGGCCTTGGCCATTCGGCGACTGGCCGCCCACGAATCGCTCGACGGTCCAACCATCACGCGCGCATTCGATGTGATCATGCGCGGCGAGGGCACACCCGCGCAGGTGGCTGGCCTTCTCATGGCCCTGCGGGTGAAGGGAGAAACGTCGGCTGAGGTCGCCGGCGTGGTCGAAGCGCTGCGATCGGCCATGGTGGTGCTGCCAACGTCGGACCCGGACTCGCTGGTTGATACCTGCGGCACGGGCGGCGGATCGCTGACGACCTTCAACATCTCCACCGCCGCGGCGCTGGTTGCGGCGGGCTTGGGCGTTCGCGTCGCCAAGCACGGCAATCGGTCGTTCACGTCACGATCGGGGAGCGCGGACGTGCTCGAGGCGCTCGGTGTCGTGATCGACATGTCGGCGGACGCCATGGCGCGCACGCTCGAACAGGCAGGCATCGTGTTCATGTTTGCGCCGTTGATGCATCCGGCGCTTCGTCACGTGGGGCCGGTCCGCCGAGAACTGGGTGTGCCGACGGTGATGAACATTGTCGGACCCTTGGCCAACCCGGCACGCGCTGGTCGGCAGGTCGTTGGCGTGGCGGAGTCGAGCCGCCTGATCCTCCTCGCCGAAGCGCTTGCCGCACTGGGCTCGCAGCGCGCCTTGGTGGTGCACGGTGCGCCCGGACTGGACGAAGTGTCTCCGCTGGGCACCACCGATGTGGTGGAAGTGCATCGCGGTGAACTCACCCGCTGGACGATCGATCCCGCCATTGCCGAGATCGATGGTGTTGAAGCTGGCGATCTCGCAGGCGGAGACCCTGCCGCCAATGCGTCGCTGATCGAGACCGTTCTCGCGGGCGGCGGTCCTCCTGGCGCACGCGCGGCGGTAATTCTCAATGCCGCCGCCGCACTCTACGTAAGTGGCAACGTGCCGAGTGGCAGCGTGCCGGATTTTCCCAGCGCCGTGGGTCGCGCGCGCGACGCACTCGCGTCCGGCGCTGGATTCGCCGCACTCGAGCGGCTGCGGACGGCGTCCGCCGCAGCAGTCAGAACCGGGTGACACGCCGGTTCTGACGCCACGGGGGTGTCAGTAGCGACGCAGTACGCCGACGACGATTCCTTGGATACGCACGTCGTCTTCGTGCACGAAGAGCGGCGACATGGCTTCGTTTGCCGGCTGCAAGCGAATGCGCCCGTCACGCTCGCGGTAGTAGCGCTTGACCGTCGCGGCCGCGCCGTCGAGGAGCGCAATGACCATCTCCCCGTTGTCCGCCGCCTGTCGATCATTCACGACCACAAAATCGCCATCACTGATGTGGTCTTCGATCATGGAGTCGCCGCGAACGCGCAGGACGTAGTGACTGCCGTTCTTTCGAAGGAAACCATCCGGCACCGCCATCGTTTCACCCGTAGCGAGTGACTCGATTGGCGCACCCGCCGCCACCGATCCCAAGAGCGGCAACTCAACCGCCCGTTGGTAGATTTCCGACGGCAGAATCTCGATCGCACGACTCTCGTTGTACGAGCGCTTGATGTATCCCTTGCGCTCGAGATTTGTGAGGTGCTCGTGAACCGTGGCGAGCGAGTTATAGTTGAACTGCAGCGCGATTTCCTCGAAGCTCGGGGCGTACCCGTTGCCTTCTTGGTACTCGGACAAATAGGACAGGATTTCTCGCTGCCGCTTGGTGAGCGCCATGGCGCCTCCAGAAGGGGTCTCCGCTGTACTCGGGCGGCGCTCCAGATCTCGAGGAAGACATCGGGACCGAAAAGGCGCCGAATCCACACTAACCGAAGACAGGCCGAAGTGCAAGCATTTTCTGCGCTGGACCGTTGGACACCGCCAACCGGTACCTTGGGCGAGCTGACGCGCGCCTCCTTTGACCGGGCGGAACAGGTACGGAACCAGCTCGCCGACCTGCAGGCGCGGGCAGCGGCCATGCCGGACGCAAAAGCATTTGCCTCGGCGCTCCGCGGCGAGAACATCCGGGTCATCGCCGAGATCAAGCGCGCCTCGCCGTCCAAGGGCGCGATCGCCCCCGCGCTCGACGCGCGCGCGCAGGCCGAGCGATACGTGCAGGGCGGGGCTGCCGCCATTTCGGTGTTGACCGAGCCCTCACGATTCGGCGGCGCACTCGACGATCTGTCCGCCGTCTCCGCCGCGGTCGATGTCCCCGTCATTCGGAAGGATTTCATCGTGGCGCCAGTGCAGATCTGGGAGGCGCGCGCGGCAGGCGCGTCCGCGGTCCTGCTCATTGCGCGCGCACTCGACCCCAACCTGCTCCCCGAATTGATGGCCTGCGCGCACGATGCCCGCATCGGAGTGCTCGTCGAGATTCGCGACGAGCAGGAACTGCACCGGGCACTCGCGATTGGCGCCACCGTGATCGGAGTCAATAACCGGAATCTGGAAACGCTGGTCATCGACCCCGGGACCGCGCCGCGCCTCATCCCCCGCATTCCAGATGGTTGCGTGGCGGTCGCGGAAAGCGGGATGACGACGGTCGAAGATGTGCGACCGGCCGCTGCCGCCGGGGCCGATGCGATCCTGGTCGGAAGCGCCATCTCGGCCGCCGCCGATCCGGTTGCCGCCGTCGCGAGTCTCGCGTCGCTGACTCGCCGACCGCGGTGAGCGCCCGGCGTCGGCGATGACACAGATCAAGATTTGCGGGTTGACCTCGCCGGCGGATGCGGCGCAGGCGTCGCGCGCTGGCGCCGCCTACGTGGGCGTCATTCTCGCCGGGGGGCCTCGATTGCTCTCGGTCGAGCGCGCGGGGGAGGTGCTGAACGGCGCGCTCCCTGGCGTCCGTCGGGTGGCGGTCTTCGGAGCGCAGGACACCGAAACCATCCGATCCATCGCCAATGAGCTGACGCTCGACGTTATCCAGCTGCACGGCGATCCGACAACGAAACAGATCGACCGGCTGCGTGACGACGGACGACGTGCCGTGTGGCCCGTGCTGCGCGTCGAAGGGACGGTGCTTCCATCCGAGACGCTGGAGCTGGCGCGCGCGGCCGGGACACTCGTGCTCGACGCCAAGGTCATGGGTCAGTTGGGTGGGACCGGCGTCCCGCTGGATTGGGCAGGCCTGGCCGGCGCACTCGCGCGCATGCGCGCGGCGGTGACGGAGCTGCGTCTGGTCCTTGCCGGCGGGTTGCGGCCGGGCAACGTGACGCACGCCATCAACGTGCTGCTTCCGGACGTTGTCGACGTATCTTCCGGCGTCGAACAGGCGCCGGGTATCAAGGACGCATCGTTGGTTGAACAGTTCGTTTCTGCGGTCACCGCCGCGAAGGGGATACAGGGATGACGGCTGCAGCACCCGTGGTCGCGATCAGCGACCGCTTTGGTCCGTTTGGCGGACGCTATGTTCCCGAGACGTTGATTCCAGCACTCGACGAGCTCGAAGCGGCGCTCGCGGTCGCGCAACAGGATCCCGCGTTTCAGGCGGAACTCGATCACCTGCTTCGCGAATACGTCGGTCGCCCGACCGCGATGACCTTTGCGCCGCGATTCTCCGAACGGGTCGGGTCGCCCGTCTGGCTCAAACGCGAAGATCTCAACCACACGGGCGCCCACAAGATCAACAACACGGTGGGGCAGGCGCTGCTGGCACGACGCATGGGCAAGCGCCGCATTATCGCCGAGACCGGTGCCGGACAGCACGGGGTCGCGACGGCGACGATCTGCGCGCGATTCGGACTTGAGTGTGTGGTCTACATGGGCGAGGAAGACATGCGGCGCCAACAGCTGAATGTCTTTCGCATGCGGCTCATGGGCGCCACCGTCGTTCCGGTCACCGCCGGCACGCGAACGCTGAAGGACGCCACCAGTGAAGCGATACGAGATTGGGTCACGACGGTCAATGACAGTCACTACATCATCGGCTCGGTGGTGGGGCCGGCGCCGTATCCACGCATGGTGCGCGACTTCCAGTCGGTCATCGGGCGCGAGGCACGCGCACAGTTGCTCGAGCGCGCCGGGCGGTTGCCCAAGACGGTTGTCGCCTGTGTGGGAGGCGGCTCGAACGCGATGGGCATCTTCGCCGGCTTTGTGGGTGACGCCGACGTGGAGTTGATTGGCGTCGAGGCAGCTGGCGAGGGGCTGGCCACCGACCGGCACAGCGCGTCGATTGCGAAAGGCACGCCGGGGGTTTTGCATGGCGCGCTCAGCTACCTCCTGCAGGACGCCAATGGCCAGGTACATCCCGCACACTCCATCTCGGCCGGCCTGGACTATCCCGGTGTCGGTCCGGAACACGCGTGGCTGAATGACAGTGGGCGTGCCTCGTATGTGTCCATCACCGACACGGAAGCGTTGCGCGGTGTCGCGCTGCTCAGCCGCCTCGAAGGCATCATTCCCGCGCTTGAAACAGCCCATGCCGTGGCATGGATCGAGCGCGAGGCCGATCGTTGGGGCCCGGACGAACCCATTCTCCTCTGCGTCAGTGGCCGCGGCGACAAAGACGTGGCCACCATCAGCCAGCACGAGCTGCCCGCGCTGTGACCGCCACGTCCGTGGTCGCGCCTTCTTCTCCAGCCGCTTCGGCGGTCGAAGACGCGTTGCGCGCGCTGGCCAAAGCCCAGCGCGCGATCCAGCTCTATTTGCCGAACAACCAGACGCGCATGCAGGCGATCGAGTTTGCGCGCGCGTCGTTCAGCAAGATCTGGCACCACGTGACGGTGGTTGAACTCGAGATTCGTGAATCGTCGTTCCTCTGGGAAGAACGCGTCGTGTATCAGGATCTCGAACGTGGCACGGAAGGACTGCCGTGGCTGCTGTATCGCGATGGGTTGCGTGCCCTGACGTTGCACGCGGGTTTTGAAGTGCACGATCTCGAGGCACTGCTCTCCGTGTTTCAACGCGCGCGCGCCGCGGCGGCGGACGAAGATGACTTGGTCACGCTCCTCTGGGTCGCGGATCTGACGGCCGTGGAATACCGGCACGTCGAGCTGGACGGAACGGTGGATTTTGCCATCGCCTCCGGCGATCACACCGGCGAAGGGATCGCCTCGCGTGATCAACCGCCACTCGCGGTGCCCGCAGCAGAGACAGCGGCACCGGGAGAGGGCGCGCCACCGGGGATTGTGCGCGTCGAGGACTTTGAGTCGACACTGTATTTCCTCGAACCGCGCGAGGTTTCGTACCTTCAAGAAGAGCTCAAACGCGAATACGGCGAAGACCAGCGTCGCCACGCATTCGCCATGCTGCTCGACATTGTCGAGATGCCGGACGCGGGCGACGCGCCCGCGCGAGCGCTTGGCTACGTCGATCAGCTGCTGCTCGAATGCCTGTCCATGGGTGACTATGAGCAGGTTGGATATGTCCTGCGCGAATCGCAGGCGACACTGCGGCGCGTGGACCACGAGCCCGAGGTCGCCGTTGCGCTTCGCGAACTCCCCGCGCGACTGAGCGAACCGGCAGCCATGGGGCAACTGCTGCAAGCACTGGACGAAGGTGCGCGGGCACCGGTCGCCTCGCTGCTGGAGAACCTGTTCGCCGAATTGCGCCCGACCGCGCTCCTGCCGCTTGTCTCCTGGCTGGGTTCCGCCACGGCGTCACCCGCGCGTGCGGCCATCGAACGCGCGTCGCTGCGTCTGGCCGGGGCGCACACCGGCGAATTGTCGCAGTTGCTCGAGCACGAGGACACGGCGGTGGTGCGCGGCGCGCTGCGTATCGCCGCGCAGCTCGCGACACCCGCGGCCGTTCCCGGTCTCTCCCGCGTTTTGCGCGGTGACGACCCGACGCTGCGCATGGAAGCCGTCTCCGCACTTGCCGATGTGGGGTCACCAGGTGCACTGCAGGCGCTCGAGCGTGGCGTGGAAGACACCGATCGCGATGTCCGGGTCGCGACGTTTCGCGCGATCGCGGCCAGACGCCATGCCGGCGCCATGCCGCGACTCGCACAAGCGCTCCGGCGCAAGGAACTCCGGGCCGCAGATCTGGGCGAAAAGATGGCCCTCTTCGAGGCGTATGGTTCGTTGTGCGGCGACGCAGGTGTGGCCGAACTGGACGGTCTTCTCAACGCACGCGGCCTACTCGGCGCCAAGGAGCCTGCCGAGTTGCGGGCGTGCGCCGCGCGCGCCCTGGGATTGATCGGATCGCCACTGGCCAACACATCGCTGCAAAAGGCCGCGGACACCAAAGACGTGGTGGTTCGGAGCGCCGTGGCACGCGCGCTGCGCGGAGGCGCCTGATGCACGGCGTGGCCACGCCCGGCGAACAGGGACACGAAGCGCAGACGCAACGTGCGGCGCGCGCCTACGTGGTGGCGTTGCACGGCGCGGTGCGCGCGGTGCGGCTGTATCCGGTCGAGAACAGCGCCGTGCAGAAGGCGCTGCTCGAACTCGGTACCGCAGCCGAACGGCTCATGAGCAACGATACCGAGTGCGAACTGCGCCGCGCCGGCGACTATCTCTTCGTCAACGAAATCCGGCTCCGGCTGACGCTCGACAACTACGCCGCCGTGGCGAACGTGCTCGGTCTCCTGCGCGAGGCAGGCATCGGCGGGTTCTCGGTAGTCCAGCGCCCAGCGCCGCGTGCGTGGGTCGTCCTCCTCGCGTTTCTGCAATCACCGCCGCTCGAGTATCCCGAAGAGGAACGGCTGGCACAACTCACCGAACGACTCGCCCAATCGTCGATCGTCGAGTTCGCGCTCTCCGCACCAACCGAAGATGGCGCGGCGGGCGATGACGCCGAGCTCGATCAAAAGGAGCGCGCACGGCAGACGTATGTGCGCTCACTCGATGTGACCCGGGAAGTCATGACGTCGGCCCGTCTCGGCCGCGGCCCCGGACTCAAACGCGTCAAGCGCGCGGTGCAGGGAATCGTCGACGCCATTCTGCTCGACTCCTCGTCGATGATTGGCCTCACGACGCTGCGTGAGTTCGACGAGTACACGTTCGTGCACAGTGTCAACGTGTGCATTCTCTCCGTGGCGCTGGGGCGCCGACTCGGCCTGTCAAAACCACAGTTGCTCGATCTCGGCCTCGCCGCGCTGCTGCACGACATCGGCAAGTCCAAGTTGCCGCTCGAACTGCTCAACAAGCGCGGCGCGCTCGACGACGCGGAGCGGGCGATGCTGCAGACCCACCCTTGGCAGGGCGTGCTCACACTGTTCTCGCTGCCGACCGGCGCTGGACGGCCGTGGCGCGCCCTGACGGCAGCGTACGAACACCACATGCGAATTGACCTGTCGGGCTACCCGAAGGCGGCGCGCCCACGACGATTGTCGCTGTTCAGCAAGATCATCGCAGTCGCGGATGGATTTGATGCCGCCACGACGACACGCGTCTATCAGGAATCGCCCTGGACGCCGGCTGATGTCCTGCGCGGCATGCGCGACAATCCTCGCCTCGGTCTCGATCCGGTCATCGTGAAGGCGTTCATCAACCTGACCGGGATCTATCCTGCCGGCACGGTGGTGGTACTCGATACATTCGAGTTGGCGATCGTGCTGAGCGCCAATGCCGACCCGGCCGCAATTTCTCGCCCGCTCGTACGGATCCTGTCCGACGCGCAGGGCAACCGCCTCTCTGACGCACTGCACTGCGATCTCACCGAGCGTGATGACCGGGCGCAGTACCTTCGCACGATCATCCGAACTGAAGACCCTGAACGTCATGGTATCCGCATTGCCGACTACTTTGCCTGACCGCGCGACATCGTCGCCGATCGCTGCGCGTTTTGCAGATCTCGCGGCCGCCGGCCGGCGCGCGCTCGTCTGTTATGTCACGGCCGGCCATCCAGACCGTGACCGAAGCATCGCGTTGTTGCGCGGTCTCGAGTCGGCCGGTGCGGATATCATCGAGGTCGGCGTGCCATTCTCCGATCCCCTCGCCGACGGCCCTGTTATTCAGCGCAGTTCGCAGATTGCCATCGAACAGGGCATGTCGCTCGAGGCAACGCTGAACGTCATCCGTGAGGCGGCGCTTTCGGTTCCGGTCGTACTGTTCAGCTACCTGAATCCGATTCTGGCGGGCGGAGCGGACGTGCTCCGACGCGCGAAGGCTGCCGGCGTTCACGGCGTCCTGGTCACCGATCTGCCGGTGGGCGCCGACCCCGAACGCGAAGCCTGGTTTGGTGCGAGCGGTCTCGATTTCGTGCGGTTGGTGGCGCCGACCACGCCGGCCGTGCGCATGGCGGAGATCAGCGCACACGGCGGCGGATTTGTCTACCTCATCAGCCGACTCGGCGTCACGGGTGAACGCGAGACCCTTGCGGCAGATCTGCCGGAAACGGTGGCGCGGCTGCGGTCGGCAACCGCGCTGCCCCTGTGCATCGGTTTCGGCATCTCCACGCCCGAACAGGCCACCGCCGCCGCACGACTCGGTGATGGCGTGGTGGTTGGCAGCGCCATCGTGCGCGCCGCCGAGCGGTCGATCGACGAAGCGATTGCGCTCGCGGCCTCCCTTCGCGCGGCCATCGACGCAGCATGACGCTGGCGCTGCCTGCATGGTCTGTCGTAACTCCCAAACGTGTCGAGCACATCGCCCGTGTGGTGCATGTGCTCGAAGAGTGGGCCGTCGCGATGGACATGGACGCTGACGAAGCCAAAGGGTGGCGCGACGCGGGCCGATGGCACGATGCGTTGCGCGACGAACGTGAGTACACGTTGCGGATGATCACCGGAGAATTGGACCGTCCAGTCGGCATGCTGCACGGGCCGGCAGCGGCGTCGCGGCTTGCCGCAGAAGGCGAATCTCGCTTGGCAGTGCTGGAAGCCATCCGTTGGCACACCGTCGGGCTCAGCACGTGGCAACGCACCGGGCGCGCATTGTACATGGCGGACTTTCTCGAGCCGGGACGCCGATTTCTCGACACGGAGCGTGCCGCCATGCGCGCGCGCGTGCCACTCGCATTCGACGAGGTCTTTCGCGACGTGGTTCGGTTGCGCATCGAGTGGGCGCTGCGCTCGGGGAAGGGGCTCGCACCGGAGACGGTGACGTTGTGGAACGCCGTGCGATGACGTCCCCTATCCCGCCCGCGTTCGATCCATCGGTGCGTTCTCGGTCCCGCTCCCCGTACCGGGCGGTCGCGATGCTGCTGATTGTCGCGACCGTCGTCGGTGTGTCACTCGTCGGGCGCTATCGCGCGTCGATCGCCGGAGAGCCCGCCGCGCCCACCCAGGCCGCCGTGACTGACACGGCGGCGCGTGCACCACGTGGTCAGCGCGTGCGAATCCGCGTGCTCAACACCACCACCACCCGAGGATTGGCCCGGCGCGCCACGATGGTGCTCCGCGAGTTCGGCTATGATGTGGTGGACTTTGATTCAGATCCCCGCGTCCGGCGTACCACCACTGTCATTCGCTCCCACACGGGCCATGACGATTGGGGGGCACGTGTGCGGCGCGCGCTTGGCGCAGGCGACGTGCAGGCGGCCGCGGCCGACTCGTCACGCTACGTCGACTTCACGGTGCTCATCGGCAGCGACTGGAAGCCGCCGACCCAGCCGTTCCGTCCGTAGCTGCCCGCAGGCAGCCGCAATATCGAGCCCGCGACTGCGTCGCACGGCTGTTTCGACCCCCCGTGCCCGGAGCGCGCGCGCGAACGCCGCAATCACGGGACCGGTGCTGGGGACAAAGCCCATCGAGCCGCCCGGATGCAGCGGGATGAGGTTCACGAACGCGCGGCAGTCGCGCGCCAGTGCCGCCAACTGCGCCGCATGCTCAGGTTGGTCGTTGACTCCACCGAGCATCACATACTCGAACGTCACGCGACGATCGAACGCCGCAGCGGCCGCGATGACATCGGCCAGTGGGTACTTGATGTTGACCGGCATCAGTGAGCGGCGAAGCGCATCGGTCGGCGCGTGGATCGAAATCGCGAGTCGGAATTGTTCGGGACGTTCGCCGAGCGCGAGAATGCCAGGGAGCACGCCGACCGTGGAGATCGTAATGTGTCGCGCGCCGATGCCGAGCGCCCGCGGATCATTGAGCAACGACAGCGACGGACTGACGGCCTTCCAGTTCATCATGGGTTCGCCCATGCCCATGAACACGATATTGCTGGCGAGAATCGGCGGCGTGAGCATCCGCAATGCGCGCACTTGGCCCGCGATTTCCGACGGCGAAAGGTTGCGTTGGAAACCCATGGCGCCGGTGGCACAGAACGCACATTGGAGCGCGCACCCCGCCTGCGATGAAATGCACAGCGTCATGCGATCATCATCGGGGATCGCGACGGTTTCGATCAACTGCCCATCGGCCAACTGAAAAAGAAACTTCTCGGTGCCATCGCTCGACGATTGCCGGGTGGCAAGCGCCAACGTCGGCATCGTGAAAGACGTCGACAGCGCCTCACGAAGTGCCTTTGGCACTTCGGTCATCTGTTCAAAACGCTCCACCGGGCGCTCCCACAATCGTGCAAACACCTGGGTCGCGCGGTAGGCGGGCTCGCCACGCTCAGCGAACCACGTGCGCAGGCGAAGGAGCGCCGCATCCGGGTCGAGATCGAGCAGGTTCTCACGCCCGTCCGCACTCGATGGGGTCGCAAGCACAGGAGGTGCTTCGTCGCCCGTCATCGAAAGAAGGAACTGAGCGTGAACTGATACAGCGGCGCGAGTCCGCTGGCGCCTTCTTCGCGCGCCACACCGACCACGTACTGGGCGTAGTGCAGCGCCACGCCGGAGCGAATCCGTGAGACCGTGCGCGATGCCGCGGTGGTGCGGAGGAATGCCGCGCGCAGATCCACGCGATCAAAACGCCACGCCACAAACGGGCCATGTTCCTTGGCGCCACGATTGACGCCATTGAAGCTGTAACCCATGCGCGTTTCCCGTTCAGCGGCGCCCATCAGCCGAAAGTCGGTCGCCGCAATGACCGCCGGACGATCCTGAATCTCCCGGCCCGGTCTCCAGAGGAAACTCGACACGGCAACACTTGCATCGCGCAGCGGGAGCGAGTGCACGATGAGGCCGAGGTCGGCGGCGATGGCATGATCCACGGTCTGGTCGGCGCGGCCTTCCCGATAGCGCACGGACACGCCTGCCGTCACGTGCGGCAACACCTCACGCGCTCCGGTCAGCGACAGGAGACGGCTGGAGTATGGGACGTCACCGAGGGCCTGCGGGTCGGTGGACGTGCGGACAATACTCCCTACCGATGTGCTCGCCACCGAAAGGGCGAGGGTCACGCCGCTCGAGCGGCGGACCGCGACGGAGAGCATCTGCCCGTCGACACTCTGTTCGGCACCTGACGTGAGCGCGGCGACGCCAACCCGCCAGCGATCGCCTCCGCGCATGCGGGCGGACGCCGGGTTCCACAATCCGCCGCCCGGTTCCGAAGCCAAGGCGGCGGGCTCGAGCACGGCTCCGAGCGGAAATTCCCACAGGTCACGGGCGGGCACGGACTGCGCGGTGAGCCCGTGGGACCACACAATCGCGGCAAGCCCGCACAAGAGCTTGCGGCGCATGAGGCGGAGTCTAGTCGCTCGCTTCGGCGGGTACAAGCAAGAAACGCGCATCGCGCACCGCTGTTTCGCTACCGTGAATGCGCTAAGTCGTCTATTTTTCTTCAGTTATCTCCTTTTCTCCCCGCGTGCACCTGAACGATTTTCTGACACCGGCGCGTGTCGCAGTTCCGCTGGTCGCGCATACCAAGGACGAGATCCTGGCCGAGTTGGTCGCCTTGGCGGCGCCCGACACGCCAATGCGTGCCATGCTCTACGACGAGGTCCGTGCCCGCGAAGTGGTATTTCCCACGGCGCTGGGAGACGGCGTGGCCTTGCCGCACGTCCGCTCGCCGCACGTCGATGTCATGCGGTTGGCTGCGGGCGTCCTGTCGCAACCGATTCCCTTTGGCGCGTCCGATGGCCATCCAGTCGACGTGTTTTTTCTTGTGCTGAGCCCTGCGCACGCGCCGTCGGAGCATCTGGCCGTGCTGCGCGCACTGTCTCGGTTGCTTGCGGATCCGGGCACCGTGGGGACGTTGCGCGCTGCGCGCACTCCGCACGCGTTCCTGGAGACGGTGCGCTCCACCTCCGCATTTTGATCATCGGCGTGGTGCACGTCCGCACCGCCGCCATTTCACCCGCGCGTTGAGTCGCCAGGAGTTGTGTACGTGACCGAAAGTTCCACCGAGCGAAGCATGATGTCGACGACTTTGCGCACGGATGCGTGCGGTCAGCTCGGCACCGTCGACGTGGGCCGCACGGTGCGGCTGGGCGGCTGGGTGCATCGCAGCCGTGATCTGGGCGGCTTGGTATTCATCGATCTACGTGATCGCACCGGACTCCTGCAACTGGCCTTCGGTCCGGCGTGGTCGGACGAGGCGGCGCTGGCGACGGCCGCCGCAGTCGGCGTCGAATCGGTGGTGCTGTGCGAGGGCGTGGTCGTCGCACGCGAACCCGAACGCGTGAACAGCGACATGTCCACGGGTGAAGTCGAGGTGCGGGTACACACCCTCTCGATCGTCGGGCCGGCCGTCACCCCGGCGCTCCCCGTTGCACGCGGTCGGGGCGAGAAGATGCCGTCGGAAGAATTGCGATTGCGTCATCGGTATCTCGATCTGCGGCGCCCGGAATTGCAGGAAAACCTCATCCTGCGGCATCGGTTGTTGCAGGTGACGCGGCGGCACCTCAGTGATCGCGGGTATCTCGAACTCGAAACGCCGATTCTGACCAAGCCCACGCCAGAAGGCGCGCGCGACTATCTCGTGCCGAGCCGCGTGCATCCGGGCGAGTTCTACGCGCTGCCGCAGTCGCCGCAGATCTACAAGCAGTTGTTCATGTGCTGCGGATTCGATCGCTACTTCCAGATTGCGCGGTGCTTCCGCGACGAGGATCTCCGCGCCGACCGGCAGCCGGAGTTCACGCAGATCGACATCGAGGCGTCGTTCATTCAGCAGGAAGACGTCATGACGCTGGCCGAGGGGCTGATTGGCGCCCTGTGGCGTGAGGCCGGTCACGACATCCCCGCGCAGTTTGACCGGATGACGTACGCAGCGGCTATGGAAACCTATGGCTGCGATCGCCCCGATCTGCGCTACGATCTCCGACTGCGCGACTACAGCGAGGCGTTCCGTCCACTCGAATTCGCCGTCACCACCGCCGCACTCGCGGCCGGCGGGCGCGTGCGCGGATTGGTCGTGCCAGGGGGCGCTGCGTGGAGCCGCAAGCAGGTGGACGAACTCGAGGCGCTGGCCAAAGGCGCCGGCGCCGGCGGCTTGCTGCGTGTGCGGCACGCCGATGGCGCGTACGATGGCCCGTTGGCCAAGTTCCTGAACGACGACGCGCGCGCGGCACTTGCGCTACACGACGGAGACCTGGTGCTTTTGGTCGCCGCGCCTGATCGCATTGCGAATCCGGCCCTTGATCGAGTTCGACAGGAGTGCGCGAAGCGACTGGGGCTCGTTGATGAGAACGCCCAGCGGTTTCTCTGGGTGGTCGACTTTCCGATGTTCGAAGAAGATCATGCGACCGGCGCGCTCGCGGCGGTCCATCATCCGTTTACGGCGCCCAATCCGGCGGACATGGCGGCGTGGCCTGACGCACCGGCACGATGGCGCGCGCTTGCATACGACGTGGTGTTGAACGGCACGGAGCTCGGTGGCGGCAGTATCCGTACCAGCGATCCTGCCGTGCAATCACGCATGTTCACGCTGCTCGGCATCGGCGATACGGCGGAGCAGGAACGTCGCTTCGGCTTCTTGCTGGAAGGGCTTCGTGCTGGCGCACCGCCGCACGGGGGCATCGCGTTCGGGTTCGATCGCATTGCCATGCTGTTGTCGCGCGCACCGTCGCTGCGCGATGTGATCGCGTTTCCGAAAACCACCGCCGCGCGCTCGCTCTTTGAAGGCGCGCCGGTCGCCGTCGACGCGCGCGATCTGGCGGAGCTGGGTATTCAGATTCGCGAGCACGGGAGCCCTGAATGACCGATACGGGGTTGGCTCCAGTGACCACGCGCGTGTCGGTGGAAGGTGCCGATCTGTTGTCACTGGCGGGCGTCAATGACGGCAACTTGGTGGAGCTGGCGAAAGCCACGGGTACGCGAGTCTCACTCCGCGGCGACGCGCTGGCGATTACAGGTGATGCCGACGCCGTCGCACGTGCCGAAAGTATTGCCGCTGCCATGGTGACGCTGGCGCGCGACGGACGCGCCGTGACGGCCGACGACGTCCTGCGCCTCTCACTGACCGAGCGCCCGGTCGACGCACCGGGGGCGACGTCCGGCACCCTGGTGGTTCCGGGTGCGCGGCGGGGTGTGCAGGCCAAGACGCCTGGTCAGGCGGAATACCTGAAGAAGATCGGCGAGCATGACATCGTCGTGGGCATCGGGCCGGCCGGTACGGGGAAGACGTATCTCGCCGTGGCGGCCGCTGTCGATGCGTTGATGCGCAAACGCGTCCGGCGCATTGTGCTGGCCCGTCCAGCCGTGGAAGCGGGTGAAAGCCTGGGCTTTCTGCCGGGCGACATGCAGGCGAAGGTCGACCCATACCTGCGTCCACTCTACGACGCGCTCGATGATCTCATCCCCGTGGAGCGCATTCAGAAGCTGCTGGAAACACGTACCATCGAAGTGGCGCCGTTGGCCTTCATGCGGGGACGCACGCTCGGCGATTCGTTCGTGATTCTCGACGAAGCGCAGAACGCCACCGGACTGCAAATGAAGATGTTTCTCACGCGGCTCGGGGTGAACTCGAAGATCGTCATCACCGGCGACAAGACGCAGGTTGACCTGCCGAGCCGCGAGGATTCAGGGCTGATGCAGATCGAGCGCATCCTCCACGGCATCGAGGGCATCGCCTTTCACTATTTCACCGAGGCGGACGTGGTTCGGCATCGTCTGGTCCGCGACATCATCCGCGCGTACAACGCGGACGCCGCAGGCGCATGAGTCGAAAAACGGAGCGGGCGGTGGCCGTCGAAGCCGATGGCATCCGAAGCCCGGTGGCGACGGCGCGGCTGGCGAAGCTGGCCGATCAGGTACTGGGGGCGCTGCGCGTGCCGCGCGCGATGGTGTCGATTACGCTTGTGCCGTCGCGAACAATGGCGCGCCTGAATCGCGAGCACCTCGGGCATCGCGGTCCAACGGACGTCATCACGTTTGCCCTCGGAAGCGATCCGTCGGGCAGCGTTCTGGCGGATATCTACATCTGCCCCGATGTCGCGCGCGTTCAGGCGCGCGCGCATGGCGTGGGCGTGCGTGAAGAGCTCGCACGTTTGGTGGTGCACGGCACGCTGCACGCGTGCGGCTGGGATCACCCGGTCGATGCCTCTCGCACGACGTCGCCAATGTGGCGGCGGCAAGAGCAGTTGCTCTCGCGATTCTGGAGTTCACCATCTCTGTCCGCATGAGTGATCGAAGTCGTTGGGAGGGGCCGTGAGTACGGCGCAGTGGCTGCTGGCCGGCGGCGGCGCCACACTCGCGGCGTTGGCTGCCGTCGCGGACGGGGCACTGCTCGCGGAGAACAGTCCGATCGCACCTGCAGATCGGAACGGCACGTTGCCGCCTCCGACGGTCACGCGACCGGTGGTGGCCCGGGAGCGCGCACACCGGGCGTTGTCGTTTGCGCGCCTGCTTGGACATGGCATCGCCGGCGGAGCACTGGCGCTCGCCCTCGGGCTGGCCGAGCGCACGGAACTGCAGGCGCTGGGGCTGCTTGCCCTCGCTGGGCTGATCACGGTCGCTCTCGCGGAGAGCACCGCTCGCGCGATTGGTGATGCGCTCGGCGACGACGCCATCGCGCGATTGCGTGGGTTTACCCGCGCGATGGAGTTCGTGCTGGCACCGGTGGTACGCCTGGGCGAGTGGACGGACGGTCTGTTCGCGGAAGCGGTGTCCGACGGCGATACGTCGGTGGAACGGCGTGAAGAGGCGGCGGCACAGTTTCGCGACGTGATCAACACCGAGGCCGACGTCTCGCTGGACGAACGCGACCTGCTGCTCGGCGTCTTCGACTTCGGCGAGACCACGGCCGAAGAAGTGATGGTGCCGCGCGTGGACATCGTGGGCATCGAGCAATCGACGCCATGGTCGGAGGTCCTCGACCGCGTGCGGAGTGCGCAACACTCTCGCGTGCCCGTGTTCGAAGAGACGGTCGATGAGATCGTCGGGATTCTGTATGCGAAAGACTTGCTGGCGGCCGTCATCGCGGATGAAGAACCGTCGAGCGGGTGGCTCGCCTTGATCCGGCCGCCCAGCTTCGTGCCGTCGAGCAAGCGCATTGCCGATCTGTTGCGCGAGTTCCGCGCGAGTGGCCGACATATGGCCATCGTTGCCGACGAATATGGCGGCACGGCGGGGCTCGTCACGATCGAAGACGTCCTCGAGGAACTCGTGGGCGAAATCCGTGACGAATACGACGACGAAGAACGGCAGGTCGAGTCCGAGGGCGAAACGAAGTTCTGGGTGTCCGGTCGGCTCACGCTGGATGATTTGTCGGATGCGCTGCACTACGACTTTCGCCGCGACGATGTGACCACCGTTGGCGGGTTGGTGTTGGAGCTGGTCGGACGGGTGCCGCGCGCCGGTGAGTCGCTGCACATCGGCCCCTTTCGCGTGATCGCTGAACGGGTGGTGCGCCGGAAGATCGAGCGGGTCTATCTCGAACGCGTCGCCCGTACCGGCGACGAGCGGGACGGTTGATGCCGATCTTCAGCCTGCTCATCACCATTGGCGTCGTGGCGCTGCTCACGGCAGGTGCGACGGCGGTACGCGCGGTCAGTCGACTGTGGCTGCGCCATTGGATCGAACATCGCCAGCCGGCGGCGAAGACCATGCGCGACTATCTGGCGCGTCCGGCCCGACTGGCGCATGCCGCCGGCACCGGCACAACACTCGCCGTGTTCGTCTGGGCCGCCATCCTCGTCGGCGCCGAAGGCGCACGCAGCTGGGCGTTTGCGCGAGATGCCGTCGTTGGCCTGCTGTCACTGCTGGTGTTCGGACAACTGTTGCCGCGCGCCGTAGGACGCCGCTGGGCCCCACAGCTGGTACCGGTCCTCGTTCCGGTTCTCCGGATCGTCGATTTGGTGGTCACGCCATTTCTCCGCGTGGCGCAAGCGGTCACGCGTCTGCTGGTGCGCCCGCCGGCGCCGCACGAAGCCGACGTGCGCGAGGGACTCGAGGACCTGCTGCGTGATGGCGCGTTCGAGGGTATGGGATCGACTGAAGAGATGGCGATCATCTCGGGGGTCATGCAGTTCGGTGAAAAGACGGTGATCGACGTGATGACGCCTCGCGCAGACATCTTCGCGCTTGATACATCCCTGACAGCACGCGAGGTCGCCGATCGGCTTGCGCAGTCCGGGTACAGCCGCGTGCCGTTTTACCGGGATTCGCTCGACAACATCGTCGGCATGATTCACGTATTCGACGTATTCAAGGTGGCCGGAGAGCGCATGCCGGCACTGCGCCCCGTGACGAAAACCACGCCCACGAAACGGGCCAACGAGCTGCTCTTCGAGTTGCTGCGGGCGCGCCGTCAGATTGCCCTCGTGTACGACGAACAGTCCACGGTGGTCGGGCTCGTGACGCTGGAAGATCTCTTGGAGGAGTTGGTTGGTGAGATTCGGGACGAACATGACGAACCGTCGCCGGACGCACCGGTGAGTGCGAAGCCATGAGGGCCGACATCGCGCGCGTCCTTGCGGGCTTCCGTGCTGGACTGATGCCGTCGCTCGCGCGCGCCGTCAGCATCGTGGAGAATCACCGGCCCGGCTTCGATCAGCTGCTCGCGACCATTCACGCCGATCTGGGTCGTGCCCGTCGCATCGGCATCACCGGACCGCCGGGCGCGGGCAAGAGCACGCTCACGACGCGCTTGGCCAAAGCGTATCGCGCGCAGGGCCTACGCGTGGGCATTGTGGCGGTCGATCCGACGTCGCCGTTTACCGGGGGCGCATTGCTCGGCGATCGCATCCGGATGGAGGAGGTCGCGCTCGATCCGGGAGTGTTCATCCGGTCGATGGCCACCCGCGGGTCGCTCGGTGGACTGGCGACCGCCACGCGCGAGGTGTGCGATGTGCTGGACGGTTTTGGCCTCGACGTGATTTTGCTGGAAACGGTCGGGGTCGGGCAGAGCGAGCTCGATATTTCCCGCGCTGCCGACACGACGCTGGTCGTCCTGGTTCCGGAGTCGGGCGACTCCATCCAGACGCTCAAGGCGGGGGTCATGGAAATCGCGGACGTGTTCGCCGTGAACAA
>Ga0154020_10002400_pt1 | contig 22866 bp, 13 predicted proteins | sample Klosneuvirus_201_FD_109709 | JGI IMG/M metagenome (GOLD analysis project Ga0154020, IMG submission 109709) | Active sludge microbial communities from wastewater, Klosterneuburg, Austria - Klosneuvirus_20160825_MG | ecosystem: Engineered > WWTP > Aerobic digester > Activated sludge | place...
TAAATACTCCTCTAAAAGTTAAGTCAATTAGTGTTGGATTCTCATTCATTAACGACAAAATTGGTTCTACAAATAATCAGTTATTTAACGTGATGTATGCTTATCGCATAAGGATAAAGCGTAAGTATAAGCTGAGTTTCGGTTTGCAAAACGGAGTTATAATTAAAAAAACGAATTGGGATATGTTGAGCAGAAATGATCAGCAGGACGCATTATTGAATGGAAAAAACATGACTTCAGTTGGATTCCTTTCAGGATTCGGTATTTATTTTTATGGTAAAAATTTATTTGTCGGAGCCAGCGCACCTTATTTGGTAAATACTTTAAACAAAAATTTCCTGAGTGAAAATCCAATTTTGGTTTCAGCCGGTTATTATTTTGCGTTGGACGATGATAATGGTCTTAAGCCGTCGTTTTTGGTTAAATACATCAAGGGTTCACCTATTCAGGGTGACATTAATCTGAATTATTACTACAAACAGCGCTTCGGATTGGGTGTTTCGTACCGAACAAAGGAGTCAATTGTTGGAATTTTGGAGTTTGGAGTGAATGAGCAGCTTAAATTCAGCTATAGTTACGATTGTGGATTAAATCGTTTAAAACATTATAACAGTGGGTCTCACGAGTTGCTAATAAGGTACTATTTTGGCTATTCGGCCAATGCAAGAAATCCTCGGGCGTTTTCGCTCTAACATACATGTAACTATCTGTATAATAATATTATACACAAGCGGCTTTTCTGCATATTCTCAAACATTACAGTACGATTCGGTTAAAATAAAGGTCTTTCCGGTGTCGGGTTTAAATACTAAGGATGGTGAATATTCGCCTTATCGTTACAAAAGCAACTTCTTTTTTATCTCAGATAGGGAAAATGAGTACGCCGTTGTGTATTACGACAACGCCACTTCTCACCAATTTACAGATTTATACAAGTGCTTGTTGATAGATTCTTTAAATTTCTCAAAACCGGATCTAATAAGTAAACAGTTAAAAACAAAATACTACATCGGTCCGAGTTGTGAAACCGATAAAGGATATTATTGTACTGTAAATAATGAGGGATTGTTGCGTAAGAAAAGAACACTGCCGTTGCAAATAAGTTTTCTGGAAAAAGATACAGTTAACAAGAAAATTAAAAAGCCAAAAAAAATAAGCTTTGGTTTAAATGATACAATTTCTTGTGCTCAGCCCTCTGTTTGGGCGGATACATTAATGTTTTTTGCAAGCAACATCAATAGCGGCTACGGTAAAATAGATTTGTTTTATTCCGTTAAACGCGATGATGTATGGCAGCTCCCAATGAATTGTGGCTCTAAAGTAAATTCAGAATACAACGAATCGTTTCCGTTTTTTGTAAATGGAAAATTGTATTTCGCCTCCGACAGACCAAACGGTTTTGGCGGATTGGATATTTATTCCATTGACTTTTTTGACAACAATGGAAGACTAGAATTACTTAGTAATCCTATCAATACTGAGAAAGATGATTTCGGCATGTGCCTTGATTCAAATCAAATCAGCGGATATTTCAGTTCTAACAGAAGCGGCAACGACGATATTTATTATTTCAAAAATATTTTCCCATCGTTTAAGAATTGTGTTGAAATGAAGAACAACTTGTTTTGCTACACGTTTTTTGAAGAAGCAAGTTTGTCAACTCAGGATACATTGGGGATGACTTACGAGTGGAGTTTTGGAGATGGAGCTAAGAAAAGAGGTTTAGAAGTAAGTCATTGTTTTGAGAATGAAGGAATGTATAATGTGGAATTAAATGTGGTGGATAAAACAACAGGGCTTTTATTTTACAACGAGGTGTCGTACGAGTTTGAATTGAAAAATATCAAGCAGCTTTATATTCATGCTCCCGACACAGTTAAAACCGGACTAGAAGTAATGTATCATCCTTATTACAGTAATCTTGATAGCGTTGAAATAGATAAATATTATTGGGATTTCGGTGATGGTTTTTTATCGTTCGATAATATTCCTAAGCATGCTTACCTGAAGGAAGGAACATACGAAATAATGCTAGGTGTTACCGGCAAAAAAAATAATTTGCCTTATAAAGATTGCGCGACAAAAAAGATAAAAGTAACAGCGTTAACCGATAGTACAGTTTATTCATTTAATCCTCCTAGAAAGGCAAAACCGAAAGAGGACATGAAGAAGCAATTGTTGGATAGTTTAGAAAAATACGACAAACCCTTCCATGATTTTATAGTGAAAATGGAGAAAATAGATTCAATTGCTGTAGCTAATAATGGTGGAAAGCCAATCAATCAAAACTCTTCGGTTTCAGGTCGTGATTCAAGTATGCGTTTTAAAGTTCATATTGGTGTTTCGCAAGAAGAAATAGACACTAAAGACTCCATTTTTAAAGGGTTGGAAGTAATTACCCGATTGAAAAAGGATAGTCTTTATCATTACTTCTTAGGTAGTTCAAAAAACATTTCGGATATCCTTCCGTATTATCAAAAGGCGCAAAAAGCCGGATTTAAATCCTCCATCGTAAGTATGTTCCTGAATGATTCATTAGTGAATAACCCGAACATGCGATACAGGTATATGGTCCATAAAGACACACTGGAAAAACCCCCTGTTTTAACCAATTCAATAGTGGCTACAACATCAGTTACACCAAAGAGTATTGTAACGAATCCTAAAGATCCTATAAAGACAAACGTGACAGAGCCAATAAAAAATAATGTTACAACAACTAATACCCTAACACCTGATTACGCCGACCCTAAAAGCGGAGAAATATCTTATCGTGTACAAATTGGGGCTTATCAAACAAGAAAGCCGAAAAATGCATTTGGTTCTGTAAGCAAAGTGATTGAAGAAAAAACAGAGGATGGATGGTATAAATATACAACACAGGATGTAAAAACACTTGAAAATGCCAATGACCTGAAAAATGCTTTGTTACTAATGGGGTATACCCACTCATTCATAACGCCTTATAAAGACGGAGAGCGGTTAACAATAGTTGAGTCAGTTGAGCAGGAATTGAGCGTCTTTTTTGATTTAAATTCAGCTATTGTTGTAAAGGACGAACTTGAAAAAATAAATTATTATTTCCGTAACTTTTCTGCTAATAAAACAAATAGCATCACGCTTGAAGGACATTGTTGTTATTTAGGGGCTACCAATTATAATTATGAATTAAGTAAGCGCAGGGTTTTTGCAGTAGAGAAAGAAGTAAAAGTATTCACCAATGCCACTATTATTCCAAAGTTTTTCGGTGAAACAACCCCGAAATACGATAATTCCAAGGAATCAAGCCGCAGACTGAATAGAAGGGTGGATGTGAGAATTAATAAGTAAGAAAAACCCCTGTTTTTTTACCTAAAATATTAGATAAGTAAAATATTTTTTATATTTTGTAAGTCTAAAGATTAACTCATTTTATGAAAAAACAATCATCCCCGTTTTTGCTTTTTCTGTTCTTGTTTTTTGGCACAGAACTGTTAGCACAACCTTTTCCCTCAGAAGACGAAAAAATACAACACTTCACTGTATTCAGTAAAGGATCAAAACCATCATTCGGTGATGATGATAATGTTCAAATATATTTTTTCACAATTCCGGAAAAGTCAAACGACCCATTTTACTTACGTGTATTTGACCCGGATAATGGAGGAACATTGGATGAGAAAGTAGGCGATTTCAATTCGAAAACTAAGTTCTCATTTTATGGGGGTAAAGGTGCGCACTCAGATAAGGATGCGCAGAGTGATTCTCCTAAAGGAAATTTTAAATCAGGTGTATTTATTAGCGGAAAGACGTTTGGAGCAGACGCTGCCTTAGATGGTCAATGGTATGAGTTTGGTCCTTTTAACCCGAAGGAAGGGGAGCTTCAGCCGGAAAATGGAGGATATATTTTTAAAGTGGTAATTGAAGGTTTAGATGGTGACGATGGTAATTTATATAAAATGTTTTTGTCCTCCCAAAAAGACAAGAATGTAAAAGTAGAAGGTGGAAATGCATTTTGTTACGAGTACACATTCCGTTTAGCAGAAGACATGACATCCGTTTATCATATTTATCCATTCATCCCTGTAGGTGTTACTAGTTGTGAAGTAGGAGTGTTTGATTATGATAATGCAGGTATAGTTCGTGTAGTTTCAGTAGCTAAAAAAGGCGATATGGCAGGTTCATCAACCGAAGGCACCTGGTCGCAAATTAAATTTGAGATTACACCAGAGGAATTAAATACTTCACTGGATATTCAATTCATCAATAAAAAAGCTGTAAAGAATAATAACGTGGCGGTTACTATTAAGAATCAATATGGAAAACTACTCGCGTTTTACGCTACACCAATTGGAGGTGTGCCAAAATACAAATATAAAATAGGCGTGAAACCTGCAAAATGAGAAAATTACTACTTATAATTTTTATTGTAGTAAGTGCTTTTGGGTTTTCTCAAGAGTACAAATTCAATGTTTTTGGACAAGAAGAAGGATTGCCACAGCCTTATGTTTACGATATTATCCAGGCTAAAAATGGTTTCTTATATGTTGCAACCGGTGATGGATTAGCAAGCTACGGAGGCGATAGATTTAATAAATTTTCAAAGCGTGTTGGCTTATCTGAGAATTTTTGCAACTCGCTATTTTCAGATTCAAAACAAAGAATTTGGATAGGGCATTTTGAAGGAGGTGTAACTTGTTATGAAAATGGTATTTTCCGTAAAATAAAAACAAGCGCTGCGCAAGCGGCAAAGGTAATTTCATTTACTGAGGATAGTAAACAAAATATTTATTATACCAATTCAGCAGGCTCTATCTATAACGTTACCGGCGACAGTATTATACCATTCATTGTTGAAGAGCTGCCTCCTGCCAATAAAATCAAAATTAAAGATAATTTGCTTTTTATCGCTAGCCAGGAAGGGTTATTGGTGATGGATTTGAGCACCGGTTCTAAGGACTACAAAGTTATTGGTAACACAAAAGACAAAAACGTGACCTCTTTTGAGTTTGTAAATAACGAAATCTATGCCGGTATTGACGAAGTAGGTGTAGAGCTGATAAGAAGAGATAATAAAAACTTTACTACCATCACAACCTATTCAACTGAATTAAAAAGTAAGCGGCTAAATATTAAAGATGTTTGTTTTAAAAACGGCAATGAATTATGGGTTTCTTTAACTAACGAAGGACTAAGTGTATTAAAGTTTAATAATGATAGGGAAATAGACAGGCAACTAACTATCTCCGCTAAAAACGGTTTAAAAAGCTTATTCATTAGCAAATTATTCGTTGATAAGGAACAGAATTTATGGTTAGGAAGTATTGGTAGTGGTTTGTTTCAATTCATTTCAGACCGGTTCGAATTGTTTAATAAGAACAACTTTTTAAAATTTGATAACGCAATTACTGTTGCAGTGGATGACTTAAGTAATGTTTATATCACTGATGAAACACAATTGAATGTGTTTAATCCTAAGGACAGCAGCAATGTTTTATTAAAAGTATCACAGTCGCAAGAAGAAATTATACGATGTTCTTATCTTAATAGCGCAAGTAAAGAATTGTTGGTTGGAACAAACAGCAACTTGTTTGTTTATGATATTACCAACGGTAAGCCAAAACTAAAATCTCAGTTAAGTGATTTTAAAGGAAAAACCATTAATTTCATCAGAAAAGATAATCTGGGGCAAACACTTGTTTGCACAATTGAGGGTTTATTTTATTTGAATGAAAAGTATGCTATTGTTAAAACTTTTAATACCGATAATGGGGCTCCGCATAATAATTTTACATCTTTCTTTGTTGACCAGATAGACAGGTACTGGATTTTTTCTCCGTTTACACCGTTGTATAATATGTTTAATGGAGAAATCTCACTTGAAAAGGACTTAGACTCTTCCGTGTCCTTCAGATTTAACGGTGCTACTATTGATAACAATGATTTAGTATGGTTCTCTACCGAAGGCGATGGCGTATTTACTTATAGTAAAAACCGCAAACCAAAATATGTAAGGTTTACCAACGCAAAAGGATTGGCATCTGATTATATTTATGGTATTCTGGCTACTAACAATGGTGATGTTATTACTTGTCATAAAAACGGAATCAGTATAAAGTATAAAAGTTTAAAAACTTTCAGGGCAATAAATAAAAACAGTGGTTTGCCTGCCAACAACATTAATAACAATGCCATTTACAAAGATAAAAACGGATACATTTGGTTAGGAACCACTGAAGGAGTGATCAAATATAGTCCTTTACAAGACCACATCAACTCAATTCCCCCTTCGCTTTCTATTCGGCACCTTGCTTTTAACGATTCAATAAAAAACCCTTCAGATACTTTGTTTGAGCTGGAATACGGGAAGTATGAATTGCTAATAGATGTGATTGGCGTTTCATTAACAAATCCCAAAGGTGTTACTTACAGATATCAATTAGAGGGATTTGAAGACAAGTTCCGTGAAACTGATAATGGTAAAATAATTTATCCTTCGCTTACTGATGGCGAATACAGATTTGTATTGCATGCGCGTAATGATGACGGATTTGAGACTCAAAAACCGCTAACGTTTAGAATTGTAATTAGTAAGCCTATTTGGAAGTCTCCTTGGTTTTACTTTATTATTGTAGTTGCAGCATTGATAGGCTTTTATTTTTTCGTTAAAGCCAGAACCAAAAAGCTTCAGCAAGACAAAGAAAGACTGGAGTTGATGGTGAATGAAAAAACTAAGGAGTTGGTTGTAGAAAAGGAAAGAGTTGAAAAGGCTAATGAGCTACTACATGAAAAAAATCGTGACATAACGGATAGTATTACATATGCCAAACGGATTCAAACAGCTGTATTGCCACACACCGAATTTATTCATAAATATCTTGACCTATTTATTCTGTATAAGCCACGTGATATTGTAAGTGGTGATTTTTACTGGTGTTACGTTACAGAGAAGTATGTATATGTCGCAGTTGTAGATTGTACTGGTCACGGTGTGCCTGGTGCATTTATGAGTTTATTAGGATCAACTTATCTTGATCAGGTGTTAATAGAAATGAAAGAGCCTATGCCAAAGGAAGTGTTAAATGGATTGGATAGAAAAATAAACCAGGCTTTCAAACAAGCCAATCCGGATAATAAAATTGGTGATGGAATGGATATGTGTATTTGCAGAATAGATAAGGATATGAAGTCAATTGTTATCGCGTCTGCTAACCGTCCGATTTACTATTTCACAAATAACGAACTTATAGAAACAAAAGCCAATATTTACTCCATTGGCGGTATGTTTGATGGTATTGACAAGAATTTTACTGAGGTAACTTATTCTATCAATAAAGGAGATAGATTTTATATGTTCAGTGATGGCTATGGCGATCAATTCGGCGGTGAGAAGAACAGAAGGTTTTCAACACGTAAAATGAAAACTATATTTACAGAAATCCAGAATGAACACGTTTCTAAACAAAATCAAATTCTTGAAGAAGAATATGAAAATTGGAGGGGAGAAAACGAACAAATTGACGATGTTTGTGTAATTGGCATAAAATTTTAAATGAAAAAGGAAGACATAAATCCAAAATATATTCTCCGTTTCGAAGGGGAGATGGACGAGGCTGTACTTGTATTTATTATTAAAAAAGTATCCGACTCAAAAGTAGTGTCAAATAAACTGAAGAGCAGTTTGAAATTAGTACTTATTGAATTGATTACGAATATTATTTCTCACTATTCATCAAGTTCATATGGTGCTATTTCACTTGAAAAAACTAACGATGGTTATTTAATCACGGCCTCAAATTATGTTAATGAGCAAAATCTTAAAACAGTTAAAGACAATATTGACACAATTAAAAAAATAAAAAATCCTAAGGGATTGTATAATGACCTTTTGAAATCAGTAAGTTTTAATAAATCGGTAAATCTTGGTTTAATTGAAATCTATAACAGATGCAAAGGCAATATTAAATTGACAACATCAGGAACCGGTAATCCTTCATTCTTAACACTTAAAATAAAACTCGATGATATTAATTGAAGCGAAAGAAAATTCTCCTTACATATTATTAGAACCTTCTGAACATTATATGATAGTGAAGGGAAATTCATTTATGACCAATCCAAGCCAGTTTTATAGCGCAATTAATAACTGGATTTCTACATATACAGTTCCAACCGGCGAACAGTTCAGGATTGAATTAACAATGGGGTACTACAACACAACAAGTATTCAGATTATTAATCTTTTATTTAAAACATTGCACAAGAATAATCCACATAAAATCAAATTGAAAATATTTATTGATAAAGAAGAAGAAGATTTGATCGAGTGCGCCGGCTCATTGACCTTTAACACGGGTTTGGTGCCACAAATTGAATTGTTCTAAGCTCTATTATGATAATAAGCGGCCAATTACGTTAGTTATTGACACAAGTACTGCCGCTACTAAAAAGAAGCGGAATAAAAACGCCTGGAAATCGTTAATGCTGTTAAATCTGCTTTTCAGGAACTTATTCATAGTACATGGGATGGTTGATGACACCACAATTTAGTAAAAGCAGACCACCTAAAAAAGAGGGGCTGGCACGAAAATGAGTGAATTGCCCTTATGAATGAGTTAAAACTCGTTCAACGCGGATAAGAGCTCTTTGTTTTCGCTTATCCATAGCACCAAACTGTTGTTTCTGGGGGGTAAACCAAGCTTTTGGCATATTTTTGAACGGTAATTTTCAATGGTTTTTTCCGTTAAAAACAGCAATTCCGAAATTTCTTTAGAGCTCTTATTCTGATTAACTAATTTTAGGGTTTTCATTTCGCCATGACTTAAAGCGCTTAACTTTTTCATCAATTCTTGCTTTTTCTGGTCTTCAAAAATCACTTCCGAGTACGAGTTTTTTAGTGCAGGGCCAATGTATTTCTGGTTGTCAAGAACCTTTTGAATACAATCCATTAATTCGTTAACAGCAAAATCTTTAAGTATAAAACCACTTGCCCCAAAGTCCATGGCTTTTCTTATCATTTCTTTTTCTTTATACATGGTTAAAATAATAACCTTTGTGTTCAAATTATTACTTTTAATGAGTTTAGTTACTTCTAATCCATTTTGTTCAGGCATATTAATGTCCAAAATGGCTATCTGTGGTTTATTCAGTAATATCTGCTTATAAGCCTCAACACCATTCGAACATTCAGCAATTTGAATGTCTTTATAAGTGTCAACAAGCAAGTCCTTCAATCCTTTCCTAAATATTGGATGATCATCTGCTATTACCAAATTCATACTCATAAGTTAAATTTTAAAGTTAGTTTAAATCCTTTAATTTCATTTTCATCAATTTGTAAAATTCCTTTTATAATTTTTGCACGTTCTTTTATTGAAAGTAAGCCAACGCCTGGATCCTTCAAACTGGTTTTTTTCCAGTTTCCATTATCCATATATTGTAGCATGAAAGTATTTTCATCAAATGTAAGTGAAATTTTTAAGGCACTGGCTTTGCTATGCTTAATGGTGTTATTAAGGCATTCCTGAATTATCCTGAAAACGTGCGTGGCAATTTCTGAAGGGATTTTTTCTGCTGCGTCGGCTACTTCAAAGCTGCATTCAATATTATTATTGTTTTGAACGCCTTCCGCAAGTCCTGCAATGGCACGTTTTAGTCCGATTTTTTCGAGGTAAGACGGAAACAAATTTCTGGAAATTTGGCGGGTTTGGTCGATGACCCTTTCAATTTCTTTACTTATAATGTCACTATTTTCGAATTGGTTTTTATTGGTGAATTTAGATTTAAGAATAGACAAACTTTGGCCAATATCATCGTGTAAGTCTTTTGCAATTCGGCTTCTTTCTTCTTCAGTATTAGTGATTAACTGTCTGCTGAACTGAGCCTGTTGGTTTCTTATTGCCCGGTAATAACGCATGTAAAAAAGAACTGCCACTAAAATGATTGCAAGGAATCCAACACTTAGCAATATCCAACGGAGATAAACTTCTTTTTGGTGACTTTTTTCAAGTAAAACAGATTTTGTTTTTTCTTTTTCAAGATCTATCTCTTTTTGTTGCACATTGTATTTTAATTGTAATTCTTCGAGGGCTTTTGTGTTTAATTTTAATTGAACATCCTCATTGGCCTTCGTGTACAGCAAATGATAGTCGAGTGCTTTTTTGTATTCTTTTTTCTTATTGTAAATTAAATAGTACATGTAATAATAGTCAGGAAGGCTTTCAGAATTTTTACTTTTTTTGATAATTGTATCAGCGTGCATTAATGCCTTTTCAGCTTCGGCATAATTGCTGAATTCTAATTCAACATTACTTCTTCCTAAGTATGCCCTGACTAATTCCGATTTAAAATCATATTTCTTTAACACATATATAGCAGAGTCAATATATAGGAGACCTGTTTTTAAATCTTTATTTTGTACATAGGCACCACCAAGGTTGGCATAGGCACTTGCTAATTCAAGAGGATGTTTGTTTTGACTGGCATATTCAATTACTTCTGCAAATAAATCATGAGCCGCTTTGTAATTTTTCTGCGACATTAAAACCAGACACACATTAAGTTGTGCGTGACTTAATAGGCGCTTGTTGTTAATTTTTTTTGCAATTCTGATTACTTCTGAAAAATCAGGCAAAGCACTTTCAGGCGATGCAATATTAAATTTGAGCAAACCAAGGTTGTTGTGGAAGGTAGCTTGATAATAATCCAGTTTGTGCTTCTTCGCTAAATTTAATCCTTCAAGATATAAATTGGCTGTGGTTTTTGGATCTCCTTCTCTTTCATGGTAAATCCCCCGCATATTAAGAATTTCAGCCACGTTTTCGAAATCGTTTTGTTCTTCCGCCTCTTGTGCAAGCAAAAACAATTCTTTTTCAATATTTTTAAAATCTTCACTTTCAATTTGGATATAGGCAAGCCTTATTTTCGCCAAAATAATAAAGTGCGAAGAGTTTATTTTTTCTGCTTCCGAGAGGGCTAATTCAAAATAGGACTTTGCGCGTTCAAGATTCCTGATATAATAGAAATGATTACCGTAATAAATAAAGATTTCGGCTTTTGTTTTCGATAAATTTTCCGGGTTAGTTTTTTTTAAAGCTTTTTCGCCTTCAGTAAATACACTTAACGAATCATAGTACGAAGCCTCTTTTACATTCTGAAGTTGTTTTGCAAGCTCTGAACCCTCTTGAGAATACATATGAGTACCTAAAAAAAGCAGGGCAAATAGAGCTATTTTAAGATATCTAGTTGTATAACACATTGTATAAAAATACAAAAATTAGCCCTTAAACGTCCGGATATAGGGGCAACCCTTCTTGTTTTTGCCTGATAAAATATGCTTATGGATAATTAGGGGGCTGCACCTCTGTTTTTTTTGATTAATCGGTAATATTTTTACATGATTATATTCTTCGGAATATAGTGAAATGCAAAAAACAACAACGAGCGATTAGTTTTTTGAATCTTATTTTCTATCCCCGACCTCTTATTAGAGGTAATAAAGGCCCCTGTTAGTGATGTTTCGGGGGCTTTTTTTGTATTATAGCTTATTTAAATAGCTGAGTTAATAGTAATTCGTCGATTTATTTCCAATTTAGTCTATAAAAAGCACCCTTTAGTCTGTAAGCAATGAAAATGCACGCTATCTAAATTTAAAATACATTTTTTAGATTTTTACATCTTGACTTTCTCTTCTTGGTTTCTTACCTTTTAAACTTTAAACTAAACACATGAAGACAACTTTCCGAAGTATTGCTGCAACAATTATTTTGTCGTTAGTAACAACTGCATTTATTTCTCAAAATAAAAGCAAGAGTGTAGAATATTTAGATCCAAGTGAAAATTTCTACACCACGCAATCGCGTATGAATAGTCATTTCAAAAAATTTGAAAAAGAACTAGCAGAGGAGCGAAGAGAAAAAGATAAGAAAATCGCGCAAGGCACGGCGCCAAAAATGGGCGTTCTTAAAAACGAGGAAGAACATGAAATTGCGAGCTTCGAAATTTATAAACGTTGGGAAAATTATATGGCACCGCGTGTGTATCCTACTGGAGACAAAACATTACCCTCAAAAGCTTATGAAGAATATGCAAAGTACTTAAGCGAGACAGCACAAAACAATGCTTCAAACAAAACAGGCCCTAATTCTATCATGTCTTCAACATGGCAGCCAATTGGTCCATTTGGTGATTTGTCGGGAGCCAATGCGGGAAGAATCAATTCTGTTCGTTTCGATCCATCAAGCTCAACTGCTTATTGGGCTTCTGCACCAGATGGTGGTTTATGGAAGACAACAAATAGCGGCAGTACCTGGTCAACCAACACAGATTACCTGACATCGATTGGCTTTTCTGATGTGGTATTTGATCCTACAAACACTCAAAACATGTACGCTGCAACCGGTGACGGAGATGCCGGTGATTGCATGAGTATAGGTGTTTTAAAATCAACTAACGGTGGGGTGACATGGGCAGCAACCGGATTAACATGGACTGTAAATCAGGGAAGAAGAATTTATAAATTATTAATTAATCCTTTAAACAAGAACACCATTTTCGCTGCAACTACTAACGGGTTATACAGGACACAAAACGGAGGTACTTCATGGACACAAATTATTGTTGCCAATGTTTCAGATGTTGAATATAAGCCTAACGATACAACAACCGTTTATGCTGTAAGTACAAGCTTTTATAAATCAACCAATGGAGGAACATCTTTTGCAACAATAACCTCCGGTTTACCGACTTCTGCCGCAAATAACAGAATGTCAATTGCGGTTACACCTGCTAATAATGCATTGGTGTATGTAGTAGCCAGCAACGCAACCAACGATGGTTTTTTAGGGTTTTATAGTTCGAATAATTCTGCAACAACTTTTACATCTATGGCAACAACACCTAACTTGTTAGGTTGGGCCAGTGCAGGAAACGATGTTGGTGGACAAGGTTGGTATGATTTAGCGATTGCCGCATCTCCAACAAATGCCAATGAAGTAATAGTTGGTGGAGTTAATATATGGAGAACTACCAATGGCGGAACCAACTGGAGTTTGTTTGCGCATTGGACAGGAACTGGTGCACCTTATGTACATGCAGATATTCACGATTTAAAATATAAAAGCGGTACTGAAATTTATGTAGGTTGTGATGGCGGTGTTTTTTACTCTACTAACAGCGGTTCAACATTTTTCTCAATGAACGGAAACATGAACATTGCACAGATTTATAAAATTGGTTTATCAAGTACTACTTATAGCCGAGCGATAACCGGACATCAAGATAATGGAACAAATTTATTTACTGCCGGTTCATGGGTTGCAACAATGGGCGGTGACGGAATGGATTGTTTCATTGACCGTACCAACGATAATGTGATGTATGGTGAGCAATACAATGGCGCATTCAAAAGAACTACGAATGGCGGTACAAATTGGTCTACAATTGTAACAGGAATGACAGGTACAGGTGCGTGGGTTACCCCATGGCATCAGGATCCGCAAGTGGCCAACACAATTTACGGTGGACGTCAGCAAATGTTTAAGTCAACCAATCAAGGTACAAACTGGGCGCAAATAGGAACTCTGGGAGGTTCAGGAACAATCGTTGAATTTGCAGTCGCACCTTCAAATCCACAGATAATTTATGTAATTAAAGGTAATGCACTTTATAAAACAATTAATGGAGGCACTTCCTGGACTACAATAACAGGAACATTACCTACAGGAAGCGCACAGATGACTTCTATTGCGGTAGAAGATGTTGATCCGAACAGTGCCTGGGTTACTTTTTCAGGATACTCCGCAGGAAATAAAATATTTATTACAACTAACGGTGGTACTACATGGACAAATTATTCAACCGGTTTACCAAACTTGCCTACCAATAGAGTGACTTATTGGAACGGAACAAAAGACGGTTTATATGTAGGTTGTGACGTTGGAGTATATTTCCGAGATTCTACAATGGCGAACTGGGTAGCCTACAATGCTGGATTACCGAATGTAGCCGTTACGGATCTTGCTATTTATTATCCGTTAGGAAAATTACGCGCATCAACCTATGGAAGAAGTGTGTGGGAAGTTGATTTATACAACACAGGGGCTATGGCGCCAATAGCGAATTTCACGTCAGACAAACAATTTATTTGTCCGACAATGACGGTTAACTTTACTGATTTGTCAACTTTCGCTCCTACAACATGGAACTGGGTATTTCAAGGCGGTTCTCCGGCCACTTCAACTGTTCAGAATCCTTCAATTACTTATCCCACTGCAGGAACCTATAGTGTTTCTTTAACTGCTTCAAATATTAACGGAACAAGTGTGATGACGAAAACTCTATACATTACTGTATCGGGTACAAACACTATACCTATGGTAGAAGGCTTTCAGTTGGCCACATTCCCACCAACCGGATGGCAAAATTATGATTCGGGTGGGGAAGGTAATGTTTGGCAAAGAAGTGCCACAGTAGGTAAAGCAAGTACAGCATCCATGTATTATAACAATTATAACTTAGACGCCTCTAACACACGTGATGAAATGCGCTCTCCAAAATATTCGTTTGCTGGTTACACAAATGTCAAAATGTTTTTTGATGTCGCCTATTCGCGGTACGATGCAACATATAGCGACACTCTTCAAATATTGGTTTCTACCAATTGCGGATTATCATGGACTTCCCATTATATAAAAGGCGGAACTACTTTATCAACAGCACCTGACTATACAGCCGGTATTTTCGTGCCTACAGCTGCGCAATGGAGAACCGACACTGTATTTTTAAATGCCTATTCCGGAATGAGTAACGTGATGGTAACATTTATGAACCGCGGAAGATACGGCCAAGCTTTATATATTGATAATATAAATATTGCAGGAACTGTTGCCAGTATGCCACCTGCAGCGTCATTCTCGTTCGCTGCGACTTCGCCTTGCAGCGGACAAACAGTTAACTTTACGGATCTATCATCGAACGCTCCGACTTCTTGGAATTGGACATTCCCGGGTGGTACACCATCAAGTTCAACCGCTCAAAATCCAACAGTTACTTTTGCCACAGCAGGTAATTATGTTGCTACATTGACTTCCAGCAATGCAATTGGCGCAAGTTCTCCGGTTTCGCAAACCATAACGGTTGTCGCCACACCTACAGTTGCAGCATCTTCGGCCTCTGCGGCTATTTGTAGCGGACAGAATGTTAACCTGACTGGAAGCGGAGCTACAACTTACAGTTGGAGTTCAGGAGCATCTACAAGCACTACGAATGTGAATCCGACTGATAACACAACTTATACCGTTACAGGTACAACATCGGGATGCAGCAGCTCTGCAATGGTTACCGTGACTGTAAATCCTACACCTACTGTTTCTGTAAATAGTGCTTCAGTTTGTTCGGGTGTATCTGCCAACCTTACAGCAAGTGGCGCATCAACTTACAGTTGGAATACCGGCGCAACGTCATCAGCAATAACAGTAACGCCTGCCATCACAACTGTTTATACCGTAACAGGATCTTCGGCTGGCTGTTCAAACGTAAGAACAACGACAGTAACAGTAACTGCTACACCAACTGTAGCCGTGAATAGTTCGACAGTTTGTTTAGGAAGTTCTGCTAACCTTTCGGCAAGTGGCGCAACAACTTATAGCTGGAATACCGGCGCTACCAGCTCCGCTATTTCTGTTACACCTGCTATTACAACAGTGTACACTGTTACAGGAACAACATCAGGTTGTATCGGTTTAAGAACAAGCACAGTAACCGTTAACGCCTTGCCTACAGTAACAGCTACTAACAATGGTCCCGTTTGTGCCGGAAATTCGGTTACGCTAACAAGCACAAGTGCTACTTCTTATACATGGAGCGGACCTTCCGGATTTAATTCTATAAATCAAAACCCTGTAATTGCTTCAACATCTTCATTGAATGCAGGAACTTATACATTAACAATTACCGGCGCCAATACCTGTACCAATGTTACAACAACAGCACTTGCAATTAATGCTTTACCAGCCGTGAGCAGTAATACAGCTGCAATTTGTAGCGGAGCAGGTTCTGTTACATTAACAGCCACCGGCGCTACTACATACACATGGAATACAGGTGCTACTACTACTGCCATCGTTGTTTCTCCACCTGTAACAACCAATTATACCGTAACAGGAGCTAATGGTTTAGGTTGCAGAAATTCATATACAACAACAGTGTTTGTAAGTTCATCTCCAACAATCACCGTAAATAGCGCCAGTGTTTGTTCAGGCAATCCTGTTAACTTAACAGCAAATGGCGCATTAACTTATTCATGGAGCACGGGTGCTACAACGAATACCGTATCGGTTTCTCCAATGGCAACCACTGTTTATACGATAACCGGATATAACGCAGGTTGTACGGATGTTAAAACATCAACAGTAAACGTGAGTGCAACACCTACCTTGGCGCTTAACAGTCCTGCCATTTGTAATGGCGGTTCAGTAACGGTTACTGCAAGCGGCGCTTCAACCTATAGCTGGAATACTGGCGCAACTACAGCTAACATAGTTGTTTCACCTTCTTCAACAACAATTTATACGGTTACCGGAACAACGGGTGCTTGCAGCAGCATCAGAACTACAACAGTTACAGTTAACACTACGCCAACAGTAGCGGTTAACTCAGCATCTTTATGTACTGGTAACGCTACTACATTAACTGCAAGCGGCGCTACTACTTACAGCTGGAATACTGGCGCTACAACAAGTAACATTGTGATTAGTCCGCTTGTTACTACTGTTTATACAGTTACCGGAATCAACGGGCCTTGTATTAATGTTAGAACGACAACTGTAACAGTTAGCGCAACACCAACTATAACAGTGAACAGTCCTGCTATTTGTAATGGAGGATCAGTAACAGTTACCGCGAATGGCGCAACAACTTATAGTTGGAATACCGGCGCGACTACTTCTAATATTGTGGTTTCACCTTCGTCAACAACTGTTTACACAGTAACCGGAACAACAGGAGCTTGTACGGGAATTAAGACAACAACTGTAACGGTTAACACCACTCCTACAGTTTCTGTAAATTCAGCTACTGTTTGTGCAGGAAGTTCTGCAACATTATCCGCGTTGGGAGCAACAACTTACAGCTGGAATACTGGTGCTACTTCTTCCAATGTTGTAGTGAGTCCGACTGTCAATACTACTTATACAGTTACCGGAAGCAATGGTCCTTGCAGCGACTTGAAAACAAGTAATGTTATTGTTAATGCATTACCTAGTGTTTCGTTAGCGGCTACTTCAAGCACAGCTTGTACAAGTTCAACGGGCGGTACAACACTTACATTAACAGGATCTCCGGCCGGCGGGGCATATTCGGGCCCTGGCGTAACCGGAAATCAGTTTAACCCTCAGGCTACTTCAGGTGTTTACAATGCAGTATATACTTATACAAGTTCAACGAATGGCTGTGTTAATACATCCTCATTCGCTATTACAGTAAATGTTTGTACAGGCGTTGAAGCTGTTAAGGTGGATGTGAATGGTAATCTGCAAATCATCCCTAATCCGAATAACGGGGTATTCACTATTAAATCGGATTTATTAGAGAATTACGATGTAATTATTTATAACAGCATAGGACAATTAGTTGGTTCGTTCCGTCCAACTATGAAAGAAACAAGTGTTGACCTTAGCTTATACGGAAAAGGTGTTTACAGTGTCATCTTTAAATCGAACGACACATTTAAAACCGTTAAAGTAATTATAGAGTAAAACTCCATTCATTGAAAATTAAAAAGCCCCGATTTTTACCGGGGCTTTTTGTTTATAAATAAAATCGAAATTTACTGTGCTTTCAATAATTCTTCAAGGCGTATGGCAGAATGGGTTTGTGAAAAAATGCATTTACCATTTTTAATAATTAACGCTTGCGGTGATTGATGTTCTATCTGATAGTGTTGTGCAATAGCATTAGACACATCGCGGCGTTTAAGTAAATCTAAATAAAAAGGCATAAGAGAGGTCTCGTCTTCAGCTTTCCAGTTTCTCTCCACCCTATTTAATGCAGCATCGCTGATACTGCAACGGGTGCTGTGTTTAAAAATTAGTATGTTTTTTGTTTTTGATAATTCATCAATTTGATGAAGTTGATCAATAGCGCTTAGTGTTTGCCAATTCATGGTAAGGTCAAAGATAAATATTTTTTGTAGCTTTAAAATCTAAAATTATCTGTGTAAGAAAACATATTCAGTTTGCTATTTGTACATTAGGTTTCGTGCTCTTATCGGGCTGTAAAGCTTATTACAGGGCATTCTATACTGATCCGGACACATGCTTTGCAGGAGCTTGTATAAAAAAGCCGTATGATGTAATTATTGTTCCCGGATTCCCGAGCGATTCAGGAAAAATTAACGGTGTATTAGCCGAGAGAATTGGCTGGGCCTGTTATCTATATAAAAACGGTTTCACAAACCATATAATTTTTTCAGGCTCTGCTGTATATACGCCATACATTGAAGCTGAAGTGATGAAGTTATATGCAATTCAAGTGGGCATTCCTACCGAAATTATTTTTACTGAAACCAAGGCCGAGCATACGACCGAAAATTTGTATTATGGTTGCCGTATGGCAAAAGAAAAAGGGTTTACTAAAATTGCATTTGCTTCTCAGGTGGCACAAACCAGTTTTATGAAGCAGTTCCGACGTAAATTTAAACTGAAGCTTGATATGTTGCCTTTGGTGACTGATAGTTTAAGGAAATATTCTTTTGAGTTTAAGCCATTAGATGCCAGTAAAGCAATTAATAGTGATTTTGTATCCATTGAAAAACGGCAAAGTATAATTAAACGATTTTTGGGCACCAGGGGATCTAAAGTAAAACGTGAAATGCGTAAGGAAAAAAGACAAGCGAGAAAAAAGAGAGAATAAACATGACTTTACATCATGTTTCCTAAAAAACAGATTCTTAAATCAAAAATAATTTGTTTAAGTCACAATATTTGCTATCTTTATCTAATCAATTCATCCCATTGAAACGACTAAGTCCTATAAGTATTTTTTTGCTAGGTATTATTTTATTAGCAGGAAATAAATTGTGCGCGCAATTAACAGCTTGTCCAAATGGGTTAATGTATTCGCAAACTAGCCCTATTCAAGCATACAATCCAAATTTACCTTTAAGTACTAGTAATCCATATACTATTGCTGTTACAGGAAGCGGTTCTGGTTTAGCATATGGCCCAAATTTTAATGCTGCTTCGCCATCACCAACATTTTATTCAATAATTGGTGGTAATTACGCTTATTGGAATGGTACAGGCTGGACAAACACAGGACATGCCACAGGAAATACCTCTGCGGTTAATATTGCTAGCGGACCAGGATGTTTATATAATCTTGTTGGAGGTACAGGACAGATTTACGTATACAACGGTACAGGACCAGGCACATTACTAACTACGGTTGCAGGGTTCTCCGGTGGTGGACCTTATGATTTGGTAGTTGATAATTGTTGCAATTTTTATGTTTTCAAAGCAACAGCACCTCAATCTCTTAGCGCTTATAGTCCAACAGGTGTATTATTGGGTTCCTGCACTGTATCTGGCATGCCAACCACTTCATCCGGCATAGGTTTCGCTATTATTGGAAACAAAGTAGTCGTTGTAAATGGTAGTGGTATGTTTGTAGGAACGGTTACCGGGTCGGCAGTTTCGTTTACAAATGTGACATCCATTCCTAACGGTGGAGATGTGGCTAGTTGCCCAATCGCGTGTGGGATGTGTTACTCTGTGTTGCCTTTAAATTTCAAATCTTTTTCTTGTAACTCATCGGGCATACAAAATATTTTGAATTGGGAAACAGCATTAGAAGAAGGTGTTTCGGCATTCAAAATAGAGCGTTCAACAGATGCGGAAAATTTTGAAACTATTGCTACTATAACGCCAAACCATTATCCATCGAAGTACACATTTACAGATAACAATCCTGTTGAACGCTTAATAAATTATTATCGTATTAATGGTATTGAAAATTTTAAAACAGAAGGAACAAGAACTGATATCTGTTATGCAAAAGCTGGAGCTTCTGCAATTTCTGTTTCGTCTGTTTATCCAAATCCTACCGATAATTATTTTTCTTTTAATATTAATTCAAATGAAGTTTCGAGTGTTAATATTAGAATATACGATAGTTATGGGAAAATTGTCAAGAACAGTACTAAGGAACTACAAGCAGGAGCCGCTAAAATAGAATTGAATCTTGACGAATTAAGCCCAGGAATTTATTCACTTGAAATTTCAGGGTCAAATAATCACGACACTTATATTCAAAAACTGGTTAAATTAAAATAAGACACCTTAAGGAACTTAATTCCTCGGTATTATTTTACCACAATATAGACTTACGCATTATTTCTTAATTATTTGTTAATGTTGAGTTATATATATTTCTTACCTTAAAACCGTGAAAAAAGTATATAGTTTACTAAGCGTTTTTATGATTGTTTCATTGCTCACACGGGCCCAGGAATGGACATTAAAGATCAGCAGTAATGTTGAATTGCGTACATGGAAATTAACCACCAAGGCCGATAAGGAAGAAAAACCATTGTTGGGCGCGGCCATAACCTTATACAAAGCAGGTAAAATTATTAGTCAGAGTACCAGCGATGGTAACGGAGATTTCACAGTGTTTGTTCCTGGTAATGGTGATTTTGTGCTCTCTGTTTCGTATCCCGGTTGCAATGCAAAAAAGTTTTCTATCAATACTACTGGTGTTCCGCCGGAAGTACAAAAAGATAATTTTAAACCAAGCTTTAGTATTGGAGGTTTTGTAATGGCCAAGCCTTTTCCGGGAATTGATTACTCGGGCTTACAGCAAACTTTAGTAAAGGTTATCTATGAACCTAAAATAAAAAATTTTGATGATGATGAACCTTATACCGATGCCGGTTTAGGAATTGTGATGAAAATTGCAGACGCTGAAAATATTCTAATTAATAATTTTTGTAATACTAACAAGGCAGGCGATGCCGCATTAATTAAACCGGATTGCCCTTTGGCTAAAATGCTTTATGAAAAAGCAATTGCGATGATACCGGGAGAGCAATATCCTGTAGTGCAATTAGCAAAGGTTGGAGATTGTTTGAAGGCTAAAGAAGAGGCTGCAAAGAAGGCAGCCGAGGCGGCTGCTAATAAAGCGGAAGCAGATAAATTGGCAAAGGAAAAAGCAGCGGCTGAAAAAGCCAATAAAGACCAGGCCGCAAAAAATAAAGCCGAGGCAGATAAATTAGCCAAAGAAAAGGCGACTGCAGATAAGGCCGAGAAAGATAAACTGGCTAAGGAAAATGCCGCTGCAAAAACAAAAACCGCAAATGATAAGGTAGCTGCGGATAAAGCAGCTGCAGCGAAAAAAGCGCAGCAAAAAGCACAGGCAGATAAGATTGCGAAACAGAAAGCAGATGCTGACAAGATTGCAAAGCAAAAAGAAGATGCCAACAAGAAAGCCACGGGTACTACAGCAGAACCTAAAACTGCGAAAATGGAAAACACCAATAACGAGAATGCCGGTACAGTTGATAAAAGCGACAGCAAATACAAAGTGCCACAAGTATTAGGCGCTAACAAGTATAAAGAGGCGCTTACAAAAGCAGAAGGTTTTTTTAAAATGAAACGGTATGCCGAAGCGAAAACAGCATATGAAGATGTTTTGAAAATAAAACCAGGTGATGTGTACGCTACAAATAAATTGGCTGAGGTAAATAAATTCCTGGCAAAGTAAATACTTGATTTTTTTATTAAATGGAATTATATAAAACATTACCGGTTCTAACGGATGAGGAAATCAGAGTGCTTGGTGCACTAATAGAAAAAAGTAAAACTACTCCCGAATACTACCCGATGACGCTGAATTCTCTCACAGCGGCTTGTAATCAAAAATCATCACGGAAACCGGTTGTTGAGTATGATGAAGAAACTGTAGTGATTGCACTCAACAGCTTAAAAGCGCAAAGCCTTGTGTCGACGGCTGTAGGTGGTTCAAGCAGAACAATCAAGTACAAACACAACTTTGCAACTGTTTATCCTTTAAGCGAAGGCGAACTCGCCATTTTATGTTTGTTGTTTTTGCGTGGTCCTCAAACACCCGGAGAAATCAACACCAATTCAGGGCGTCTACACGAATTTTCCTCAATTGAATCAGTCATCGAAACATTAAACAAAATGTCCATTGGCGAAATACCATTTGTAAAGGAACTTGGTAAACGTCCAGGGCAGAAAGAAGCAAGGTACATTCATTTACTCACCAATAAACTGCCTGACTTGAATGCAGAGGTAAATGAAGAGCCCGCCAGAAAATCAGTGAATGAAATGGAATCAAGGCTAATGAAAGTTGAGAATGAACTGCAGGAACTTAAACAAACTTTAAGCGAACTTATTAAGGAATTGAAAGGGTAAATTTTTATGACCCAAGTAAAATCAATTATCAATAAGGTTATACCCGGTTCAAAAGACAAGCCAATACTGCTGGATTTATTTTACTCAGACTATGCGGGATTGACTCCACTAGTAATTTTTGTTCATGGTTTCAAAGGATTTAAAGACTGGGGGCATTTTAATTTAATGGCAGATCATTTTGCTCAAAATGGATTTGCTTTTCTGAAGTTTAACTTTTCTTATAACGGTACTACGCTTGAGCATCCAACTGATTTTGCAGACCTGGAAGCATTTGGAAAAAATAATTATGTAACAGAACTCGATGATTTAGGGAAAGTAATTGATTGGGCATTGAGTGAAGAAGCGATTGGGAGAATAATTGATAAGAATAAAATATATTTAATCGGGCATAGCAGAGGCGGCGGAATATGTGTATTAAAAGCGGCTGAAGACACTAGAATAAAAAAACTGGTTA
>Ga0154020_10002402_pt1 | contig 22845 bp, 21 predicted proteins | sample Klosneuvirus_201_FD_109709 | JGI IMG/M metagenome (GOLD analysis project Ga0154020, IMG submission 109709) | Active sludge microbial communities from wastewater, Klosterneuburg, Austria - Klosneuvirus_20160825_MG | ecosystem: Engineered > WWTP > Aerobic digester > Activated sludge | place...
CCAGGTCTTCTCCGCTTCGGTGGGGTTACGTACCAGGAATCGGTTGTACGTGGCAATGATGAAAGCGTTCACATCTGCATTCATTTCAGCGGCTGTCGGGATCTGCACGCCGGGCTTGTTCATGAAGTTGCTGATGATCACTTCGCGCGCCAACTGTTTGTCACCGATGCTCTGGATGCACTGATCTATTTTGTAGAGATCATTCGGTGAAAGCGCCGTTTGGAAAAGGTTCGCGTGCAGGATCGCAGCGTATTCCTGATTTGATTTTTCGCGGTCCTTGTCACCATCATGCAAGTCCAGATCGACCGGGTCAAGCTCATACAGGAACAAGTCCTTTTTGCAACCCGTGGCCAACACTGCGACCACAAGCAACATTGCCGTTGAACGAAGTATGTATAGTGTGTTGCGTTGCATGACGTTCTGTTCAATTGACGGTGTTCCCCAGACCGGCATACTCGTCGCTGATCAGGATGGAGCGTTGCAGGCGTTGGAAGTCGTGGTCATTTTGGTAGGCTGCAGAGGCTTGGTAGGTTTCGTAGGTGGAAGGCTCCCGGCCGAGGAACGACTTGTAACAGAACCTCACCAACCCTTCGTTCCCTTCGGCGCTGTTCACGAGGATGTCGAGGTACCCGGCCTTGTTCTGTGCGCTTGCACCAAAGAGGATCGCGCTCGCGTTGTGCTCCACCATATCGAAACCGGCAGTGAATTCCGCATTGGTCGGATAACGGAAAAGCATGTTGTCGAATGAAGCGTTCACGAAGTTGAAGGAGTTCATGTTGATGAAGTCGAAGATCGAGTTGAACATCATGCGCTTCACGACCTCGTTCGCTGTGATCAGCCCATCACGATGTTCCATCCGAGCGTTCCTCAGGCGGAGCAGTTTCTGCAATGTGCTATTGCTTTCGCTAGCGCCCTGTGCGTTACCGCTCAATGAATCCGCAACGGCGGCTTGTTGCGCGTCGTTGATGTACCCGTCGATCACTTCATCGCTGGCACCTTCAAGAAAACGCGCTTTGAATGCTCCATAAAGACGTTGGTGGTAAGCCTCCTTGTACGATGAGTCACCCTGAACGAAGGTGGTGCTGGTCATCAACTTGTTCACCAAAGAGGTACGTGCATCAACGTTCAGTTCCGCGTTTTCCAAAGTGGATACTTCCGTATCCATCTCAGTGTCCACTGGTTCGCGGCCCAATAAGTCAATGAACAATCGGTTCACGTAATTCCGTGTTACCACGGTCGGCACGCCGTCGTAGTCAGGAGCCAAGTTGTTCGGCCGAACCTGTAACTCCTCTTTCTTGCATCCAACACAAACCAAAACGGCCAGTAGGACAGGCAGATGGATGTCTTGGAAAAGGTGCTTACGAGCCATGGACCCTGTGTACGCAGCCTATCCACAGAAGTGACAAATTATCGACGAACGGAGCTCGGGATACGATAGAGTGCCGAATAAGTCGATGGATATGAACTTCAATCGCCTCGTTGTGTCTTCGCCGACCCAGACTCTTTGAGCCGCTGTACAATAGTTGATCGGAGCACAACCCACGAGGGTCTCAGTGGTCGTGAACATGTGAATAGTTCATCACATGAAATAGAAGGAATGCACAACGCCCCAAGGAGAGCCATGGGGCGTTGCGCCAAAGTGGTACTGTTCACCGGAAGGTATTCCAGTTATGGAGAGACGGATCTTGGTCCAACGGGAGAGCCTTGGCGGCATGCGACCACTATGCCGTCATTTTTCCGAGATGCCTCAATGTTGAGCGGTCAGTTCCATTACGGCAGCCGTTTCCATTTCGGAGTGGTTGTGCGCTATGACTACCAAAGCCAATACCAATGCGATGGCTGCTGCTTGTAGGATAGTGAGGTACTTGGGTTCCATGGGGTGGGTTGTTTTGTTGATACCTGCTACGGCCCAAGATGCAGAAAGTGACACGCGATCGACATAAAGCGATCGGGTGTTGATGGACGCGTATTGAAGATCGACCGACGAACACGGATCGTCATTGATCCTCGTCGCGCTGGATCACGATCCTGTCAACATAGACCCGGAAGGTCTTCTCATCAGCTCTTTAAGTACCCATTGATCGCCGCCACGTAGAGCTCGAACGCCTTGAGTCCTTTCGGACTAAGCGTGCACAACGTGTTTGGGTAGTTCGCCTTGAACGTCTTCTTTACGCTGAGATACCCCGCTTCCTTCAATTTGGAGACCTGTACACTCAGGTTGCCGCGCGTGGCTCCTGTGCGTTCCAACAGGAAATTGAAATCGCCTTCGTCCACGCTTATCAATAGGCTCATGATGGCAAGCCTTAGTTGATTGTGAAGGATGGGATCAAGCGGCGCGAAGCTCATTCTCTTGTCGCTTCAACATGAAACCAGGTACGATGTACCCGAAGAACATGGCTCCACAATATAACACAGTGGCCATCAGCGCACCGTCCGTGAATTGCATCGCGATGCCAGCGATCCAAAAAAGCACACCTCCGAGTATCAAGGGTCGGAACCGCATGATCTGGCCTGTGAGAAAAGTGGCGAAACCGGTCAATACGGTGATCATCGGCCCTGGATCTTGGTGCTGTTTAGCGGCCACGACCATTGTGATGAGCATCGAGATCACGAAGGTGGCCCATAGCCAGCCGATCACGCGATCCATAGGGTTGTGAACTGGTGCCAATTTACCCTGCCGTGCTCCATATATCGCGCTTATGACACCCCCGAGCATACCAGCAACACCCCAGCTAAGACCTTGGGATAGCGGTTCGGGTTGATCCCGAAAGAGGTAGGTGAAGAGCATTGCACCGATGAGGAGAAACCCCCAAAGGAGAAAGTAAAAGCTCAATCTGGAAAAGCTCCGTTTGGCCTGACCGATCATAGCTTCTATGACTTTCAGGCTCTCTTGTGCTGTCATGCTGGTTTCCATGGCGATGGGTTTTATGGGACAAATATAGACAAGTTTATTATATAAACAAGAATCGCACTTACTTTTCATCCATGGGAACTCGACTTCTAATAGCAGGAGCAACTGGCCTTGTAGGAGCAAAGGTTTTGGAACTGGCATTGCAGGAGCCGCGGGTGGATCGTGTGATAGCCGTGGTCCGGAGGCCATTGGCAGAACACTCGAAATTGGAGCAATGGTTAGGCCCCGATCTATTGAAGGCGTTGAAGGAAACGCGACCGAATGCCGTGATCTGCTGCTTGGGTACCACTATAGACAAGGAGAAAGGAGACAAGCAAGCGTTCATCCATGTGGATCAAGAATTGGTGCTTGGCCTTGCACGGTGGGCGAGTGGTCCCGCCATGCGCTTCTGCGTGATCAGTTCATTGGGTGCGAACTCACGAAGCATGGTCTTTTACAACCGGGTAAAGGGAACCGTTGAAGATGCCTTGAGAGGGATGGAATTCGAAGCATTGCACGTGTTCCAGCCGTCCATCTTGGATGGCCCACGATCGGAAGTAAGGACCGGTGAGCGGATCGGGCTGGTCCTGATGCGGGCCATTGCGCCACTGCTCCCGCCGAAGGTTCGACCGATGCGCTATGATGCGTTGGCGAAGGCGCTGATCAACGCAGCATTGGGAACGGACAAGGGCGCCCATGTCCACACCTACAAGCAGATAATCGAACTGGCCTCTCACTAGGAGCGGCTCCGTTTCATTTCGAACGGTCGACTAGAAGTTGACAACGCGACCGCGAGCGACGTTCTCAGCTGCGATCAGTTCGTCAGCGATGGAATCGCGGTGTTGCACAAAGGCGGGCATCAAGGCTGCGTCCAAGGCTGCTGTATTCGGAAGCTCTTCCTTCAAATGGTCCACTTGGACGCCATTTTTCCAGAATCGGAAACAGACATGCGGTCCCGTTGCCAAACCCGTGCTGCCCACTTCACCGATCACTTGGCCTTGTTGTATTGCTTCTCCTTTCTTGACCAGGATCTTTCGCATGTGCAAGTATTGCGTGGTGTACGTTCCGTTGTGGCGGATCTTCACGAAATTCCCATTCCCACCAGTGCGTCCGGTCTGCTCCACAATGCCATCCCCAACGGAGAGGATCGGCGTCCCGTATGCTGCGGCATAGTCCGTTCCAAGGTGTGCTTTCATAACGCGCTGCACAGGGTGCAACCGTCTTTTGCTGTAGTTTGAACTGATCCTGCTGAACTTGAGCGGTGCTTTCAGGAAAGCCTTACGCGTGCTGTTCCCTTCACCATCAAAGTATTGTTGAATGCCATCGTCCTGTGCGAATTGATAGGCATCTTTGATCCGGCCGTTGCTGATGTAACGCGCACCAATGATCCGGGGCTTGCCATACCGCACGCCATCCACCGTTTGTTCGGTGTAGGACACGGAGAACACATCTTCCTTTTGGATACGATAGAAGTCCACGGACCATGCGAAGAGGTCCGCGAGATACATGGCCAATTGTGGATCGGCTCCGACCCTGGCCAAGTCGTTGTACAGAGCACCCGTTACCACACAAGCAATGGTGTGCTCGGTGGACTTGATCGGGCGGTGGCCAACATGTACGGTCAGGCTATCGCACAAGCCGAATACGACATATTCCACAGGGTCCGCTTCATACACGAAATAGGCTGGCTGCAGCTCATTGTCCGCCCGGAAAATGAAGGAGTACGGCCTTCCGGTATGCATGCGGCGCACATCGAAGTAAGGCTCTGCAAGTTCCACGAGTTTGTGCACCGCGTTAAGATCCACACCGCGTGAGGCGAGCAATTCTCCGAACGTGGAACCCGCTTTTATCGACCCCTGCTCCATGGTGAATCCCGAAATGGGAATACCGTAGGCGTTCGGCGGCAACGGTACGGTATCGACCTCGGCCGTTTCCACCTGCTCCGGCGAATACTCTTCATGCGGACCCACATCCACGGCCATGAAGAAGAACACCACCGTACCCACAGCGGCCGTAGCCGCGATCACCTTCTTCCACAATCTCATTCTAGGCACCAAGGAACGGCGTAGTACCGTTCACTATGACACCCGAGAGCAGTTCATTTCAACGTGGGTGTGTTGAAGTTCCCTATTGCTTGGCGATCGCGTTGGCAAGTCCTTGGTAATCGGTAAGCTCCATCTTGATGGATCCCACCAGCACTTTTGCTTGTGCAAGCACGGGTATGCGGTTGGCATCGTCGGTGATCCAAACGTTCAGATCATCGTTGCCTTTGAAAATGCGTCCTTCCTGGACCACGGGCTGGAATTTCATGCAACGGTATTTCCCAGAGCGGATCTTGATCGTTTCCTTGCCGACATATTGCATGCGCAATGGCCATACTTCATTGTCCATGAACATGGGGATCTCGAACTGTTGCCCCGGCTTCGCATTGTTCAGGTCCATGGTACGGGCATAGTAGAACGCACTCAACATGTCCTGCACGCCAACGGGTACTTTATGGGTCTTTTTCTCCTGCGTGGTCACTTCATTCTTTACCGGGTTGTACAAGTAGTCCTGACTGAAGTTGTACCCACCCTCGCTTACACGACGCACGAACGCATAAGGGAATACACCCTGCGCATCGAAGTTGGACTCATAATGATCATCCACCTTGAAGAAGGCGTTGAAGGCTCCCAAGCTGCGGCCTTTTCCTACAGCCCGCCATACCTCGCGGCCTTGCACCTTGTTATCGCTTTTCTGCAATTCCAAGATGGCCTCACCGGCATTGATCCAGCCGTAATGGACCACGTAGCTAAGCTTTTCACCCGGCTTGAAGGCACGTTGGTCCAAGGTCCGAAGTTCTGAGGACTCCTTGTCCATGTATGCATCTTGACCGCTTGGAAGCTCCGCTTGCGCAAAGGCTAAACTGAGCACACCCGTACCGATAAGTGCGAACATTGTTTTGCTTTCCATAGATGTGGATAGTGCAAAAGGAATGCCGGTCGTGCGTTTTTCACCCCTTCCTTCTGATCCCCAAGACAATAGGGCGACTCAGTAACTGACGATCTGGCCTTTCGCTGGGAAATTTGGTGCTGATGTGGACCGAGCAACAAGCAACCCAATGCCAGTAGCTTATTCGGCGTTCAAACCACGATGTTCACGATGCGCTTGGGTACGACGATCACTTTCTTTGGAGAATTCCCTTCTAGGCGTTGTTGCACTTCGGGGTTGGCCATGACGATGGCTTCCACCTCCTCCTTGGTAAGGGAAGTAGGCAGGTCCAGTACCATGCGTGTTTTTCCGTTGAAGCTGATCGGGTAGCTGAAGCTGTCTTCTACCAAGTAGCGTTCATCAAACTTGGGCCATGGTGCCACCGTTACACTCGTTTTGCGACCGAGCAAATGCCACAATTCTGCGGCAATGTGCGGGGCGAAGGGAGCCAGTGCGATCGTCATGGGTTCCAAGATGTCGCGCTTGTGGCACTTCAGTGAAGCAAGTTCGTTCACCGCGATCATGAATTGGCTCACACTGGTGTTGAAGCTCATCTTCTCGATGTCCTCGGTCACTTTCTTCAAGGTGACGTGCAGCGCTTTGAACTCGGCTTTCGTGGGTGCTTCATCGCTCACGCTGAATACATCGCTCTCGTAGAACAGATTCCAAAACTTGCGTAGGAACCGGAAGGTGCCTTCGATGCCGTTCGTGTCCCAGGGCTTGCTCTGCTCCAAAGGACCAAGGAACATTTCATAGAGGCGAAGGGTGTCGGCGCCGTACTTCTCGATGATCTCGTCGGGGTTCACCACGTTGAACTTCGATTTGGACATCTTTTCGACCTCAGGCTGGGTCAAGAAGTTCTTCATACCCCGAACAGTGAACTGCGGTCCATCTACGTCGTCAGATCCATGGTCTTCATTGAGAAATTCATGAAATGCCCCCTTGTACCAAACCCCATCCCATGTGACGAAGATTCCTTCGGTGATTTCAGCTCGGTTATCTCTGGCGAACAAAAGGTCGAAATCCAGAACTCCGTCTTTTACACATGAAACATCAAACCGAACTTCCGTCCTATCGGACTCAGACCCAAAACTCGATTGCGGTGAGATGGATCGTGCTAAATCGGAACTAAAGAAATAGCGTGTATTCTCTTTCAGAAATGGAAGCTCACGCTTTTCTCCATCAATGGTTTCAATTATCCATCCATCACTTTGATCTTCAAATGGAACTCCTCCCCAACTTGAAGATGACATGCCTCTGCTAGCAAGACCAATATTAGCATGACCAATAGCCGACATCCCCTGTATCATCCCCTGGTTCACCAACTTCTTTGCCGGTTCATCAAAGGGCAACCAGCCGCGGTCGTGTAGGAACTTGGTCCAGAAGCGGAAGTAGAGCAAATGCCCCGTAGCGTGTTCGCTGCCGCCCATGTACAGATCGATCTGGCCCCAATACTTGATGGCATCGGATGACGCGAAACGACCTTCATTGTGCGGGTCCATGTAACGCAGGAAGTACCAGCTGCTGCCGGCCCAACCGGGCATGGTGGTGGTCTCTAAGGGGTTGCCTTCGTAGCTCCAGTTCTTTGCGCGGGACAAGGGTGGTTCGCCATCCTCGCGGGGCAGGAATTTGTCGACTTCGGGCAGCACCAACGGCAGCGTACTTTCCGGAAGCGCATACGGGATGTCGTCCTTGTAATAGATCGGGATCGGCTCGCCCCAATACCGCTGGCGACCAAATGCGGCATCGCGCAAGCGGAAGTTGATCCGGCCTTCACCGGCCCCCAGCTTCTCCAACTCTTGGATCGAACGTGTGATCGCTTCGGGGACTTTCATCCCTTTCAAGAAACCTTCGCTACAGATCGTGGCATCCTTGCGTTCGTCGGCTTCTTTATCAATGTCCGCGCCTTCGGTTACGGCAATGATCGGCAAGCTGAAATGCTTCGCGAAGCGCCAGTCGCGTTGGTCGCCACCGGGCACGGCCATTACCGCACCAGTGCCATATCCGGCCAGCACGTAATCGCCTACCCAAATGGGCACATCAGCCCCGGTGAAAGGGTGCTTCGCATAAGTTCCGGTGAACACACCACTCACTTTCTCCACCTCTGCTTGACGATCGCGCTCGCTGCGGTTGCTGGCTGTTTTCACGTAGGCCTCGACTTCTGCACGACGATCATCGGTGGTGTACTTGCCCACCAACACATGTTCCGGTGCCAGGGTGATGAAGGATACCCCGAAGAGCGTATCCGGCCGGGTGGTGAATACTTCAATGAAATCTTCCGCCACAGTAAAGCGGACCAATGCCCCTTCACTCCGCCCGATCCAATTCCGCTGCGCTTCCTTCAATGAGGTGCTCCAATCCAATTCGTCCAAGCCATCTAGCAAGCGTTGTGCGTAGGCTGTGATGCGCATGCTCCATTGCCGCATGCGCTTGCGTTCGACAGGGTGGCCGCCGCGTTCGCTTACACCATCCTTCACCTCATCGTTGGCAAGCACGGTTCCAAGTGCCGGGCACCAGTTCACCCAAGCATCACTCAGGTAGGCCAAGCGGAAGTATTGTAGCACCATTTGTTTGGTGCGCTCGCTAAACGCTCCCCATTCTTGGGCCGTGAAACCACTAACGAACTCTTCTACGTCACCGGTTAAGATGGAGGCATCCTGTCCTTGACATCCCTGTTGTTCGAAACGGGCGATCAACTCCTCGATCGGTCGTGCCTTGTCCGCTTTCGGATCGTACCAACTATTGAAGAGTTGAAGAAATATCCACTGCGTCCACTTGTAGTAGGAAGGATCGCTGGTTCGCACTTCGCGGCTCCAATCGAAACTAAAGCCGATCCGGTCCAACTGTTCCCGGTAGCGCGCCAAGTTGATCTCTGTGGTCTTCGCAGGGTGCTGCCCTGTTTGGATCGCATACTGTTCCGCAGGCAGACCAAAGCTGTCGTAGCCCATGGGGTGCAACACGTTGAAACCGCTGTGCCGCTTGTACCGTGCCACGATGTCACTCGCGATGTAGCCGAGCGGGTGCCCCACATGCAAGCCGGCACCACTGGGATATGGGAACATGTCCAACACATAGTACTTGGGTTTGGACGGGTCACCTGCCTGTCCGGTAGGCAGGTTCTCAACACGGTAGGTCTTCTCGGCTTTCCACCGGTCCCTCCACTCTTGCTCTATGCGCTTATGATCGTACTGCATGTTCGGTTGCAACGGCCTCAAATGTAGCGGGCTTCGGTGTGGTGATCGTCGTTCCCCGCCCACGATTACCTTCGCCGCCATATGGTTACGGACCGCCACAATAAGGTACGCACGCGATCTGCGGGCGTGGGCACGGTGATCGGCATTGCGCTGGTGCTGTTCATGCTGGGCGTATTGGGCTTCTTGGTCCTGAATGCGCAGGCCTTGGAGCGCTACTTCAAGGAGAACGTGCGGGTGGAGCTTTTCCTGAAACGCGATCTGAAGGAAGTGGACGTGATGCAGTTCCGAAAGGAGCTGGATACGCAGCCATACACCTATGAGACGCGCTATGTGACCGCTGATCAGGCCGCGGAACAATTGAAGCACGACCTCGGCGAGGATTTTATTGCCGTGTTGGGCAGCAACCCGCTTTTGCCTTCCGTGGAATTAAGGTTGAAGGCCGACCACGCCCAGCCGGATAGCCTGAAATGGATCGTGGAACAGCTGGAGGGTGATCAACGCGTGCAGGAAGTGGCCTACAATGCTGCAGTGGTGGAGAACATCGATGCCAATGTGGGGCGCCTCAGCTTGTTCGTGTTGGGGTTCTCGGTGCTGTTGCTCATTATCGCGATCGCCTTGATCAACAACACGATCCGCTTGGCCATCTACAGCAAGCGCTTCCTGATCCGCACCATGCACTTGGTGGGCGCTACGCAATGGTTCATCAAAAAGCCGTTCTTGGGGCAAAGTTTTTGGCAGGGCGTGATCGGATCCGCGCTTGCGATCGGCCTGCTCGTTGGCTTGCTCCAATTGGTGAAGCACTACATGCCCGACATGCTTGCCTTTACTGACATGCGAAGCTTGGCCATGCTCTTCGGCGGGGTGCTGGTGCTGGGACTGTTGATCTCGCTGATCTCCACGTGGTTCGCTGTACGTCGCTACCTTCGCATGAATTCAGAGGACCTCCACTGGAGCTGACCCGATAACAATGGCAAAACCGGATCTCAATAACGACATGGCCTTCACGGCCACCAATTACAAGCTCATGTTGATCGGCCTTGGCATCGTGATCATCGGCTTTATCATGATGTCCGGTGGTGGCAACGGCGACCCGAACAGTTTCGATGAGAGTGCGATCTTCAGCACCCGCCGTATCACCGTATCCCCGATCGTGGTCTTGGCCGGATATCTCTTCGTGGTGTATGCCATTCTGAAGAAGTCCGTGTCGGACAAGGTTTGATGACGATCCTGCAAGCGATCATCCTCGCGATCATCGAGGGGATCACCGAATTTCTGCCCATTTCGAGCACTGGGCACATGATCATCGGGTCCACCATCATGGGGATCCAACAGGACGAATTCGTGAAGGTCTTCACCGTAGCGATCCAGTTCGGGGCCATCCTTTCCGTGATCGCGCTCTACTGGAAGCGGTTCTTCCAGAGCATCGACTTTTACCTGAAGCTGTTCGTTGCGTTCGTGCCCGCTGTGATCGCCGGTCTGTTGTTGAAGGACACGATCGACCTTCTGCTGGAGAACATCATGGTGGTGGCCGTCATGCTCGTCATAGGCGGCATCGTGTTCCTTTTCATCGACAAATTGGCGCCAGGTGGTGCCGAGGAAGATGACAAGCCCGTGAGCTACAAGCAAGCCTTGATCATCGGTATTTTCCAGTGCTTGGCCATGGTGCCCGGTGTATCCCGCTCCGCTTCCACGATCATTGGAGGCATGACCCAAGGTCTTTCACGCAAGTTCGCGGCGGAGTTCAGCTTCTTCCTCGCCGTGCCCACCATGTTCGGTGCCACCGTGAAATCACTCTACGACTATGTGAAGGATGGTGGCGAGTTCACCGCACAGCACGTGCAGCTTTTCGCCATCGGCAATGTGGTGGCGTTCATCGTGGCCATCGTGGCGATCCGCACCTTCATCACGTTCCTGAGCAAGCACGGTTTCAAGGCCTTCGGCTGGTACCGCATTGTGGTAGGTGGCCTTATTATCGCCCTCTACACCATGGGGATCGAAATGCAGATGATGTAGGGGTTGGGCGGTAAGCAATTGGAAATCATCTCGTCATCATCTGTCCTTTACCCCTAATAACTCCCGACACAGGCGGCCTCCTTTTGGTGGACAAGCCTTTGACGTGGACCAGTTTCAATGTGGTGGGCAAATTGCGGATCGCGCTGCGGATCGCCGCAGGTCGTAAACTGAAGGTGGGGCACGCCGGCACCTTGGATCCCTTGGCGACCGGCTTGTTGATCTTGGCCTACGGGCCGTTCACCAAAAAGCTACCGTTGATCACCGGTGAAGGAAAGACCTACACGGGAACGATCACGCTGGGGAACACCACGCCCAGCTACGACATGGAAACGGACCCCGAAGACCCTAGGCCATGGGAGCATTTGGATGAACCCGTGATCCGATCCGTATTCGAACGGTTCGTCGGGAAGCAAATGCAACGGCCGCCCAACTTTTCAGCAAAACGATTCGAAGGGGAACGCGCTTATTTCTTAGCCCGTGATGAGGAACGCGCCCATTTGTTGGATATGCCAGAGCGCGAAGTGGAGATCACACGACTGGAGGTCACTGAAATACGTGGTCCGGAGGTCGATTTCATAACGGATGTTGGAAAGGGAACTTACATCCGCAGTTTGGCGCATGATATCGGGCAGGTCTTGGGCTGTGGCGCTTATTTGAGTGGATTACGTCGCACGCGGATCGGTGAACACCATGTGGATCAGGCACTTGGCCCCTTGGAATGGGGTGCAAGGATCGCCCCAGAGCGTTAAGTGCCTATTCCTCAGCCACTTCCACAAAGGGTCAAGATCGGCTTACCTTCGTGCCCCCAAAACGCAGACCGGCCCGTAAGCCGGATCATCCATATGAAGCTCAACTCATTCAAATTCGACCTGCCAAAGGAGCAGATCGCTCTGTATCCAACCAAAGATCGCGACGGTAGCAAGTTGATGGTACTGCACCGCAAGGACGGCAAGATCGAGCACAAGAAGTTCAAGGACATCCTCAACTACTTCGACGAGGGAGACACTTTCATCCTGAACAATACCAAGGTGTTCCCGGCCCGTATGTGGGGAAACAAGGAGAAGACCGGCGCCAAGATCGAAGTGTTCATGCTCCGCGAATTGAACCGCGATAGCCTGTTGTGGGATGTGATCGTGGATCCCGCCCGCAAGATCCGGATCGGGAACAAGCTGTATTTCGGCAAGGACGATGAGTTGGTCGCTGAGGTGATCGATAACACCACTAGCCGTGGACGCACCTTGCGCTTCCTGTTCGATGGCACTTACGAAGAGTTCAAAGCGGCCATTACCGAAATGGGAGAAACACCGCTGCCACGCTACATCAAACGCGAAACGGAACCCAGCGATGCTGAGCGCTACCAGACTATTTTCGCCAAACACGAAGGAGCTGTTGCCGCACCTACGGCGGGACTCCACTTCAGCAAAACGTTGATGAAGCGTTTGGAGCTGAAAGGAATCCGGTTTGCCGAGATCACTTTGCACGTTGGTTTGGGCACCTTCCGTCCTGTGGAAGTGGAAGACCTCACGAAACACAAGACCGACAGCGAACAAGTGATCATCGACAAGGAGGCTTGCGATATCGTGAACTTGGCGAAGGATACCAAGAAGCGGGTATGCGCCATCGGAACCACGACCATGCGTGCCATCGAAAGTAGTGTGAGCACCGAGAACCACATGAAGCCTTATAACGGGTGGACGAACAAGTTCATCTTCCCACCTTACGATTTCAGCATTGCCGATAGCATGGTCACCAACTTCCACATGCCGGAAAGCACATTGCTGATGCAGGTAGCAGCTTTTGGCGGATATGACCACGTATGGAACGCGTACAAGGTCGCCATGAAGGAGAAGTACCGCTTCTTCAGCTATGGGGATGCGATGCTGATCATCTGAGGCAAGAAGAACGCAGAGGCGCGGAGAACGCTGAGGGTCGCAGAGGATTTCTTGCGACCCTTTTCTTTAGCGGCTGTTCATTTGAAGTAGTATTCCACCTGAATGCAACGTTCCACCATCATCGTAGCAGGGGGCTCCGGCAAACGGTTGGGTGGTCCTGTGCCCAAGCAATTCCAATCTGTTAACGGCCGACCGATCCTCATGTGGACGATCGAGGCGTTCCACAAGTATGACGAGGCAATGCCCATCATCGTGGTGGTGCCCGAGGCGCAGATCCCGATCTGGAAGAGTTTGTGCTTAGGCCATTCATTCTTAGTGGAACACGAGGTTGTGGCAGGTGGGACGGAACGCCACCATTCCGTGAAGAATGGGTTGGCTGTTGTAAAGCATAACGGGTTGGTTGCCGTGCATGATGGTGTGCGTCCGTTGGTAACAACAGAGCTTATCGGGCGGTGCTTCCAAGCTGCCGAAGAACACGGCGCAGCAATTCCCGTGGTACCCATCACATCGTCCATACGCGATGTCGACAATTCTAAGGGAACCAGCCATCCAGTGGACCGTTCACGCTTACGTGCAGTTCAAACGCCGCAGTGCTTTCAAGTGGGGTTGCTGCGGAAGGCCTTCGAACTGCCGTACGACCCCGCCTTTACCGATGAGGCCACACTTGTTGAACGCAATGGTGCTGCGGTAAATCTCGTGTCGGGTGAGGAGCACAACATCAAGGTGACAACGCCGTTGGATCTGCAGATCGCGGAGGTTTGGCTTGCAGAAGGCGGCCGCTAGCGAAAGCCGCTACCTCATTCACGTGTTCACCTATTCTATGGCCCGCCCAATGAGTATTTCTGTAATAACGATGAGGAACTATTCAGCAACTCTAGTGTCCATCTTGATCATCGGACTGTCATCATGTGATCGGCCGGTATGCAAGAACCAAGATCCCGTCTTCGAACGATCGAGCTATGATTCCCAAGAATACAAGCAGGAGCTGGCCGATCGGATCGACAAACTGGGAATGGATAATTTGAACTACTGGTTTGATGGGTATGTCCAATTGAACGGGAACGAATACATCCTGGTGAACATTCAGAACGATGCGTTGTGTGCAACGGGCATGATCCAGGTGAAGGATTGGAGTAGGATGGAGGACATCAAGCGGACGAAGGGTGCCAGCTTTAAGGGTGCGGAACTCAAGGGTTTGTCCTTCGATATGTTCAGGAATTCGGAAGGGGTCGAATTCGTCTATAGATCACTTGATCAGATCGTTGATTAAAGCGGGCGAGTTCCGCCTGATTAGTTCCCGCCCGTGGGGGGCTCGCAACGTTCCAGTAGGCGTTATTACTGCTTCTACCTTTCCGGCTAAGCCCAATTCTGGAAAGGGGTGTCGACCATAACGAGGCGGTCGTGGGCCTGTTCGTGTATTCTTGTATCGGGCTTGTGACCTATATCCTGCTGTTTGCGCTCACCATCAACACCGTAGTGAACAGCGGAAAGCAAATGATCCGTTTGGCAGGCAATACATCATCGACAGCTTATCCCTGGCTGGTCTCTTTGCACGATTTGCTCTCTTACAAACACCATCCATTCCCACCTAGAGATGTTACCCCAGCGTCCAGAATATAATCATCATTCCCGTAATATTAATATTCAATCTTAAATTTGCGGGCATAGATATGTGAGATGGTCCAACGTCAACTCTTCAGCATAGCCAAGGAACGCCTACGAAAACGCCCTGCGGTAGCCATTCTCGGCGCAAGACAAGTAGGCAAGACGACATTGGCCCACCAGTTGGCCGAAGAGTTGGGCGCGGACACCCTATGGTTGGATCTGGAAACGCCTCAGAGCAGGGCCTTGCTTGCACAGCCGCACGATTTCTTGCCACGGCACGCGGATAAACTCGTGGTGATAGACGAGGTGCAGCGCATGCCGGAGGTGTTCCAAGCTTTGCGCGTTCTCATAGACAAGGACCGCCGACCCGGACGATTCCTGTTGTTGGGCTCCTCTTCGCCAGTCATCGTGCGCCAAGCAGCGGAATCCCTCGCAGGCCGCATCTCTTATTTGGATCTCTTTCCCTTTTCGGTGAATGAGGTGGAGCCAAAGGAGCAGACGCAGCTATGGCTTCGCGGAGGATTTCCCGAGGGCTTTCTATCTGAGGATGACGAGGATGCATTCACGTTCTTGGACGACCTGGTACGTTCCTTTATTGAGCGGGACCTGGTGGAGTTAGGCTTGGGTGCGGCACCGGATAATACCTTCAACTTGTTGCGGATGGTGGCCTCGGTACACGCCCAACCGCTCAACTTGAGCATGCTGGCCAAATCGATCGGTATGTCCGTGCCTTCGGTGAAGATCTACTTGGAGTTCTTCACCCAAGCCTTTATGGCCTTCAAGTTGCCGAGCTACCACTTGAATACCCGCAAGCGCTTGACCAAAACCCCGAAGTTCTACATCACTGACAGCGGTGTTTTGCATGCACTCAATGGCATCAGGAATGGGGATCGGCTCTTGGGTCATGCCATTAAAGGGCATTCGTGGGAAGGGTTCGTAGTACAGCAGGTGCGTGCCTGGCTAGAGCGGCGCGCGGAATTGCACTATTTCCGGACCGCGGACGGAGCCGAAGTGGACCTCGTGATCACCTCGGGGAACCAACCCATTGCCGCCATTGAGATCAAGAGCACGGATACACCCACGCTTTCCAAGGGTAACCACCTCGCTTTTGAAACCGTAGCTGCACCCATTCAGCTTGTGCTAACACCTACGGCACATGACCATGCGATCGGTAAGAACATCCAGGTCTGTTCTTTGGGATCCCTTTGGGGCCATTTGGAAACGGCGTTGAGCTGACTCTGTAGGGTCAACCCTGTGCAATACCCGACCTTTGCACCATGTCCACCACCACCGATATCCGCAACCTCTCCCTCGAGGAGATCAAAGCCTTGGTCGCCGAGCTGGGCGAAAAGCCTTACCGTGCTAAACAATTGTGGGAGTGGCTTTGGCAGAAGAAAGCCCGGTCCTGGGAGGGTATGAGCGACTTGCCAAAAGCATTCCGAGAGAAATTGGCGGAGCGCACCTTGTTCCGTCCGCTTGTGCTGGCCGAGGAACAACGCAGCGTGGATGGCACGGTGAAATGTGCATTCAGGACTTGGGACGGACACATTGTGGAAGGTGTCTTGATCCCCACTCCAAAGCGATTGACGGTGTGCATCAGCAGCCAGATCGGGTGCAGCTTGACATGTAGTTTTTGTGCTACCGGAAAATTGAAACGCATTCGCAATCTGGACGCGGGTGAGATCGTGGACCAAGTGACCTTGATCGATGATATCGCGCTGAAGTACTACAAGAAGAACGTCACGAACATCGTGTACATGGGCATGGGCGAACCCCTGCTGAACTATGCCAGCACCATGCAAAGTTCCGAGCGCATCATAGCGCAGGACGGCTTGGGGATGGGATCACGACGGATCACCGTGAGCACCGCCGGCATTGTGAAGATGATCCGCAAACTGGCCGAAGATGGTGCTCGTTTCCATTTGGCTGTGAGCCTGCATGCCGCTAACGATGAAAAGCGTGACCGGATCATGCCGATCAATGAGCAGAACAACTTGAAGGAACTGAAGGAAGCGCTTCGTTTCTACACACGTGAAACGCGGAAGGATGTCACTTTCGAATACATCCTGCTGAAGGGCTTCAACGATTCGTTGGATGATGCACAGGAATTGGTGCGCTATGCCAGTGATGTGGATTGCAAAGTGAACCTGATCGAGTACAATCCGATCGATCCAGGGACATCCGGTTCGGACTTCAAAGGCTTCGAGCGCAGCTCAGAAGCTGCTGCAGATGCCTTTATGAGGTACTTGGAAAGCAAGGGGATCACCGCCCGTATCCGTAAAAGCCGTGGACGGGACATCGATGCGGCTTGTGGGCAATTGGCCAATAAGAATGCACCGGCGGTGAAGGATGGCGAACGCGTTATGAAGGCTTGAGGATAGGTCAACCCTAAAACCCCATCCCCACCTTGATCCCGATGAAGAAGGCCACGGTAGGGCTCTTGTTCTCTTCGATCGTATAGATGTAGGTCCTGCGCTGTGGGCCACCATTGATCCCTTCGCGGAACACGATGTCTTCGTTCACCTTTGTATTGAATCGGTCGCGATAGGCCAAGCCACAGTAAAGGTCGAAGAGCATGTTGCTGTTGTTGCTCAGCATCTGGTAGCCGAAATAACACCGAATGTCGTTGTAGACGCGGTCATCCGTGTTGAACTTGCCGGAAGTGAATGCACCGAGCGAATCCTTTTCTTGGATCTCCTTCGTGAACCGCAAATGCGAGAATGTCGGTTGCAAATATGGTCCCTGTGGCTCCAGGTCGTCGTTGAGGTAGTAGCGGAGCCCGATATGGAAACTCGGCTGTGGAACGATCTTGGTGCCTTGGCCGAAATCGTCGGCATCATCGCCGGTGAACGAAAGCGCGAGGTAATTCCGCAAGGTCACACCTACACCGACTTCAATGCCTAGTCTTGGGGTAATGGAGCGTTCATAATAGATCGGTATCTCGCCCCGGAAGAAGATCAGTGGATTCAACTTGATCACGTTCTTCACGCACTTCACCGTATCGAATTGGGCTGCCAAACGGTCCTTGTACAGGACCACCTTGGTCTTTCCCTTTTGGGCAAAGGTGCCGCTCGTCACGCCAAATAGCAGGACAAGGAAGAGGGTTCGAATAAGATTTTTCCTGCTGAACATACACAGCGAAGGTAGGTGGCTTGGGCACACGTTGGCAAAGACGTAGGCTACTCGGAAAGGTTGTGTGGCCCGGCAACGGGTTGATCCGCATCTTTGCCGACCGGATCAGTGGGCCATTTCATTTGCCCAAACCCGTTCAAGTCAATGCCGACGATCGACGACCTACAGCGCCCCATAGCTGATGAGATGAAGGCTTTCGAGCCCCATTTCCGCGAGGCCATGCGCAGCAGGACGGCTTTGCTGGACCGGATCATGCACTACATCGTGAAGCGGAAGGGTAAGCAGATGCGACCCATGTTCACCTTGTTGAGCGCACGGCAGTTCGGTCCGGTAACGGAAAATGCGTTCGTCGCGGCCAGCTTGATCGAACTGCTCCACACCGCTACCCTTGTGCATGATGACGTGGTGGACAATGCCAATCTGCGCAGGGGCTTCTTCAGTATAAATGCGCTTTGGAAGAACAAGATCGCCGTGTTGGTGGGCGACTACCTGCTGAGCCGGGGTTTGCTCATGGCCATTGATAAGGGTGAGTTTGAATTGCTGCGTATTGTAAGCACCGCCGTTCGGGACATGAGCGAAGGGGAGCTTCTTCAATTGGAAAAGACGCGCGGGCTCAATTTCAGTGAAGAGGTCTACTTCGACATTATCCGCAAGAAAACCGCCAGTCTTATCGCCGCTTGCTGCGCCAGTGGAGCCAGTGCTGCGGGCCGGTCCAAGGAGGAAGTGGATCGCATGCGGAAATTCGGAGAGCTCACCGGTGTTGCCTTCCAGATCAAAGACGACCTGTTCGATTACGGAAGCGGCTTGGACACTGGGAAGCCCAGTGGCTTGGACATCATGGAAAAGAAGTTGACCTTGCCCTTGATCCATGCACTACAAAACGTGAGCAGTAGCGACCGTCGCTGGATGGTGAACGTGGTGAAGAACAAGAACGAGGACAAAAAGGAAGTAGCTCGCGTGGTGGAAATGGTGACTACCGCCGGTGGGATCGCCCATGCCACCAAAAGCATGTTGCACTACCGGGACGAGGCGATCAGCGTGCTCCACACCTTTCCGAAGAACGAGGCCCGGGACGCGTTGGAAGGCCTGGTACAACTGACTGTTGAACGGATAAAGTGAACGGTCCACGGGGCAAATGATCAGCCCTCCGCACGAACCAACTACGAACCATCGGCTCCATGAAGCACAGTTTTCTTCGAACCCCCCACTTGATCGCCCTTTTCCTAAGCGTGTTGATGATCGGATGTTCCGAACCGGGAAAGGCTCCGGACCCTTCACAGGAAAACATGACCACGGCCGATGGAGTTGCGACAATGCCCGATAGTTCCGTTGCACAGAACGGACTTCAGCGGATCACCACGAAGAACGGTGGCCACATGGAGGGAATGTTGGTGGATGGCAAACGTTCCGGTGCGTGGGTGGCCTTCTTCCACGATGGCACCGTGCAGAGCAAAGCCAACTACGCGGATGGTGTGGAAGTAGGGCCGACAGAGGTGTACCACCCGAACGGCAACGTGTACTATTCAGGCCAATATACGAACGGGAAACCCAGCGGTGAATGGGTGTTCCATGGACCGGATGGTGCCGAAATGAAGCGTGTGGTCTACGGCGAGAACGGTGCGATTGTGAAGTAGGGGTGGCTGATCTTATGATGTGCAGTACGGGCGGCAGATCGCGTGCAGTACGGGCGGAAGATCTGCCGCCCCTACTGCACCACCTCGAATCTTGGAGCCTCCTTTTCTGGTTCTCTTAGCTTTCCAAAGCCTTTTCGTTCCTTTTCCTTGGGTACCAACACCCGTGCGGTGCTGACCGTATCCGGTTCCGTGAACGCCACCTTGAATTGCGTGGTCTTGCTTGTTTCTGGGGAAACCGTTTTGGCCTGGGACCCTCCCTTTGCCACATTGCTTCCCTTGAAAAGGCCCAGTTCTTCGCGCAAGATCGACTTCAATTCCTGCTTTTCGTTCTGGAATTGCTTTTTACGCTTTGCGGCTGCCATGGCCCCGTCATTCCCGAATTGTGGATCGTTCGCCGTGCCGTACATGTGCAGGAAGATCCGCATGCCGGTGCCATCGTCAACGATCGGTCCGAATTCATCAGCGGCAGTGTTCTTGCGGAACAGATCACTCAGGCGGAAATTCAAGTGGTGATCGATCCGGTCATCGAACCAATGTGTCCCGCTCAATTCAATGTCCATGACCGAACTGCTCACCAACATGGACGGAATGTGTACGGCACCATCACGGATCTCCACCTGGTTTTCCAAATGGGCGAATTTGACATCACCCAGTTGTTTCCGGAGTTGTGGAATGTCCACGAACGGAGCCACCAATTTGTTCTTTTGCAAATGATCCGCCACTTCCAATAACGGTGCGTGGCCCTTTATTGATCCATTGTCCACACCGATGTCGATCAAACAGACGAGGCGATCCATGTTCAGTTTCATCGCTGGGGAGAGCGGGGCGTTGAACGCGATATCAGCACGGGTGCGGCCGCTCAGATGCCGGTACCCGATGAAATCCTGTCCAAAATCCTGGAATTCCTTGAATAGTTGATCGATCTCAATATCCTTCAATGATGCCTTGATGGCTAGCGGGTAGTCCTGGCCCGAATTGCGAGCATCCAACTCCAACCCACCGCTCACCGTTCCCGAAGCACTGCTGAAGGTCAGGTCCGTGGCCCGCAACACGCGATCGTGCATGGTGATCTTCCCTTTGATACCCGTTGCCTTGAATTCCTCGAAGACCAGTTCATCCACCGACGTTGTGAGGTCCAATTCCACCGTACCGGGCAGTGTAAGTATATAGTCTTTGGAGTTTGCTTGTTCCGCCGCATCACTGCGTAGCAGGGCAGCCAGGTCGATACGTGGTGAAGAACCTTTCGCTTCGATCACCAAGTGTTGGTCCTTGTACAAGAGGTAAGGCATCAGGTTGCGCAGGGTGCCGGAAAGCTTGATCGCGTTGCCTTGGTATTCGGTCTTCAAACCCTGCACCGTCGCGTCGTTCCCATGCAACGATAGGTCGGCATCCAAATGCTCTACCCGATGCCGCACGCCTTTCATTTTCAAGGTGGCGTTGCGCAAGTCTGCCGTGCCGCTGAAATGCAATGCCGACAAGTCGGAGGCCTTGATGTTGCCCATGTCCCGCAGTTTCCCGTTCACGTGAAGATCGGCTTTCATGGTGCCGGTCACTTGTTCCAAGGTGTCCACTTGTGCAAAGCGGAGCAACTCCGCCAATGCCAGATTCGCACGCAGGTCGGCCTTGACCATGGCATTCGTCAACCCGTTGCTTTGCCAACTGCCACTGATGGAACCGCTGGAGCTCTTTGCGGAGAACCCTTTCACGACCAATTTCTTCGGCACGCCGGCAGGTGTAAGGTCCAGAGCCAATTCGCCGAACACATCCGTGAAGGTTGTCCCGCTGTTGGCTTCTTTCAGTTTACCCTTGGTCACTTTGGCACCTATGGAAAGCGACGGACCATCTCCGGCGATCAAGCCAACATAGTGTACGGCCAAGTCAACTTCACCATTGATCCGGTATCGTTGAAGGCTGCGTGTCAAGTTTTGAGGCAGGAGCGAGAGTGCTTCAGCAAGTCCTAGACCAAGGCCATTGGCGCGCAAGTCCAGGTAATTGCCTTTGCCATCGTTGGTAACAGCCAAGGTCACTTCCAAGGGCACCTTGCCGGAGATCACTTCCCCTTTACGAATGCGGAAGAGCGCATCATCGCCACCGAATTCCATGGCCAACCGCAAATGCATGGCACGGTCCTCCAGCACGGTGTTTGGGCCATGGACCCATTTTAGTAAGTGTGCATCGCCACTGAGGTCCAACACGTTCAAGGCTTCGCTGAAACTGCCTCGAAGTGTAAGCGCGTCATGGTGCGATGTGATCATCAGTGCCGACCGGTCATCCCGGTAGCGGACATCCAGACCGCTAAAGCTGACCTTGTCCAAGGCGATCGGTGAATGGTCCGTGGCCGTGGTGTCAGTCTTCCAAACAATGAAGTTCTCTTTGCCGTTACCATCCAAGCCAGCATAGAGCCTAACGTTCGCCCCGTGGATCTGCTCTACCGTATAGTTGCCGCTGAAGAGCTGCCATAGGCTGAATTCCAAAAAGAGCTCTTGCGCATACAGCAGGGTGTCGGGTTCGATCCCATCACTGCGGACCTCCTTTACCAAAACATCATGAAGGACCATGCTGGCCTGCGGGAAACGTGCGACCAGCGTGAGGTCCATGTCGCTCACCGTTACCGGAGCGTTCAACTGTTCGTTCAACGCACCGATCAATTTCACCTTCACTTCCGTCTCGTACAAATTGGCCACGACCAACAGCAGGCTCATGCCCACCACGATCAAGGCGGCGATTAGGAGGAAGATCTTGCGGAGGCGGCGCAACATGGGTAAGCTCCGAAAGGTATCGGGCTGTTAGAGGCCATAACGCAGGAAAGGGGTGAGTTCGTTCACAGGCCCTTGTTATTGCAGGCAAAAGGCCGCTGCTGGTGGGCAGGAGAGGAGGAGGGGCCAGTTCAATTTCGGAATATACCTGTACCTGTCGGTTAGGCCGAATGGCTAACCGCTCATGCACAACTCCCGCGAAAACTGCTCAATGGGTTACTTCCGCTTGCTCAAGAACAACACTTCTTTCTCGGTCAAATGGCGCCATTTGCTGCGGGGTAGATCGCGTTTGGTAAGTCCCGCGAAGATCACACGGTCCAGCTTCATTACCTCGTAGCCCATGGCCTCGAACATGCGGCGTACAATGCGGTTGCGTCCCATGTGGATCTTAATACCCACTTCCTTCTTTGTGCCGTTGACCACGTAGCTTGCTTCGTCCGCGGTCGCCAAGCCATCGTCCAGGTCCAAGCCTTTGACCAAGCGTTCCAGATCGACCTTGGTTACGGACTTATCCAGCGTTACGTGGTAGATCTTTTCGGCCCCGTTGCTCGGGTGCGTCAACTTCTTGGCAAGGTCGCCGTCGTTGGTCATTAACAACAGCCCGGTGGTATGCCGGTCCAATCGGCCTACGGGGTAAAGGCGTTCGGTGCAGGCATCATCGATCAAGGCCATGACCGTTCTGCGGTTCTGCGGGTCATCGGTGGTGGTAATGAAGTCCTTGGGCTTGTTCAGGAGCACGTATCGCTTCTTTTCCATGGA
>Ga0154020_10002403_pt1 | contig 22842 bp, 21 predicted proteins | sample Klosneuvirus_201_FD_109709 | JGI IMG/M metagenome (GOLD analysis project Ga0154020, IMG submission 109709) | Active sludge microbial communities from wastewater, Klosterneuburg, Austria - Klosneuvirus_20160825_MG | ecosystem: Engineered > WWTP > Aerobic digester > Activated sludge | place...
GGTGGTGAGCCGTGGCCGGCTGGTTGCCGGCCCTCCGCCGGGTCCCTGAGTGTTGACGTGCGGGGGGGCGGCACGGTTGACTGCCTCCCTCTGTCCCAAGGCGGTGCATGGGTAACATGTCCAATGCCATCCGGGTGGGTGTGGTGATGGCTCTTGCCATTGCGGCAAGCGTCTATTGGTTTTTTTCCACCACCAAAGGCAGCTTGGGTTCCCGGGACGCCTACCAGCTCTACGCGTACATTCCGGACGCCTCCGGCCTCTCCATGAAGAGCAAGGTCAGCCTGGGCGGCCTCACCGTGGGCACCATTGAGGACATCCGGCTGGTGGACATGGATGACCCCGCGCAGGTCCAACCGGAAGACCGGGCAGACCACAACGGCAAGCTGCGCCACGGGTATTATTCCAAGGTGGTGCTCTGGGTGAAAAAGCAGTTCCCCGTGCGCACCGACGTCAAGCTGGCCAAGGAAACCGAAGGTCTCATTGGTTCCAAGATCCTGCGCTTCTATCCCAACCAGACGGACTGGGAGCGCCCCGAGCTCATGGCGCCCTTCCTCAAGGATGGCCAGCAGGTGCGCCACGTGGAATGGGAGAGTGACATTGACCGGGTGAGCGGCCTGGCCAAGGGCATTGGCGGGCAGATCCAGACCATCATTGACCTCAACAAAGATGACATCCGGGACATTGTGCGCAGCGTCCGGGACTTTGTGGGCCCAGACCCGTCCGGCGCGCCGCCGCCCAACTTCCCGGCCATGATCAGCCAGCTGCGCGGCACCCTGGAGGACCTGGATGCGTCCCTCAACCGCGTGCTGCGCAGCGCAGACGGCGTGGTGAAGGACAACCGGGAGACCATCCGGGAGTTGCTGGAGAACATGAACCGCATCTCCACCGAGCTGAAGAACATTGCCGAGGGCCAGGGCGAACGCGGCGTGGCCCTGGACACCATGGTGCGCAACGTCACCATTGTGACCGAGGACCTCAAACACGTCGTGGCGGACATTCGCGAGCTGACCAGCGGGGCGGCCGGCAGCGGCACCGACGGTGGCCCCGGAGAACGCCCGGTGGATGGCCTCAAGCGCACGGTGGAGCGTCTCAACAAGAACCTGGAAAACATGGAGCAGATTTCCAGCCGGGTGGAAAAAGGCGAAGGCAACGTGGGCCGCTTCCTCAAGGATGACAAGCTCATCAATGACGTGGAGGACGCGGTGGATGGCGCGTCTGACCTGGTCACGGGCTTCACCCGGACGGACACGCACGTGGACATCCTGGCCTGGTACAACATGCGCACGGTGAGCGCGCATTCCGGCATCAGCATCCGGTTCCAGCCCAAGCCGGACAAATATTACCTCCTGGAGTTTGTGAATGACCCCAAACGCGCCACGCTCAACACGCTGCGCACCACGCGCAACCTGACCGACGGCACCACCAAGATGGAGTCCATCACCGACGCCACGGACTCCTTCAAGGTGTCCCTGATGTGGGCCAAGATGTGGGGCCCCGCCACGCTGCGTGTGGGCCTGGTGGAAGGCAGCGGCGGGGTGGGCGGCAACCTGGCGTTCTGGGACAACCGCATCCAGTTCCGTTGGGACCTCTTCCAGTTCACCCTCAGCCGCTTCCCGCGCTGGCGTGGCTTTGGGCAGTTCAGCCCCATCCCCCACGTGTATTTCCTGGCTGGCCTGGATGACCCGCTCAACTTCAACGTGTGGGGCATGATGCCGCGCGAACGCGTCCCGTCCCTCCTGGCGCGGGACTGGACGCCCTTTGATTGGCGCAATCCCACGTCCTACGGCGCCACGGACGTGTTTGTGGGCGCGGGCCTCACCTTCACGGACGAGGACCTTCGCACCATCTTTGCCCAGATCCCGTCCAGCGCGTTTCCCAAATGACCCGCAGGCCGTTCCGCCTGCTCACGCTGCTGGCGTGCGGAGGCGCACTGACGGCCCTGTTGGGCGCGGCCGGTGGAGACACCGACGGGGACGGCATCCCAGATGCGGATGATGACTGCCCCAAGGCAGCGGGTCCTGGACCCACCGGGTGCCCCAAGCAGGACTCCGACGGCGACGGCCTGTGGGACGGCGTGGACAGCTGCCCGCGTGAGGCGGAGGACCCCAACGGCATGCAGGACGGGGACGGCTGCCCGGATGACCCGGATCTGGTGGAAGTTGCCGGCGTGGTGCAGCTCAAAGCGCCCTTTGTGTTCGACAAAGAGCGCACCGGGCCGCCCCGCGCGCTGCAGGACGCGGTGAAGGGGCTGGCGCGCTGGTTCAAGAAGGACCCGCGCAGCCAACGGGTGGAAGTGGTGGTGGTGGTGGACCCCAAGGAGGGGAAGAAGGGCCGTGCGGAGGCGTTGGCCCAGGACCGCGCTGACGCGCTGGCGGTGGTGGTGGGTGCCGTGGGGCTTCGCCCGGAGCAGGTGGTGACCCGGCTGGAACAACCCGCCAAAAAGGGTGGCCCGGCCCCACGCAGCGCCCAGCTGCGCATCCTGCTGGGCACCGGCGCCCGGCCCAAAGCAGAAGGAAGCGGGGAAACCGCGTCATCCTCTGCAGGCCCCGCAGAGACCAGCAGCAGCGTGGCTGCGGCCGCAGGCTCCAGCAGCCGCGGTGGAACCAAGGCATCCAGCCAGGCCGCGGCGGCACCCGCGCCATCGTCATCCAAGGGTGGCGCCAAGACCGTGGCGTCTTCCAGCAGCGGCGCTCCGGCCCGTTCTTCCAGCCGCGCGCCGTCCAGCAGCGCCGCCGCGGTGGCCAGTTCCTCAAGCGCCACCCCCGCTGCCTCAAGCCGGGGCGCAGGGTCTTCCTCCAGCCGCGCCCAGTCCTCATCGGCGGCCGCAACTGCGTCGTCGTCTCGCGGGGGCAGGTCCTCCTCGTTGGCGGCGTCTTCTTCCTCCGCGCGGCCGGCCGCGGCTTCTTCGTCCAGTGCGCCACCGGCATCCTCATCCAGCGCCGCGCCAGTGTCGTCTTCCAGGGCGGCCGGTCCGTCCTCAAGCAGCGCAACCACCGCGTCGTCCAGCCGAGCAACACCAGCGTCGTCGGCCAAGGCCGCTCCCGTCAGCTCCTCAGCGGCTCCGGTCTCCAGCAGCGTGGCCACCAAAGCGTCCTCGTCGTCATCTGGGCCGCCACCGCCACAGTCCAGCAGCAGCGCATCCCCGCCGGCGGGCACCTCCTCGTCCGGCCCGCCGCCTTCCAGCAGCCAGCCTGGCGCGCCCGCGTCATCCGCCGGGGAAGAAGATGATTGGGACAAGGGCGCCTGGGATGAAAACGCAGACGGCACCCCGCGTAACGGGGACCCTCCCAGCAAGCCTGCCAAGAAGCCCAAAAAGAAGAAGCGCTGAGTGATGGGTTGTCGCGGGAAGCCCCGACGTGGGGGCTTCCTCCGCGGCGTGCGTTCAATTCACTGCGGAACGTCGCGGCCGGCGGCCTTGTCCATCTCACCGTTCCAGGCCACCCACTCCTGGTCCGTTGCGTCCTTGGCGTCATTCTGGGCGCTGAATTGTTCCGGCTCAGCCTGGTCACCGTTGGCGGCCACCTTGATGGACATCATCTTGCCCACAATCTTCTCCCATTCCTGGACGGTGACTTCCTTGAAAGGGGCCGCAACTTCCTTGCGTCCCTGGAAGTCCACCGGGCCCTTGCCGGTGCCGGCCTTGGCCTTCTCCACCAACGGGCCGTTGGAGACCGCCACGGCGCCTTCGTAGACCTTGACCACGGTGGCGCCGTCTTCCTCAGCATTCACGCGGAACGTGGTGCCACGCACACCGGCCACCGCGTTCTCGGTGCGCACCGAGAACTTGCTCTCCCCACCCACGGCCTTGGTCACGCTGGCCCACATCTTCCCGGCGGTGAGCTTGGACTGGCCCTTTTCGGCATCCGGCTTCCCGTCCGCCGCTTTGGCGGTGCCAAGTCGGAACGTGGAGTTGGGCGCCAGCCGGACCAGTGACCCATCCGCCAGTTTGATTTCCAGCCGGGAATCCGCCGCGGTCTTGAGCGTCTCCCCCTCCCGCACGTCCTCATTGCGCTTGAGCGGCTTGAACGGGCCCTTGTCCTGCGCGCCACGCTGGGCCACGCCCTTGAGGAACGTGACCTTGCCGGCCACCCCGCCCGCCCCTGGCTTGGGAGCCGCGTGGCTTGACGCCACCGGCCACAACCCAAGGGTCATCACCACCGCCGCCGCTCCGGCGCCCAATCCCAACCAGCCTGCCGTCTTCATGGCCGCACCCATGTCCCTTTGCTCACGCATGGGACAATTGCGTTGCAATGGTTATTTCAGATCCACTTCCAGCACGTCATTGTTGAGGCCGGTGACTTCCACGCTGACCCCGCCCACCTTCTTGGAGGAGAGCTCATTGGCCAGGTAGTTCACGTCACCGCCGTCCAACATGATGTCCAGGGTGGCCTTGCCGTCCTTGAACGAGCGCTGCTCCACCGCCTTGACGCCCGTCACGCTGCCGGGGAGCGCTTTCACAAACGCCGCCAGTTGCGGGAACTTGGACACCTTGGCGCGCACCTGCACGCGCTTCTCACCCGTCATGTTCTGGGTGAACGTCTTGGCGGTCTTGTTCATGAGCTCCTGCGCGGCCGGCTCAATGACGCGGGCTTTGTAGAGGCTCATGCAGCTCACCGGCGCCAGGTTGGGCGTGATGCAGGGGATGGCGTTGCTCTTGGTCACCGTGGCCACCACCTCATGGGTGCTGGTGGAGAACATCTTGAGCGTCACGGTCATGTTGTAGGAGCGCAGGCCCTGGATCATGATGGGACCCGCGTCCACGCCAACCACCTTGCCAAGCACCACGTATTGGGCGTCGGCCTTTTCGGCCAGCTTCTCGGCGTCCGCCGCGGACAGTTCCCCGCTGGAGGCCGTGCCGCCCAGGTTGACGCCGGTCATGCCGCCAAAGTCCACAACCTTCATGCCGCGCTCAAGGAAGTAATCCGTCAGCAGGTTTTCCGTCTTGCCGCGTTCTGAATTGGCAAGGCTGAAATCCGTCTGGCCGGCCATGCGCTCGGCAATGACAAAAGCCACCTTGGGGTGCCCGGCCTGCATGAGCAGCAGGTTGTAGAAGTCCTGCACGCCGCTCTTGGTGACCGTGGCGTTCACGGTGACGTTGCAAACCTGCGCGTCACACTTGACCTCCTTGTCCTCAAAGGACTTCACAAAGCCCTCGGCCTGGGACCGCACCACGTCATTGGTCAACATGTAGTTCTTGACCACCGTGGAGGACTGGATTTGGACACCGCCCACCTGCTCCACCGCCTGGCGGAGCGCTTCCTTGCGGGCCTTGTCCGTGGCGCCCTTGGTGTCATTGTTGACGATGGCCGCGGTGCCGGTGACGGTGACACTTTTGTCATCATCCGCTGCGTGGGCCACTGCGGCAGACAGAAGAACCGCCGCGGTTGCGTTGAATGCAAGCTTGCGCATGACTCCCTCCAAAGCGTTGCGTGATGGCACCGCGGTTCAATCAATCACAATGATGACCTTGCCCTGGGCAAGGTACGACATGTTCCCGTTGGGATCCCGGAGCTTCTCCGCGTCTGCATTGGAGATGACCAGGTCACTCTTGCCCGGTGAGGCCAGGCGGATGGCGCGCAGGGTGAGCGGCGTGCCCTTGACGCGGTTGTGCTGCTGGGCAGCGTCCACGTCTTTGACGTAACCGGCAATGCCGTTGTCCTTGGCAGCCTGCTCCACCACCATGCTCACGCCGTAAACCTCATTGCCGCTCTCATCCACAATGCGCGGGGCCATGGCGGGAACCGCCTGGAGTCCCTTGGCATTGATGACCAGGCCGGTGTTCTTGGCCGCACCCTTTTCCGGGACGGCAACGGGCTTGGTGTCCGGGACCAGCGCATCAGACAGCTCGCCTTTGAGCTCCACGCGCACAATCACGTCCACGCTGCCGTCTGAATAGTACTTGGTGTCCACCACCTTGTAGTTCTTCACCAGGCCTTCCACCTTGGACTTGATGGTGCCGTTGCTCATCTCATCCGCGCCGGTGGACTTGGCAGTCACCTGCGCGCCCTTGAGCACCTCCAGGATGTTGCGGAACGCATCCATCTTGGCCGCACGTTCAGCACCCAGGCGGGCCACTGCGACGTTGGGGCTGTTGGGTGCGGGGGCCGCGGAGCCAGTGGCAATGATGTATTGCTCAGTCCAGTTGATCTCACCGTGACCAATCTTCTGGACTGCGCCACCACCGCCTGCCGGCGCGGCGTCAGCCGCGTGGGCCACCGCCACGGTCATGACCAGGGCGCCTGATGCTACCGCCCTTGTGAGGATGCCATGGATGCTGCGCATTTGCGTCTCTCCCACCTGGCGCTCCTGAACCGTGCGCCGTTGGCTTTCATGAAAAAACCTTGGAAACCGCTGCCACACCCCATCAACCACTGCTTGATCACCAGAAGCCCGCCAACCCTTTGAACATCCCCATTTGAATGTGCGTCACTTGTGACGTGTCTCACTGGGGCTGCGTGCTGGGCTGGCTGGTCCTCCGCTGAAAATTGCTTCCAGGCCGTTGGACGGGCCGGAACGCAGGCACATTCACCCGCGGGGGGCCCCCGCCGCAAGTACATCCGTCACGATCTGATCCATTTTTGATCAGTTGGGGTACGTGCTGGACGCACCCCGCCGGCGGGCATTCACTCCCACTCAATGGTTCCCGGCGGCTTGCTGGTGATGTCCATCACCACGCGGTTGATTCCGCGCACCTGGTTGATGATGCGGGTGGAGATGCGGTCCAGGACCGCACGCGGGAGGCTGGCCCAGTCCGCCGTCATGCCGTCTTCACTGGTGACCGCGCGGATGCAGATGGTCTCATCATACGTGCGGCCATCCCCCATCACCCCCACGCTGCGCACGGGCAAAAGCACCGCAAAAGCCTGCCACAGCGCGTCTGTCAGGCCGGCGGCCTCCACCTCCTCCTGGACCACCACATCCGCCGCGCGCACCAGTTCCAGGCGCGCCGCGGTGACCTCACCCAGCACGCGGATGGCCAGGCCCGGCCCGGGGAACGGCTGCCGGCGGATGAGGCTGCGCGGGAGGCCCAGTTCTTCCCCCAGGGCGCGCACCTCGTCCTTGAACAGTTCCCGCAGCGGTTCCACCAGCTTGAGTTTCATCTTGGCGGGCAGCCCCCCCACGTTGTGGTGGCTCTTGATGACGGCGGACGGGCCCTTGTGTGACGTGGACTCAATGACGTCCGGGTACAGCGTCCCCTGCGCCAGGTGGGTCACGCCGGTGATCTTCTCACTCTCCACGTCAAACACCGCAATGAACTCCCGGCCAATCCGTTTGCGTTTCTCCTCGGGGTCAATGACGCCCTTGAGCGCGTCCAAAAAACGCACCTTGGCGTCCACCACGCGCAAGTCCATGCGGAACGCGTCCACAAACACCTGCCGCACGCGCTCCACTTCACCCTGGCGGACCACGCCGTTGTCCACAAACACGCACGTCAACCGGTCTCCAATGGCCCGGTGGACCAGTGCCGCGGTGACGGCGGAATCCACGCCCCCACTCAGCGCGCACACCACGCGGCCCTCGCCCACTTGCGCGCGCACCTTGGCCACCAGTTCTTCCACCACGTCGGCCATCTTCCAGCGCTGCGGCGCGTGCGCCACGCGGGTGAGGAACGCCTCCAGCATGTCCCGGCCGCCGGGGGTGTGGACCACCTCTGGGTGGAACTGGACGCCAAAAAGGCGGCGGGCGCGCCAGCCCATGGCGGCCACGGGGCACGTATCGGTAGACGCCAGCGTGGTGAAACCGCGCGGAAGACGGTCCACCTGGTCACCATGGCTCATCCAAACCGGATGACGGCCACCGCCCAGGGTGGCAAACAGGTCTGCGTCTTCCAGGATGGAAATTTCGGCGCGGCCAAACTCCCGGTGGGCGGCCTTGTGGACCTGCCCGCCCAGCGTCTTGGCCATCCACTGGCAGCCGTAACAGATGCCCAGCACCGGGATGCCCAGGTCCAGGATTTCCGGGTCTGCGGTGGGCGCATCCACGTCATAGACGCTGGAGGGCCCGCCGCTGAGGATGATGGCCGCGGCGTGGCGGCGGCGAACCTCGGCCGCGCTGATGGTGTGCGGAACGATCTCTGAATACATGCGCAGCTCCCGGACGCGCCGCGCAATGAGCTGGGTGGTCTGGGAACCAAAATCCAGGATGAGAACCGGGTCATCAACCAGCGTGGTCATGGGGCTTTCCTGTCCTGACGGCACTTGCGTGGACGGCACTGCAAAGGCAACGGTGGGGGCATGGAACGTGTGACGGCGGTGGCGGCGGGGGCAAGGCGCGCGTTGTTGGGACTGTGGTTTGGCAGCGTGTGCTGCGTGTCCTTTGTGGTGGCGCCCGCGGTGTTCAAGGTGATTCGTGCGGCACCGTCGGACCGGGTGACCGCCGCGCCCAACGCGTTGGCCGGGGACGTGGTGGTGACCGTGCTGCAGCGGCTGGCCAGCCTGTCCCTGGTGCTGGGGTTGTTGACGCTGGCGTTGCTGGCATTGGACCGCAACGGGCCGCGGCTGATGGTGCGCGTGGCGGGCGTGGCGGCGGGATTGTTGGCGGTGGTGGTGTTCATGGCGTGGTTGACGCCCACCATGCTGGACCTGCTGGCGCAAATGAACGCGCCGGTGGACGCGCTGGCGCGCACCCACCCGCTGCGCGCGCAGTTTGACGGGCTGCACAGCACCAGCTCCGGCATCCACCTGGTGATGTTGTTGGGGCCGTTGGTGGCGTTGTGGTTGGAGCGCGCGCCGGCCACGTCTCACTCCACCCGGTAGTTGGGCGCTTCTTGCGTCACAAACACGTCATGCACGTGGCTCTCCCGCAGGCCCGCGCTGGTGATGCGCACAAAGCGGGCTTTTTCGCGCAGCTCGGTGAGGGTGCGCGCGCCCACGTAGCCCATGCCGCTGCGCAACCCTCCGGTGAGCTGGTGGACCACGCCGGACAGCGGGCCGCGGTAGGGGACGCGGCCTTCCACGCCTTCGGGGACCAGTTTCTCGGCGTCATCCACATGCGCCTGCGAATAGCGATCCCGGCTGCCCTTCTTCATGGCGCCCAGTGAACCCATGCCGCGGTACTGTTTGTAGCTGCGGCCCTGCAGCAGGATGACGTCCCCGGGGCTCTCCTCGGTGCCGGCCAGCAGGCTGCCCACCATCACCACATCCGCCCCACCGGCCAGCGCCTTGACCACGTCACCGGAGAACTTGATGCCGCCATCCGCCACGGTGGTGACGCCATGCTCACGCGCCGCGGCTGAACATTCAAAGATGGCCGTCATCTGAGGCACGCCCACGCCAGCCACCACGCGCGTGGTGCAAATGGACCCTGGACCAATGCCCACCTTCACAATATCCGCCCCGGCCTGGGCCAGCGCGGCCACGGCGGCGGCGGTGGCCACGTTGCCGGCCATGATGGTGAGGTTGGGGAACTCCCGGCGGATGGTGCGCACGGTGTTGACCACGCCTTCACTGTGACCGTGCGCGGTATCCACGCACAACACATCCACCCCGGCGTGGACCAGCGCGTGGACGCGTTCATCATGTTCCTTGGACACGCCCACCGCGGCGGCCACCAACAACCGCCCGCGCGCGTCTTTGACGGCGTGGGGGAAGCGGGTGGCCTTGTTGATGTCCTTGACGGTGATGAGACCCCGCAGGCGGTGTTGTGCGTCCACCACCAACAGCTTCTCAATGCGGTGCTGGTGCAACAGCGCGCGGGACTCATCCGGAGACACACCTTCACGCGCGGTGACCAGCTTGCTGGTCATGATGTCACCCACCGGCTTGTCCAGCTGGGTCTCAAAACGGATGTCCCGGTTGGTGACAATGCCCACCAGCTTTTCCCCCTCCACCACGGGGATCCCGCTGATTCCTTTTTGCCGCATGAGCGCAATGGCTTCCCGCACGGTTGCGCCGGGGCCAATGGTGATGGGGTCGGTCACCACGCCGGCCTCAAACTTCTTCACCGCACGCACCTCATCCGCCTGTTCGGCGGGGGTGAGGTTTTTGTGGATGATGCCCAGGCCTCCTTCCTGGGCCATGGCCACGGCGGTCTCCCTTTCCGTCACGGTGTCCATGGCGGCGGCCAGCACGGGGATGTGGAGAGAAATGCTGCGGCCCGGCGCGCGGCACAACGTGGCGCCCAAATCCACATCCCTCGGCAGCACCGCCGAATAACCGGGCTCCAGCAGGAGATCATCAAACGTGACGGCATCCCGGAGTGAGATGGACATGCGGCCTCCCTGGGGCGGTGGACGGGGGTGGGGCTGATTAGTGGCAAGCAGGCCGCATTGCCAGAGCGGCTTTTTGGCGTGTGACTGGGCGGCACACACGGTGGCGCAGCGGTCACACCAGACGGGGTAGGACATTGTGCCGAAATCAAGAACTGGGCGAAAGGACAAGGTGGAACGCTTGGGCGCGGGTCTTGCGTGGCGGCGTGCGGACCGCGTTCATCCGCCCATTGCCGTACTCCTGGCTTGACGCCGGGGCGGTGGCAGGCGTATTCGGCGCGGCCTTTTTTGGTGTTCCACCGGTGGCCCGGCGTTCCGGTCCTTTCAACCGGGGACATTTCACGCACAAGGGAGATAGATATGAAGCTCTTCAAAGTTCTGATGGTTCCGGCGGTGGTGGCAGCGGTGGCTCTGGTGGGTTGCAGCGGCGAAAGCAGCAGCAGCAGCTCCAGCAGCAGCAGCAGCGGCAGCGCCGGCCCGGATTGCGGCACGGCCCCCACCAACACCACCATTGCAGCGGCGACCGACCTGGGTGCGCTGGGTGCGACGTTCAATGGCAAGTACTGCGCCCCCGCGGCGACCTCCACGGACTTCTTCTACAAGATCACCACGCCGGTGGCGGCGGGCGACACCTTCAAGGTGGCCGTGAACTTTGCCACCGACGAGGTGGACTTTGCGGACATTGACGTGGGCATCCTGGACGCGCAGATGATGTTGGACGAGTTCAGCGGCACGGGCTGCAGCACCGGCTCAGGCTCTGGCGCCAACGGCAACGACGAAAACTGCATTGTGAGCGCCGATGCGGCGTCCGCGACGATGTACATCGTCCTGGACAGCTTCTCCGCCGCGGCCAGCACCAACCTCACCATCACGGTGACCAAGTGCGCCAACGCCACCTGCACCTGATTTGAAGGTGACGTGAAGCGCCATGCGGTTGCATGGTGCTGAGAAAACCCCGGCTGGCCCAGGTGGCTTGCCGGGGTTTTTCTTTTTCGCGGGTTGGCTTCTCCCACAACGGCGCACCAGGACGACAACAACCTGGTTGCGTTTTGACGGCGCGCGCAGCACATCTGGCATCATGCGTACGTCCCTTTGCCTTGGCCTTGTGTTGGCCGCGTCCTGCGCCAACTTCCCCTCCACGCAGCAAGACGCCGGTGACAACACGCCGGTGGACCCGTGCAACCCGCAGCCCACCAACTGGACGTCCGGAGAAGCGCAGCAGCTGCTCCCGGGCGAATGGAACACCAACAGCTACTGCCGTCTTCCGGGGAAATCCCGCCTGTTCTTCACGGTGCCGGGGACGCTTCCGGCGGGCAGCCGGTGGCGCCTGGAGGTGGACTACCTGCGTGGCGGGCAGGCGGAAGACCTGGACTGGCGCATTGGCGCGCTCAACGGTGCGGGGGACGGGGTGAGCTTCACGCCGGTGGCGGGGAGCTGCGCGCAGCCCGCGGGGCAGAACGAAAACTGCGTGGTGCAGTTGCCGGACTCGGAGACCAACGGTGTCTGGGCGGTGGGTTACGCGGCCACGGACACGGTGGAAGGTGAAGCGTTCCGCATCAAGATGACCCGCCAGCCGGACCCTGACGCGGGGATGTGACGTCGTCAGAAACGGCCGGGCGCCTATTCCGCGTTCCAGTCACTGGCGGGCAGGACCTTCCAACCGGTATCCAGTTTGTCGGTGCGCAGGCGCAGGATGCGCAGCGGCCAGGCGCGGACTTTTTTCTCGCGGCCCTCGGTGGTTTCAATCTTGAAGAGGTGGAAATCCAGCTGGTAGCGGCCTTTCCCGCCGGTATCCGCCAGGAGCTTACGCACGGGGTTTTTGGGGTGCCAGAACACTTCACGGTCCACCCGCGCCACGTAGGCAAACACGGGGTGGCTTTTCTGGAAGGCGGCGGCGCGGGCCTTGGTGGGTGCCAGCAGTTGCTGGGCCTGGGCGGCGTCCAGTTCTTCCATCTGGAGGCCATCCGGCTCGCTGGCGGGGCCACCGCCCATCAACCGGGCCAATGCGCTGCGGCCTTCCTTGTCCAGGTTGTCCATGTTGGTGACCACGTCTGCCAGGTCCCCGGTCTCAGACTGGTGCGGTTCACGGCCCACGATCTTCCAGTTGGACAGGACCTCCAGGCGCGCGTTGAGGGTGGCGCCACCCAGCAGCGTTTCCCGGGCGCTGTCGTCGCCCTGGCCGGTGAGGGCCTTGAGGTACGCCTCCGCCATCTTGCGAACCTCATCCTGGGACTCCACCGTAAGCGGGGTCTGGGTGACCTTGGCCTCCCCCACGCTCAACGGTGCGGGCTTCTCGGCCGGCTTTTCTGCCTTGCCCCCCTTCGGCGGTTTGGCCCCCATCAACGCCAGCGCAAGCCCCACCACCACCAGTGTCTTTTTCATGGGGCCGAGCATGGTCCAACCGGCGGGAGACGCGTCAAGGGGCTGCTGCGCCGGGCTACGTCACGTTGCGTCCTGACGCTGGGCCGCCTGCGGTGTGGACGTGGGCGTTGCCGTCCCACAGTGCCGCGCGTTATCTCCCCGGCGTCCGCGGGGTTTGACCCCAACGGGCCAGCGGGAGCGCACCATGGAACTGCGGGAACGGGACCTGATTTTTGACTGGAACACGGTGATGAAGCCGGCGGCGGCGGTGCGCGTGCCGGAGACGTTTGATGAGAGCCTGCGGGACGGCATCCAGTCTCCCAGCGTCATTGACCCACCGGTGGAGAAGAAGAAGCAGTTGCTGAGCGTGATGGACGCGCTGGGCATCACCAGCGCGGATGTGAGCCTGCCGGGCGCCGGTCCCCGCGCGCACGCGGATTGTCTGGAGCTGGTCAAACACATCCGGGACAACAAGCTGCGGGTGTTGCCGGCGTGTGCGGCGCGCACGGTGGTGAAGGACCTGGAGCCCATCCTGGACGTGCAGCAAAAGACGGGCGTGCGCGTGATGGCCTACGCGTTTGTGGGGACCAGCCCCATACGCCAGTACGCCGAGGCCTGGGACCTGGAGCGGCTGCTGCACACCGTGGATGAGGCGCTGTCCTGGGCGGGGAAACATGACCTGGACGTGGCGTTTGTCACCGAGGACACCGTGCGCAGCGCGCCCGCCACGCTGGACAAGCTGTTGCGCAGCGCCATCTCCTTGGGCGCCAAGCGGCTGGTGTTGTGTGACACGGTGGGGCACGCCACGCCGGAAGGTGTTCGCAGCCTGGTGGCGTGGACGCGCGCACTGGTGGCGGACACGCGCACGGAGGTGAAGCTGGACTGGCATGGCCACAACGACCGCGGGCTGGGCGTGATCAACACGCTGGCGGCGTGGGAAGCGGGCGTGGACCGCCTGCACGGAACGGCACTGGGCATTGGGGAACGCGTGGGGAACGCGGCGTTGGACCAGGTGCTGCTCAACCTGAAACTGATGGGCGCCTGGCCGCATGACCTGTCCCGCATGGTGGAATATTGCCAGCTGGCGGGCAGCATCTTTGGGCTGGAGACGCCGTACAACTATCCGCTGGCGGGACGGGATGCGTTCCGCACGGCCACGGGCGTGCACGCCGCGGCGGTCATCAAGGCGGAGCTCAAGGGTGAAAGCTGGCTGGCGGACCGGATCTATTCGGGGGTGCCGGCCAGTGCGTTTGGGCTGCACCAGGTCATTGAGGTGGGGCCCATGAGCGGGATGAGCAACGTGCGCTACTGGCTCAAGCGCCATGGTCTCAAGGACGACGAGGCGGCCTGCCAGAAGGTGCTGGACGCGGCCAAGAAGCATGACCGGGTGCTGACGGAAACGGAGCTGCTGGCGCTGCTCAAGAGCCCAGCGGTGTCCCCGGCGGTGTGACGGGTTGTTGTGGGCAACAGTGGGATGGATTGTGGCAGGCAGTTGCGTGCAGGATGGGTGGCACCGAGGGAACCCATGGCGACCGTGATGGAACTGATGCGGGAGCTCAAACACCTGGGCGAGCTGAAGAAGGCCGGCCAGATCACCCCGGAACTTGAGCAGCGCATGGCGCAGCTCAAAGGTGTGCTGGACAACCAGATGACCAAGACGGGGAACTCCAGCCCTCCCCGTCCCATGGCCACGCCGCAGGCGGGCCCCGCGGCGGTCTCCTCGCCGGGGCTGGCGCGGGTGCCCAGCAATCCGGCCATGACGGCCGCAGCGCCCACGGTGTCCTCCCCGGGGCTTCCGCGGGTGCCCACCAACCCCGGCGGGGTGCTCCCGGTGGCGGCGTCACTCAACCGCGTGGCGGTTCCCGCGGGGACACAACCGGGGACGGTGCGGCCGGCCGCCACCGCGGCAGCAGCGCCTGCGCCCACCGCGTCACGTCTTGCGGCGGCCCCAAAGCTCAAGGCGGGCAGCAGCGCGGACTACATCAAGCCGGAGAACCGGGAGAAACTGGGCGACAAGATCCTGGAGATGGAGAAAAAAGCGGACGCCGCGGTGGCCGCGCAGAAGAAGCGCGTGCAGCCCAAGACGCAAGACGAGGCGGTGGCCCAGCTTCAGGAAATCAGCCATGGCAACAGCTACACGCCGTCTGAATCCATGGCGGTCTCCGACGAGTACTTTGGCTATGGGGCGGGCTATTCGCCGGTGTTGGACGAAGAGGTGGACCTCCCGCTCATTGACCCGCGCGCGGAGGATCTGAAGGCCCTGAAAGCGGCCATGGCCGAGGCCGGCGGTGAAGTGGGCGGGTTGGTGACGCCGGGTGGGGTGTTCCTGGATGACTTCCTGGAGCTGTACACCAGCGGTTTGTTGACCACCGAGCCCATGTTTGAGGACGACGCGGACGTGGATGACCCCAACCTGGTCATTCCGGGCCGGCGCAAGGTGACCGTGCACATGCTGTCTGGCGAGGTGAAACGCGGCGTCATCCAGCGGCTGGCGCGCGGTGAGATGGGATTTACGTTGCTGCCGCAGGGTCCGGGCAAACCGGAGTCCATCTCCATGGCGCAAATCAAGGCCATCTTTGTGAACCTCAATCCCGGGGCAACACCACCGGCCGCGGCGGGCCGGGCCATCACCGTGACGTTCAAGGACAAGCGCAGCGTGGCGGGGCAGAGCCCGGATTTTGGGCAGGGGCCGGCCTTCACGTTGATCCCGCCCGCGGGTCGCCAGGGCGTGGAAAAGATGATCATCAACCAGAGCGCGTGTTTGGAAGTGCGCTGAGAACCCCATGAGACACAATGTGATGGTTGGACGCGTGCGCGGTTGCGCTGCCCTGCTGGTGTTTGGCGTGGCGCTGGGCCTTGTTGGCTGCAAAACGGACGACGGCAAAGATGATGCGGGCGTGGTGGGCCCGCGGCGTGACGCCGGAGATTTGGGCGCCACCGGCGGGCAATGTGTCACCCAATGCAGCACCGCGGCGGATTGTTGCGAGGGCCCGCAATGCAACACGGCCATCTTCCACTACGCCTGCGAGCTGGGGACGTGCCGGCAGATTGGCTGCCTCTCCGACGGTGATTGCACGGACCTGGCCGGCGGCAAGTGCGCCACGGTGGGAGGTTTTGCGTTGTGTGGCCGCGGGTGCCGCGCGGTGGAGGACTGTTGCCCGCCCACGCCGCCGGGCGTGGTCTTCCCGGATGGGGTGGACCGGCTGACGGTGGTGATGGATGGCGGCGTGCAGGCCACGTTCTACAGGTGCGGGACCTACCCGCAAAAGTACATTTGCACCGGGTCAGACATTGCAGCGGATGACGCTGGCACCACTGGCGTGTGCCTTCGGGTGTGCAACACCAATGACGAGTGCCCGGGCATCCCGTTCCCCGACGGGGATGGCGGACTTGTGGACGTTCGCCTGGATGCAGGGTTTGTGGCCATCCCGCTGGATGGCGGCGTGCTGCGTGCGTTCCAGCAGGTGTGCGGGCTGCAGTTTGGGCCCGTGGGGACGTGCACACCGGGTTGCCAGACCAACAGTGACTGCTGCCCGGTGCCAGGGGAATGTGACGCGCTTGGGGCGCGCCGGGTCTGTCAGGGCGGGCTGTGCATCACCGACGGGTGCCGCGGGGATGAGGAGTGTGGTGCGGCGCAGTGCCTGCCGGTGCCGGCGGGCCCGTAGGCCGGGCACACCAAGGCGCTGCTCAGGCGTCCAACATTTCTTCCAGCATGCCTTGCAGGCGGCGGACTTCGCGCTTGAGCTTGCCCACACGTTTGCCCATGGACTTGAAGTCCTCGCGGCTGGGCAGGTCTGCCAGGTTGCGCAGGCGCGCCGTGGTTTCATCCAGGCTTTGCCGGCCGGCCTGGACCTTTTGGACGGCGTTCATGACGGTCTGGGCGCGCTCCGGGTCCTCCATGATCTTGCCCACGGCCTTCATGCCCAGCTTGAGGCTCTCATCCCTGATGCGTTGTTTGACCCCGGTCATGTGCAACACCCTCCGCGCGTTTGGACGGCCCGGGTGGCGCGCCACGCCGGGAAGGCCACAGCTTGACGCGTCCCGCCGCGACGCGTCAACACACCCCGCCGCGGCGGGTGGGGGGCGCCAGGCCCACGCTCCACGGTAGGGTGCCGGCCCCTGGTTGATGACGTGGGAACGGCGGTCAGGAAACGGCATGGCTTGGATGCGGGGTTGCGGTGGGTTGATGGTGGCGGCCCTGGGTCTGGGCTGCCCGCGCGCGCCTGCTGGAGGCGCGGTGGACGCCCACGTGCCTCACACCACCGCGCGCCCCACACCGGAAGTGGCGTCACGCCTGGCGCAAGCGGTGGAAGAAACCGCCGGTGGACATCCCGTGATGCCCACGCGGGTCTGGGTGGCGCAGGTGAAAGCCACGCCGGACCAGGCAGAGGCAGAGCGGCTGGCCACGGCGCTGCAAAAGGTGGGCGTGGGTGAAGCAACGGTGCACCGCGCGGACCTTGGGGCCAAGGGCATCTGGTGGCGCGTGGGCCTGGGCGCTGAAGCACGCAAGGACCTGTTGGAGGCGCGTGCACCGGCCATGCTGGAACACGCCGCGGTGAAGGCGGCGCTGGGCCCGCCAACAGATGGAGCAGCGGCGTACGTGCCGTTGGAGGTCCCGCGTTTTGTGGCCACTCCCGGGCCACTGCTCACCGCCATGCAGCGCGCGCTGGGAGGCATCAAAGACGCTCCTGCGGCGTGGGTGACCGGGCATGGGGCCAACGTGGCGGGCGCGCTGGTGAATAACGGCGCGGTGGTGTTGCTGGGCGCGGATGGCGCGGAGAAGCACACCATCCCCGCGCCAGTGGCCACGTGCGAAGGATGCCCGGAGCCCGCGGGTGCGACGCTGGCGGTGGCCTTTGCGGGGGACGTGGCGGGAGATGTGGCCCCGGAGCTGGTGGTGACGCTGTCCAAGGATGATGCGCGCGCGGCGGTGTGGATGATGCTGCAGGGAAAGACGTACGCGCCGGTTGCGTCCGTCCTGGTGGAAGGTGGGCAGGAGAACCGCCGCACGGTGGTGGATTGGAGCTTCCGGGCGTTGGATACCGACGCAGACCTTGAGTGGCTGACCACCGGGGCGGCGTTGACGTTTTTTGAAGGGCAGAGTGTGTGCAACGCCACGCCGGTGGGGATGGCGTTTGACGTGGTGCCCACGGGGCCGGCGCGGCCCATGGATGCGCGGCTGCACGCCGCCAACGGCGTGGCGCGGCAGCATGGTGGGGCCGAGGAGATTCGCGCGTTTCTCAAGGGCGTGGGGGACCGTGCGCCGGACCAGACGCTGGCCGCGGCACTGGCGTACCTGGCGGAAGCCCCGGATGACGCCGAGGTCTACCGCGACGTGGTGGCGCTGTCCGAGCTGGCCGGAAAAGAAGGACGCAAGGGGACGCAACTCAAAGCGCTGGCGGGCCTGGTGGCGGCGCGGCACGAATGGCGCGTGGGCCTGGCCCCGCGGCTGCACGCGGTGTTGACGGCGGCGCGGACGTTTCTGGCGGAGTTGGAGGGATGTGACACGGCCCCGTTGATGTCCGGCGCGGCGGCGCGCAAAGCGCGCACGGAGCCCAAAGACGCGCTGTGGTCCGCGGCACGGCGTCCGGACGCGCGGGTCTTGTCCGCTGGGGAACTTGCCGCGTTGATGACGGCGTTTGAAAAGGGCAGCCCGTTGTCCGAGGACATTGCGGTGCTGTTGGAGTTGTTGGAGGCCCGCGCTCCGGCGCTGGTGTCCCAGGCGCGCGCGGCGGTGGCCACGCGGCGCGTGGGCAACACCACCACGGCAGTGGTGACGGCGGGACGGGGGATGGACGGTGGCGTGGCGCGGGCGCCGCTTCCCCTGCCCAAGGCGCCAGACCGCGAGGAGGAGCCATGACCGGGGCTCCCGCCAAGGTGGTGGGCAAACCGTTCATCACCGCCAACCAGGTGACGCTGCTGCGCATGGTGTTGCTGCCGGTTCCGTGCGCCATGGTGCTCTACGGCAGCGTGCCCATGCAGTGGTGGTCTTTGATTTTGTACACGCTGCTGGGCATCACCGACTGGGTGGATGGCCGCATGGCGCGCCACTACGGGCCCACGGTGCTGGGCGGGTTGTTGGACCCGGTGGCCGACAAGGTCTTCATGGCGGCGGTGATCATGCCGCTCAACGCGTTCCACATGGTGCACCCCGGCGTCATCATGGCCATCCTGTTCCGGGAGTTCCTCATCACGTCCCTGCGCAGCACCATGAGCCTGCAGGGCGCGGACGTGAAGACCAGCGTGCTGGCCAAGCTCAAGACCGCCGTGCAGATGGTGGGCGCGGGCTTTGTGTTTGTGATCTACCGGTCCCCGGATGACGTCACCAACCTGTGGATCCTGGGGGTGCTGGGCGGGGGCGGGTTGGCGGTGCTGGTCTGGCGGCTGGTTGCGGTGAAACGTGCGGGACCGTTGCTGAGCGTGCCGGTAGGGCTCATCTGTTTTGCGTTCCTGGTGCGCTGGACGTTGGACTTTGATGACGCGGTGCTGGTGCACTGGGGCGTGGTGCTGGTGTTCACGTGGGCCAGCGCGTTGGACTACCTGTCCGGCGCCGGCGCGGTGCTCAAGCCCGGTGGACGCGTGGAGGGACTGGCGCGCCTGGTGTGGAGCCTGGTGGTTGGATTGTGGCTGCCCTACGTCATGACGGCGCTGCCGGAGGTCACGCCCATCTGGGTGTTGCTGTTGGGCGGTGAGCTCACCAGCGGAGCGGTGGACAACCTGCGCTGCCACGCCAAGGAACCGCCGCGCGTGTGGATCTATCCGCTGCGGGCGCTGGTGATGGGCGTGGGCGCGTACGCCATCATGCAGCTGCCCTCCACGGGGCACCCCGGTTCGCCGGCTTTCTGGGGAGGCCTGGTGCTGGCGTTGGTGAGTGCGGCCTGGACCGGCGCAGACTTTGTGGCGGCCAAGACCATCATCTGGGGCGCGGACGCAGTCCCGCCGCAGGCCGCGCAGGGCAGCGTCAGCCGGTGAAGACGGAGCGCGCAATGAAGTGCAAGGGTTTGCTGGCGTTGGGCCTCCTGGGCGCCTTGGGGTGCAACACCGCACAAAAGGCGGCGCCTGCCGCCGCCGATCCATCCAATGCGTGGCCTGCGGGCTGGGATGCGCTGTGCCCGGCGTCTGGTGCGGCGCCTCCGGTGGTGCTGCGCGTGGCAGATGTGCAGGTGCGTTTTGAGCCGTCTGGTGCGGCGGTGTGGAACAACCGCGTGCTGGTGGCGGGGGACAAACAGGCGCACGTGTGGTGGTGGATCCCCGGGACCAGCGCGGTGGTGGAGGACCCGGCATGGAACTTTGCGCTGTCTGGTGTGCCGGGCCCCAACGCGTGTTGCAGCAGCGCGCCGGGGGACTGGGGCAGCGAGCTCAAGCGCAAAAAGGCCGCCGAGACGTGTGGGGACCACCAGGTGGCGTTGGGGACACCGGTGCCCTGGTTCAAGGCGGAAGGCGCCACCAGCAACGCGCAGGGGCTTTTTGTGACGGGGAACATGGGATTTGGCTGCGAAGAAAACGGCAGCGTGCTGCAGCTTCCCGGGCCCGGCGCGGTGCCCACGGCGGTGCCGGGGACGCAACGGCAGGGACTGTTGGATGCACTGGGAGCCAAGGACCTGCGCGTGGAGGGCGTTGCGGTCACCCCGGACAGCAAACACTTCTACGTGGCGGTGCGCAGCCGGGATGACGTGTTGTCCCACCAGGTGGTGCGCGTGGGAGCGTCTGGCCGCACGGTGATTGCGGTGGAGCCACCGGCGCCGGCGCCAGAAATCCAGATGGGCCTGTCAGACATCACCGTGCTGCGGGATGGCCGCGTGGCGGTGACCGTGAGCCGTGAGGAGGACGTGGCCGGAAAGCGCGTGGTTGCCGGTGAACTGTGGGTCACCACCGCGCCCCCCCGTGACGACGCCACCAGCTGGCCCACACAACGTGTTGCGGTGTTTGCGGACCACAAGCCGGAAGGCTTGGTGCAACTGTCCCCCACGTGCGTGGCGGTGTTGTTTGATGATGATGAAACGTACAAGGCCCAGCAGCGCGCGGCCACGCCGTCCCCGCAATGGGATTCCAGCGCGGCGTTTGTGGGTTACGTGCGCCTTCCGTGACGACGGAGCGGCCGCCTCTTTCAGGGCCGGCCAAACACCAACATCTTGGGTCCATCCTTGAACAGCACCTCAGCCTTGGTGTTGTCCTTGATGGCGGTGACCAGGCCCAGGCCAAACGTGGGATGGTCCACAATGGACTCCAGGGCCAGCGCACACTTGGGGCTGTAGCGGACGTTCTTGGAGAAATCCCGGCCGGCCATGAGACGGTCAAAGTCCGTGGTGCGCACCAGGCCCGCGCGGCCTGGCTTGGCGGGCTCGGACGGTTCACGGCGGGGACGCGCGGCGCCATCCGGTGAACGGTAGGACCGGTCTGTGTGGCAGGTGTTGCATTTCACGCGCGCGGGCCGGTTGGTGCCGGGGTCCACCGCCAGGATGGTGTGCGCCAGCAGCATCTTGCAGCGCGTGCAAAAAACATCCACCTCACCGCCTACCTTGTGTTGCGCCATCAGGGATTCCTCCGTCAGAAAATCAGGTTGCGGTGTCCATGGCCGCGCGCGCAAGGGCCGCGGTTTCCTGCGCGGCGCGCTGCACGTCTGCCTGGTGTTTCAGGATGACGTGGAGCGTCTGGGCCAGCGTGGCTTCATCCAACGCGGGCGCACCCAGGGCCAGCAACGCGCGCGCCCAGTCCAGGCTTTCACTCACCGCCGGCGGCTTGCGCAGGTCCATGCCGCGGAGCTTGTGGATGGCGCGCACCACCGCCTGGCAGATGTGTTGCGGCGCGTTGGGCAGGTGCGTGCGCAGGATCTCCAACTCCCGCTGCGGCGTGGGGTAGTCAATGTAGAGGTGCAGGCAACGCCGTTTGAGCGCATCTGAAAGTTCCCGCGCGTTGTTGCTGGTGAGGATGACCTGCGGGCGGTGGATGGCGGTGATGGTCCCCAGTTCCGGCACGCTGATGGTGAATTCACTGAGCACCTCCAGCAGGAACGCTTCAAACTCCGGGTCCGCCTTGTCAATTTCATCAATGAGCAACAGGCACGGCGTGGGGCTCTGGATGGCGGTCATCAATGGACGGGTGAGCAAAAAACGCCGCGAGAAGAACACGTCATCCTGCGTGGCAATGGCATCCGCAGCTTCACGCAGCGTCTGGGCCTGGCCCACCACCGTCTGGATCTTGTCCCGCAGCAGCTGGGTGTAGAGCAGTTGTTTGCCGTACTCCCACTCGTAGAGGGCCTTCTGCTCATCCAGACCTTCGTAACACTGCAGGCGGATGAGGGTGAGTTGTTGGGCCTGCGCCAGTGCCTTGGCCAACCAGGTCTTCCCCACGCCGGCGGGTCCCTCCACCAGGATGGGCTTGCCCATGGCCACCGAAAGAAACGCAGTGAGCGCTATGGACGGGTCCGCAATGTAGCCCTGCGCGCCCAGCCGGATGCGGGCGTCATCCACGCTTTGCAGCGGTTGGGTCACGGCGCCTCCACACAACGCAACAACCACGCGCTGAGCAGGCCCAACACTTCACCCTGCGTGGGCTCCACGGTGTTCTGCCCGTCCACCACATGCGTGATGACCTTGCCGTCTGGTCCCGCCACCGCCAGCGTGGTGACGCCCACGTCCTGAAGGGTGCCCTGCCGCGCCGCGGGCACGGCGGTGAACGTGGCGGATTTCTCCAGCGCGTCTTTGAGCAACGCCTGGTCCGCCGCTGCAACCTGCAGCACCTTGGACACATCCCCGGTCTTGGCGTGACGGCGGAAACACCGTGCCGAGCCATCCGGCATCACGTCCAGATGGGACACCACGTGGGGCCCAAAGGCGCCGCGTTCATCCAGGCTCACCCAGCCGCCCGGGGCCAGCGCCGCCGCGGGCGCGCCCTCCAGGCCACCTTCCACGGTGCTGGAACGGCGCGCGGGTGTTTCTTCCTTGGCCGCCTTGTCAGACGCGCAGGAGCAAAGACAGACCACCGCCACCACCGCGCCCAGCTTCAGGGATGCTTTCATGACCCGTGTGTCTCCTCGGCAGCGCCACCAAACAGCGGCCGCTTGCTCAACATTTTTTCCACGCGTTGCGCCACCGCGTGGCCGGCCCACAGCTCACCTTCCAGGCCCAGCGCCGGCGCCACGTCCCGCCCTGCGCGGAACAACGCCTTGAGGCCTCCATCCGTCCCGCGGCCACCCAACATCCACACATCCGCCGGGCCTTCATACAGCGGCACCGGTGCGGGGGCGTCCTTGTCACCGCTGGCGCGGCGCTCCA
>Ga0154020_10002404_pt1 | contig 22836 bp, 20 predicted proteins | sample Klosneuvirus_201_FD_109709 | JGI IMG/M metagenome (GOLD analysis project Ga0154020, IMG submission 109709) | Active sludge microbial communities from wastewater, Klosterneuburg, Austria - Klosneuvirus_20160825_MG | ecosystem: Engineered > WWTP > Aerobic digester > Activated sludge | place...
AAGTGGTCTCGCGCAAGATCGGGGTCCCGGCAGGTTGCAGTCGGCGACGGACGACGAGCACCGCTTCATGGTGGCGACAGGTGCGCCCGCGTCAACCGACGGACGTCGCGCCCCTCGAAATCCAAGCCGAGGGACCGGACGGGACGGTCAGCGACCGAAGCAAGTCGGCGGCCCTTCGTGGTGGCTTGGCGCCGCCCGACCCGACGAAAGTCGAACTGCCTCCGGGGAGGCCGGATCTATCCGTTGTCCGGAGCGGCAGACGCACGATAGTTTCCGCGCCATGAAGCGCTCATCCTTCGGTTGTATCCTGCTCGTCACCCTCTTCGGCACCAGCGCTGCCTTCGCCGAGCGGATCGTCTCGGATACCCACGGCGTCAGCGCGGTCGGCGCCGGCGTGAAGGAAGTCGGCATCGAGTCGATGTTCCTGCTGTCGTCGAGCGGCAAGGCAGAGACGAAGGCCGGCGCGAAGGACGACACGTCGGCCACCCGCGTCTCGCTGCTCGGCGGCCTGTTCTTCCGCTATTTCATCGTGGACAACCTGTACCTCAGCGGCAACGTCGGCGCGCTCTACCGCTCGGACGGCGCCTCGGTCGGTGGCAACTCGGTCGCGAAGGTCAGCTCGGTCGGCTTCCTCGGCACGATCGGCGCGGGCTACCTCGCCAGGCTCGGGGGAGGCATGTTCCTCGCTCCGGCGGTCGGTGTCGGCGGCTACTCGCTCAACACCGACACGACGACCAAGATCAGCACGACCGACGTGACCACGAGCAGCGGCGAGGCGGGCCTCGCGGTCCGGCTCGAGCTCGGCTTCGTCTTCTACTCGAGCGCGCACTTCAACCTGTTCGCGCGGCCGCAGGCCCTCGTGCTCCTCGGCACGAGCAAGCTCAAGAACCAGCCCGCGGGCACGCCGGACAACTCGAGCAAGAGCACCACGATCGACGGCGGATTCGACGTCGGCGTGTCCCTCGTGTTCTAGAACGTCCAGGTCGCGGAGACCGAGCGGAGCCCCACCGCCGCCGAGGGCATGGTGCTCGGCTATCGGCCGATCGGCGACGAGCCCACCGGTCCGCCGGAAATTCAGCCCGGCAGACCGGATCGGTTATGTTCCAGGGCAATGCAGCCTCGTCGCCGCACCCGACGGTACCTCGTCGATGCGCGTTTCCAGCTCAAGTACACCGGCATGCTGGTCGGCGTCGTGCTGTCCGTCATGGTCGTGCTCGGCGTGTTCCTGTTCCAGACCGCCCGCGCCGCGAGCACCCACGCGAACTTCGCGGCCGACCAGGCCGAGCGCGCGCTGAAGGAGTCCGCGGCCAGCGCGAAGCTCCTCAAGATGAACGCCTCGTACGACGAGGCCCTCGGGAAATCCCTCGACGCCGACCTCGCCGCGCTCGACGCCGAGTACAAGAAGAACCTCGACGACGTGCAGGCCCGGCGCAAGGACGTCGAGCAGCAGCGCCAGCGCCTCTCGCTGCTCCTCGCCCTCGGCTCGCTGGTGCTGCTCGCCTCGCTCAGCGTGATGGGCATCTTCATCACCCACCGCATCGTCGGCCCGGTCTACCGCATGAAGCGCCTGCTCCGTCAGGTCGGCACCGCGCGCTTCTCGGTCAAGGAGAAGCTCCGCCGCGGCGACGAGCTCGAGGATCTGTTCGAGACCTTCGTCCAGACCGTGCACAGCCTCGAGGCGCTGCAGGCCGGTCGCCGGCTCACGCTCGACGCGACGATCGAGAAGGCCCGCAAGGCCGACGTGCCGGCCGACGTCATGCACGGCCTCGAGGCGCTGCACGCCCAGCTCTCCCTCGGGCTCGGTGGCGGCGTGCCCGCGAGCAAGCGCGACCCGGCCAAGCCGGGCGCCGCGGAGGGTGCGTCGTGAAGATCCCGAGCCTCGTCGAAGACGCCCTCGCGCGCCTCGGGCGCAAGTTCGAGGACGCGGACTACAACCCGACGCCGCTGATCGACCTCGGCGCGATCGTCGCCAACGCCGACGGCAAGGTCGAGGTCGCCGAGAAGGAGGCCCTTGCGCAGATGCTCGAGCCGCTCCTGCACGCGCACCTCGACACCGAGCTGGTCGGGTTCCTGGTCGACGCCAGCCTCAAGGTGCTCGCGCGCACCGGCACCTCACGCCGCATCGAGGTGCTCGCGGCGATCCTCCACGACTGCGACGCCGTCGACGAGGCGCTCACGGTCGCGGTCGCGATGGCGGGTGGCAAATCGGTCGGAGCTGCCGAGCGCAAGGTCATCGCCGAGCTCGCGACGGCCTGCGAGGTCGAGCCGCCCCAGCTCGACGAGCTCATCGCCAAGGTCACCGCGGCCTACTGACCTGGGGGGCCTTTTGCCCCTGTGGGCGTCAGCACCGGGGACGACAGGGTGTCAGGATCGGCACGGCGTGGCCCACCCGCACACCCGAGAGCGACGCGCGTGCGGCATTTTGCGCGGAAATTCCGCTTTGGCCCGTTGGCATCCGGCTCGCTAGACTCACGCCCCATGCGCCACGGGTTCCTCCTCCTCTCGTGTGCCCTCGTCACCGTGTCGTCCGTGCTGGGGGCGTGCGGTGGCTCCGTGACGCCGGACCCCGAGGCCATCGACGACACCGGCGTGGTCGACTCGGCGAGCGACGGCAAGGTCGACTCGAAGATCGACTCGGGCCTCGACACCCGGAGCGACACGCTGCTCGACACGAAGATCGACACCGCGCTCGACACGTGGGTCGAGCCCGAGTGCCCCGACGCGGGTCCGCCGGTGAAGGACTACAAGTGCGACCCGCTCGCGGCGCCGCCGGGTGGCTGCAAGGCCACCGAGGCCTGCTACCCCTACGTGGAGTACCCGTCCGAGCGGTGCATGCCGGAGATCTACCGCACGCGCTGCTTCCCGGCGGGCAAGGGCAAGCAGGGCGATCCGTGCACCGGTGGCGCCTGCGCGGCGGGCTACGCCTGCGTCGCGAGTGGTGTGGGCAATCAGTGCGCGCTCATGTGCAAGCCGGGCAAGATCGGCGCCTGCCCGGATGGCTACGTCTGCTCCCCGACCGACGTGCCGGACGTCGGCGCGTGCCTATGAAACACCTCGCCTCTCTCCTGGCTGCGCCCGCCCTCTTCGGCGCCTTCGTCGTCGCCTTCGGGGGCACGGGATGCGGTGCGCGCACCGAGCTCGTGCTGCCCGACGCGCGCGACGCCGACGCCGAGACCGAGACCGAGCCGCCCAAGGAGTGCCTCGAGACCAAGGACTGCCCCGGCTTCGACGACAAGTGCGCGCCGGTGTCGTGCCTCGCCAACAAGTGCGTCGCGGGCGCCAAGGTGGTGTGCGACGACAAGGATCCCTGCACCGACGACACGTGCGAGCCCGCCACGGGCAAGTGCAAGTTCGAGCCGAGCACCCTGGATCTCGACGGCGACGGGCACCGCGCGCCGCTCGCCGGCAAGAAGCCCGGCGAGCCCGGCTCGTGCGGCGACGACTGCGACGACAAGAGCGCGGCCGCGTTCCCCGGCAACAAGGAGATCTGCGACGGCGTCGACAACGACTGCGACGGCATCGTCGACAACGACGCGCGCTACGTCCCGCCGGCCACGGGGCCCGACGCCATCCGCGTGAGCGGCGACGTGCAGGAGGCCAGCCCCGCCGGCCTCGCGTTCGCCAACGAGCAGTACCTCGCCATGTACAACGGGCGCCTCTCGGGCAAGCTGCGCGTGTACGGCGCGGCGCTCGATCCGCTCGGCAACAAGCTCTCCGAGTCGCTCCTCAACAAGTCCACGGTCGACTCGGTCGAGGGCCGCGTGGCGTGGAACGGCGCCCAGTTCGGCGTCGTGTGGTCGGACCGCCGCGACGCGAGCTGGGAGCTCTATTTCTCCCGCCTCGACAAGACCGGCGCCAAGCTCGACCCGGACCTGCGCATCAGCGAGGGCGACGGCAGCTGGTCGATCGGCGCGAGCCTCGTGTGGACCGGCAAGGAGTTCGTGGTCGCCTTCCAGGACCAGCGCGACCTCGACCCGCAGTTCAACGTGTGGGGTCAGCGCATCTCGGTCGACGGCAAGCTGGTCGGCGGCAACGTCAAGCTGGTGGACGACGTCTCCTCCGGGCCCGATCTCGCCGTCGGCCTCGGCACGCTCGGCATCGTCTGGACGCAGCAGATCAGCGCCACCCAGTACGACAGCTACCTGCGCATCCTCAGCCGCGAGCTCGCCCCGGTGAGCGAGCCCATCAAGATCAGCTCCGGCAAGAGCGGCGAGTCCCCCACCATCGTGTGGAACGGCGACCGCTACGTCGTCGCGTTCTTCGACAAGGTGGGCGCGCCCAAGACCATCTACGGCGCGGCCTACGACGAGAAGGGCGGCGTGGTGGTGCCGCTCACCCAGCTCACCGAGAGCCCCAAGTTCTCGCGTTACCCGACCATGCTCCCCCTCGGCGACCGCCTCCTGCTCGTGTGGAGCGACACCAAGGACGGCGCCTCGGGCTACGAGCTCTACTCCAAGATGCTCGACAAGAAGCTCGTGGCCATCGGCGGCGAGAGCCGCATCACCAGCGCGCCGGGCGAGAGCGTCGGCGCGGGCATGGCGTTCGGCCCCAAGGGCGACGTCGGCGTGCTGTTCCGCGACGACCGCCTCGGCACCGTGCAGACCTACTTCACCCGCCTCGTGTGCACCGCGGGCAAGTGACGGCCGCGCAGGGCTAGGGGGGGATGCGCTCGAAGCGCATCTTGTTCTTGTCGTGCCCGTCGGTGTCGAGCTCGTACACGGTGAGGATGTCGCCGTGGAGCATCACCTCGAGGACCTCGACCTTCTTGTCCTTGATGCCGGTGATCTCGAGCCGGTAGATGTCGCCGTAGTGGTCGGTGACGCGGTAGGTGGCCTTCTCTGCGTGGCTCGTGCCGATGCTGATCTCCAGCGTGGTCGCGGTGAGCACGATGCGGACGTCGAACGGGGAGCCGGCCGGCATGCTCGTGCCCGCCACCTCGACCAGCCGGTAGGAGCCGAGCAGCAGCGTGTAGCCGCGTAGCGTGCCACCCTGGTAGGTGGGCGGCACGAACGCGTGGGCCAGCGACGCCTGCGCGACGACGAGCCCCACCACCACGAGCGCGCCAGCGAACCTCATGGGATCACGGTACCAGAAAGCTAGAGCCGGTACTTCGCGCGCACCTCGGCCTGCGCGGCGACGAGCTCGTGGTCGCCGGCCGCGCTCGCGAGCTCGGGCCAGACGAGTGGGTGGGCGAGCCCCTCGGAGAACGCCCGCAGCGCCTCGTGGATCTCCAGGAGGTCGGAGGCAGGTGCGACGAAGGCATACAGGCCCGGCAGATCGCCGTCGTCGCCGACCTGGTACGTCTCGTCGCTCGCCACCTGCAGCGGACAGTCGAGCGCGCGGAGCCGCTCGCGCAGCGCATCGACCGCGGCCACTCCTGGGTGCGCCCCGTCGATCGCGTAGCTCGTACGACCGCCCTCGCGTAGCACCGCGGCGCACGGGTAGAGGAACACGTGCTCCTTGCGCTCCTCGTCGTTCGCGGGCGGTGGGTTGAGCGGCTGCGCGTCGAACACGACCACATCGTCGAAGTGCTGCGGCATCCCGGGCCGACGGATCTGGAGGATGCGCGCGGTGACCGGGCCCGTGCGCTGCGCGAAGGGCTCGTAGGGCTCGTCCTCCGCGAAGCGGATCCGGCACAGTCCCCAGTCGTCGTCGATCGGGCCTTCGCCCGGCTGCACCGGCAGGCCGAGCCGCGCCGCCGATTCGCGGACCTTGGCGTGGTCACCGACGATGGTGGCCGCGGTCATCCGATCCCAGTCGTGCGGTCCGGGCTCGGGCACGAGGACGCAGAGCTCGTCGAGGCGCGCGAGGGCGATCGAGAACTCGCCGAGCTGGCGCGCGGCCTCCGCGGCGAGGCGACGGGCGTTCTTCGCGTCGGGCACGCGCTCGACCACGAGCGAGGCCTGCTGCAGCGCCGCGCGCGCGTCGCCCCGCGCAAAGGCGTCGACCGCCCGCAGCCAGGGCGGCAACGTGGCGTCGCCGCGGCGTTCGCAGGCGGCGACCAGCTCGTCGAACGCCGCCCGGTCGTCGGCGCGCCGGATCAGCTCGGCGAGCTCCATCACGAGCGCGAGGTCGGGCGGCCCTTCGCTCGCCTCGAAGAACGCGAGCAACCTCGCCCGCGCCTCCTCGTCGTGCCCGCTCGCGACGAGCCCTTGCGCGAGGGCGCGCGTGACCACCGCCTCGCTCGGCCAGCGACGCGCGCCGGCTTCGAGCAACAGCAGGGCGCGCTCCGGATCGTCCGCGATCGCGGCCTCGACGAGCGCCTCCGGGTCCTCCGGCAACGGCACCGCGGAGAGCGGTGGTGCGGCCGAGAGGGCCTTGCGCAGGCGCGAGATGCGATCGAGCGCGTCGAGCGGCTTGCGCAGCACCGGGAGCGCCTGCTCCATGAGCGCGAGAGCGCGCTGGGCCACGTGCGGCGCCCCGCGCGCGAGGGCCAGATGCGCGTGCTTCTCGGCGATCTCGATGGTGGTGCGCCCGACTCCCTGGCGCAGGAGGCGCTCGCTGAACCGGCAGAGCGCCTGACCCACCCGATGGTCGTTGGGGATGGCCGAGGCGAGCACGAGCCGCTCGAGCGCGTCGGCCCAGCCCGGGTAGTGCTGCGGGGTGTCGAGGATCTCCTCGAGCGGAGGGAGGGCCGCGCGAGCCTCTTCGGTGCGACCCGCGCGCACGTGGACCCGCGCGAGGTCGATGCGCCGCTCCATCTGGTGGCTCGCGTCCTTGCGCCCGTTGAGCTGGCAGTCCGCGATGAACGCGAGCGCCTCGTCGAGGCGGCCCATGGCGATGAGCGGCTCGATGCGCGCGTTCGGCAGATCGTAGGTGGCGTCGCCGTCGCCGGCCGCGACCATCTTGCCGACCTGTCGATCGACGAACGCGAGCGACTCCTGCATCTGCCCGTTGTCGCGCATGGCGCCGGCATACTCGGCGCTGATGCAGCCGTAGCAAGGCCAGGTCGGGTCGATGCGCGCGAGGGTCTCGTCGCACACCGCGAGCCGCTCCTCGGCGAACCCAGGGCCGTCGACGAGGCCGTAGCAGGAGGCGAGATCCTGCACCGCGCACACGGCCTGCGGGCACTCCTTGGTCTCGGGACGGTGCGCGTAGTCGACCAGCGCCACCGCCTCCGAGAGCGCCGTCGTGCCCTCCATGCGGTGGAGCACGCGGCTCTGCAGCATCCAGTGGCGCAGGAACACCTCCACCCAGGGGAGATCGAGCGAACGCGCGAGGGCGAGCGCCTCGGGGTAGATGGCGTCGGCGCGCGCGTGCCGGTCCTCGCAGACCTCGGTCGGCAGGCGGTCGATGAGCTCGGCGAGGCGCCCCTGCCCCTCGCGGCGCAGCCGGCGCTCGGTGTCGTTGACCCAGCGCCAGATGTTCATCGCGCCCCTGGAGCGCGCAGCAACGCACAGACCGTGGCCGTGTAGTCGGCGAGCGTGGTCGCGAGGTCGACCTTGCCGGCCGAGTCCCCCGCGCCGGTCATCAGCGAGGCGAGCGCGCGGAGCATGCGCGGGCCCGGATCGTCGCGGTCGGGCACGCGCTCGAGGAGCGCCGCGATCGCCGGCGAGTCGACGTTCACGTAGAGGTGGGCCTCGGCCGCGCCGTCGACCTTGGCGGTGAACAGGCGGGCGAGCCCGAGGGCCGCGCTCGCGATCCGCTTGTCGGCCTCGTCGCTCTCGAGACGCCGCTTGAGCTCGACGTCGCGATCGGGCACCAGCACGAGCGGCAGATCCTTGGGCGCGAAGCGCGCAGGGACGATGCGCTGGCCGGGGAGCGCGAGGGTGGCCTCGAGCACCGCCATCGACGAGGTGTCGAGCCGCTGCGCGCGGAACACCTGCTCGTTGCCCTCGCTGGTCCCGAGCTGCACCACCGTGCCGCCGTGGCGCTCGCACCAGCGCTGCACGAACGGCAGCACGCCGTACCGGGTGCCGCTCGCGATCGGCACCTTGAGCGCGCGGAACAGCATCTCCTCGAAGCCGCCACGGGTGGCGAGCGAGACGTGGAACCGGCGCTCGCTGCGCTTCTGGATCACCGGCATGGTGAGGTCGCCCTCGGAGGTGGGCACCGTGAGCTCGTCGGCGAGCAGGTCGAACAACCGGGGCTCGCAGATGGCCGCCCCGAGGAGCGCCTCGTTGTGCCGCGAGAGCACGCGCCGCCACGCCTCGGGCTCGCGCCGCGCGACCTCGGCGAGGCCGAGCACGATGGCCTCGATCAGCGCCGCCTGGGTGGCCGTGTAGGCGGCGTCGCGCTGCAGGTCCTCGCGGCTGGCGGTGGGCGTGAGCGCCACCGACTCGATGACCCCGCCCACGAAGCCCGCCCACGCGGGCAGCAGATCGCGCGCGTCGTCGTCGAGCAGCATGCCGCGCACGAACACCGCGAGGTTGCGGTTGTCGCTCGTGCCGTAGGTGGCGCCGTCCTGCACCCAGAGCATGCCGCGCGCGTCCGCCTTGTCGAGCGGCCGCACGGCGAAGGTGCACAGCGGCTCGAAGCGCGACTCGAACCGCGCGGCGAACGCGAGCCGCGCGCGGCGCGCCTTGAGCGGGTTCTCGGCGGGCTCGCGCCACGGCGGCGGCACCGCGTTGATGTCGGCGTCGTCGCCGTCGAGCCGCACGCCGAACGGCAGGAGCGCGCCGTAGCGAGCGAGGATCGGCCGCAGCGCGTCGCGCTCGAGGAGCGCGTGGAACTTCTCCTTGAGGGTGAGCTGCACGCGGGTGCCGATCGGCCGGGCGTCGCACGCCTCGAGCGAGTAGCGCTCGCCGCTCTTGCTCGCGTAGTGGAACCCGAGCTCCGGCGATTGATACGAGGTGGTCCACACGTCGATGCGCTCGCTGACCACGAACGCCGAGAGGAACCCGAGGCCGAACAGCCCGATGAGGCCGTCGTCGGCGGTGGCCTGGCGCAGGCGCCGCGTGTAGCCCGCGCCGACGGTGGCGAGGTATTGCACCACCTCGTCGTGGGTGAGCCCGGCGCCGTTGTCCTCCACCGCGAGCGTGCCCGTCGCGCGGTCGGGGATCACCCGGATGCTCGGCGTGAAGGCGTCGGCCGCCTCGATGCGACGCCGGGTGCACGAGTCGTGGGCGTTCTGGACGAGCTCGCGCAGCGCGACGGTGGGCGTGGAGTAGAGGTGCTCGCCGAGCACGGTCATCAACCCCGAGAGGTCGACCTGTGTCGCGCGTACCTCCGCCTCGGCCATGGGCGCCGAGCATAGCGCACTAGGGGGTCCGCGCCTCGACGGCGGCGGCGACGATGGGGGCGAGGCCGCCGTCGCGGAGCGCCCAGGGATCGTCGGCCGCGAGATCGAGCACGGCGCCAGCGATCTCGGTGTATCCGGCTTCGCTCCCGGCGCGGCAGGCGGCGCAGACCACGCCACCATGGCGCCCCGCGAGCAAGGCCGCCTTGCCGCGGGGCCGCGGGCGACCACACCGCGCGCAGCCGTCGAGCTCCAGCGCGAACCCGAGCGACTCGAGGAGCACGAGGCCGAAGGCGGTCTCGAGGGGGGCCACCGCGGCGCCCACGTCGAGCATGTCGAGCGCGCGCTCAAGGGCGCTGAAGACCACCTTCTCCTCGGTGTGCTCGGGGCAGAGGCTCCGCGTCCAGCGCGTGCACACCCCCGCGGCGTCGAGCGCCTCGGCGCGAGAGAGCAGCCCGATCCGCGCCTGACCGACCTCGGCGGCGCGCAGCGAGAAGAGCTCGCCGCCGCCCTTGGCGAGGCTCACGCGCAGCGTGTGGAACGGCTCGAGCACCATGCGCCGCTTGGCCCGCTTGCCGATCGCCGAGACGATCCCGCGCCGCTCGGTGAGCAGCTTCACGACCGCGTCGGACTCGCCGTACGGCGAGACCCGCAGCACGAACGCGCGATCGTCGGGCTCGGCGACCCTAGCCGACGACGACGACGACCGACTGCTGGCCATGCTCGCCCATCGACAGCTCGCTCGGCACGTCGCGCCCGCGCGGGCGCAGGATGAAGCTGAGCGCCATCGTGCAGAGCACGAGGAGCAGCACGAACGCGACGGCGATGCCCACCCGGCGACGCTCCTTGGGAGCGACGTGGGTGGAGACCGGCACGATCGGCGCGACGAGTGGCACACGACGCGAGGCGCCGTACCAGGCGAGCACTTCTTCGGGCGAGAGGCCGACGGCCTTGGCGTAGCCGCGCAGGAAGCCCCGCACGAACACCTCGCCGGGGAGGTCGTCGAAGCGGTCGGTCTCGAGCTTCTCGAGCGAGACCAGCGGGATGCGGGTGGCGCGGCCGATCTCCTCGATCGACATGCCGCGCAGCTCGCGCTCGCGACGCAGACGCGCGCCGACGCCGCCACGCAGGCTCGCGGGAGCGACTGCCAGGGACGCAGGAGCCAGGGACGCAGGGGCCGACGCAGGGGCCGACGCGAGGCTGTTGCGGTCGTTCATTTTGCGCACCTCACGACGCCATCGACGCACCGCTTGCCGATCGACGTCTTGTCGGAGATGGAGACGCACTGCTTGTATTCTTCGAGGGCCACGGGCTTCTGCCCGAGCTTCTCGTGCACACGGCCGAGCGCTTCCCAGGCGTCCTGGAGGCGCTTGCAGATGGGGTCGGGGCGGTCGACGGAGCGCTTGAGGAGCTCCTCGGCCTTGATCAGGTTGCCCTTCTTCTCGAAGGCGACGCCCATGCGGTAGTCGACCCAGCACCAGCCGGGCTTGAGCGCGAGCGCCTTCTCGAGCACCTCGAGCGCCTTGTCGGGCTCGTTCTTCTCGAGGTAGGCCCCGCCGAGCTCGTACCAGGCGAGCTCCGGGGTCTTGTAGACGATGTCCTCGGCGAGCGGCCGCAGGATGGCGATCGCCTCGTCGTACTTCTTCTGCTGGATGAGGATCACCGCGAGCAGGTGCTTGGCGGGGCGCAGCTCCGGGTCGACGGCGATGGCCTTGCGGGCGGCCTTCTCGGCCTCTTCCCAGCGGCAGTCGTTCTCGGCCTGGCAGATGGCCAGGTAGAGGAGCGCGATGAGCCGGTGGGCCTCGGCGTTGTTGTCGTCGGCGGAGATCGCCTTCTGGGCGTGCTCCATCGCCGCGCGGTATCGCTGGTGCTGCCAGTCGTCGAGCGCGAGGTCGTATTCGGCGCGCGAGACCTTCTCGGGATCGGCACCGTTGGGCATCGAGCCGTTGCGCGGGCAGCCGAGGACGAGGACCCCCCAGGCGATGCCCCACGCGGCGCCCCTCATCGAGTCCCAGCCCGAGCTGCGCTGCCGCCCCGCAGCCTGCTGCGTCACGGGCGACGCCGCGACAGCGACTGCCGACGACGCCGCGACAGCGACTGCCGACAAAGCGGGCGAGGCGGGAAGGTGCATGGGCGGGGGGTGGAAGGACGCGGAGGCTGAAAAACCAGCAACAAAGCCTGGAAGGCCTTGGCTGGGGGACTCCGTGCGTAACCCACGTGGCAGATCGGGTCAATCGGAATGGACCGGGGTTTTCCACAGGGTCGACGTGCTAGGAGCCCGCCGTGGCCGGGGCGCGTGCGGAGCCGCTCTTTCGTCCGGGAGCCCGCCAGGTCTTCTGGACCCTGCTCGTCGGCTACGCCGCCTTCTATCTCTGTCGCGCCAACGTCGACGCGGCCGCCCCCCTCCTCGAGAAGGCGTTCGGGTACGACAAGGTGCGCCTCGGAGCGCTCTCGTCGCTCGGGACCATCGCGTACGCGATCGGCAAGGTCACGCTCGGCCCGCTCGGCGATCGCCTCGGGGGGCGGCGCATCTTCCTGCTGTGCTTGTTCGGCTCCGTCGTCGCGAGCCTCACGATCGGCGCCGTCGCGGGCGCCTTCTCCCTCTTGCTCGGCGTCGTCGTCCTCAACCGGTTCGCGCAGAGCGGCGGCTGGGGTGGGCTTGTCAACGTCGTGTCCAAGTGGTTCCGGCGCGACCACTACGGCACCGTGATGGGCGGCCTCTCCACGAGCTACGAGCTCGGCAACGTGTGCGCGCTGGTGCTCTCGGGCGTGATCGGCGCGCGGTTCGGGTGGCGCGCGCTGTTCCTCGTGAACCCACTCCTGCTCGCGCTGGTCGGCGTGGTGGCGTTCTTCACGCTCGAGGGCCGACCGGCGACCGAGGAGGTGCAGGCGGAGGCGGCTTCCACCGAGGACCGCCCGCGCCTCGGCGAGGTGCTCGCGGCGCTGGCGCAGCAGCCAGCGTTCTGGTTCGGCCTGGGCCTGTCGTTCTTGCTCACGTTCGCGCGGAGCGGCTTCCTCGCGTGGACGCCGATGTTCCTCGCCGAGGTCACCGGCAAGGTGCAAGGCGGCATCGTCAAGAGCGCGATCTTCCCGGCGGCCGCCGTCGTCTCCGCGCTCGCCGTCGGGCGCTACAGCGATCGCCTCGGCCCGGGCCGGCGCGCCCCCGTGATGACGGTGATGCTCGCGCTGCTCACCGTCGCGGTGCTCGTGCTCGCGCACTACGGGACCAGGAGCGCCGCGCTCGCCTTCCCGATGATCGGCGTGTGTGGGCTCATGCTGCTCGGGCCGTACTCGCTGCTCGGCGGTGCGGTCTCGCTCGACGTCGCGGGCAAGACCGGCGCGGCCACCGCGGCGGGGCTCGTCGACGGGGTCGGTTACCTCGGCGGTAGCCTCGCCGGGATCTTGATGGGGTTCCTGGCCAAGCGCTGGGGCTGGGCGGCGGCGTTCTACGCGATCGCCGTGGCCGCGCTGCTCGGCGCGCTGCTCGCCGCGGTCTGGTCGCGCCTGTCGATGCGGCGCGCGATAGGATGACGACGATGCTGCGTCCGCGCGAGGTCGTGCCCGGTGTCTCGATGTTCCCGGTGCGGACCCCCACGCTGCCGCCCGCGACGCACACCAACACGTACGCGCTGGGCCGCGAAGAGGTGCTCCTCGTGGAGCCCGCCACCCCCTACGAGGACGAGCGCCGCGAGTGGCTCGCGTGGGCGCGCGCGCGCGAGGGCCGGGTCGTCGGCGTGCTCGCCACCCACCACCACGTCGACCACGCGAGCGCCGCCGGAGCCTTCGCGCGCGCGCTCGCGGTCCCTCTGCTCGCGCACCCGAGCACGGTGGAGCGGCTCACCGACCTCGACGGTGTCACGGTGCGCGCGCTCAGCGATGGCGAGAAGCTGGTCCTCGGCCACGCGAGCTACCGCGTGCTGCACACCCCCGGTCACGCGCCCGGCCACGTGTGCCTGTGGAACGCCGCGCAGAAGACCCTGATCGCCGGGGACATGGTGGCCAACGGCTCGACGATCCTCATCCCGCCCGACGACGGCGGCGACATGGCCGATTACATCGCCCAGCTCGAACGCCTGCTCGATCTCGGCGCCACGACGCTGCTGCCCGCGCACGGCGAGCCGATCGACGACCCCCACGCCGTCCTCACGTACTACGTGAAGCACCGCCGCATGCGCGAGGAGAAGGTGCGCGCGGCGTTCGTGCGCCTCTTCGCCGAGTTCGGCCGCGCGCCGGAGCTCCACGAGCTCGTGCCGCTCGCCTACGACGACACCCCCGCGCACCTGCACCTGATCGCGGCCGCGGCGGCCGAGGCGCATCTGGTGAAGCTGCGGCGCGAGGGCCGGCTCGACCCGTAGGTCTTTGCGCGCAGGCGCAGACGCTGCGTGACGATCGCGCGTCGCAGCGAGCACCGCCCGCGCGGCACGGCGCTGGTATACGAGGCGACACCATGTCCTGGCAAAGTCGCGCCCTGTCCCCCGAAGAAGTCGTTTCGTTGATCGGCAGCCACCAGCGGGTGTTCGTCCACGGCGCCGCGGCGACGCCGAGCACGCTGCTCGAGGCGATGTGCCAGCGGCACGATCTCGAGAACGTGCGGCTCTACCACCTGCACACGACCGGGGCCCACGACTTCGTCGAGAAGCAGCACGAGGGGCGCTTCCGCTCGGTGTCGCTGTTCGCCGGGGCGGGCGTGCGCGACGCCATCGACGAGGGTCGCGCGGACTTCATGCCGATCTTCCTGAGCGACATCCCGAGCCTGTTCACCAACCGGACGGTGCCGCTCGACGCCGCCCTCGTGCAGCTCTCGCCGCCCGACCGCCACGGGCTCTGCACGCTCGGCACGTCCGTCGACGCGGCGCGCGCGGCGGTGGACTCGGCTTCGGTCGTGCTCGCGGAGATCAACGCGCAGATGCCGCGGACGCACGGCCACACCACGGTGCCGATCTCGCGCGTGAAGGCGTTCTGCGTGACCGATCGCCCGCTGCACGAGGCCGCGCCGGCCGAGCAGACCGAGGTCGAGGGTCGCATCGGCGAGGTGGTCGCCGGCCTCGTCGAGGACGGCTCCACGCTGCAGATGGGCATCGGCGCGATCCCCGACGCGGTGCTCGCGCGCCTTCACGACAAGCACGACCTCGGCGTGCACACCGAGATGTTCTCCGACGGGCTCGTCGCGCTGGTCGAGGCTGGCGTCATCACCAACCGCAAGAAGAGCGTGCACAACGGGCGCATCGTGAGCTCGTTCGTGAGCGGGACGCGCCGCCTGTTCGACTTCGTCGACGACAACCCGCTGGTCGAGATGCACCCCTGCGACCGCACCAACGACACGGCCTTGATCGGCAAGAACAACAAGGTCGTGGCCATCAACTCGGCCATCCAGGTCGACCTGAGCGGCCAGGTCTGCGCGGACTCGATCGGCGCCAAGATCTTCTCGGGCATCGGCGGCCAGATGGATTTCATCCGCGGCGCGGCGCGCTCGCTCGGCGGCAAGCCGATCCTCGCCCTGCCGTCGACGGCGGCCCGCGGGACGATCTCGCGCATCGTCTCGGTGCTCTCCCCGGGCGCCGGTGTCGTCACCACGCGCGGCCACGTGCACTGGATCGTGACCGAATACGGCGCGGTGAACCTGCACGGGATGACCTTGCGCGAGCGCGGCGAGGCGCTCATCTCGATCGCCCACCCCGACTTCCGCGCCGACCTGCGGAAGGAGCTGGTGAACTTGCGGCACTTTGTTGGCTGAAGGGGGGCTCACGCGCTCACGCCCCCCTTGGGTTCGGCCGCCGCGCCGCTTCTCGCCTGCGGCTCGGCGCGTCGCTGACCGCCGAACACCCCCCTGCGCCGCTTCGCGGCGGGACGGGGAGGCCTCCTCGCGGCGGGCGCGGCGCCTCTCGGCACGTCCCTCAGCCAGCCGGGTGCTAGCGTCGGGGGATGAGGCGGTGGCGGCGGTGGGGGGTGTGCGCGATGGCGCTCGTGGCCCTGCCCGTGTGTCGGCGCGCCGCCGACGAGCGGCCCATCGCTGCGCTCGCGTCGACGCCGGAGAGCGAGGCAGAGTTCGGCGCCATCGTGCAGGAGTGGTCGCGCGACCCGAAGGCCCGCGCGCTGCTCCGGCCGCGGCTCGCGGTGCTCGTCGCCAAGCTCGGCAAGAGCGGCGACGGGCTCGAGCCGCTCGCGCGCGCGTACCTCGCGGTGGCCTGGCTCGACGAAGGTGTGCCCGCGGCGGCCGAGGCCACCGCGCGACCGCTGGTCGAGGGACCGCCCGGCGTGCCGGCCGATCTGGGCACGCTGGTGAAGGGCGCCGCGGCCCGGCGTCTCGGTCGATCGGCCGAGGCGCTCACGCTGCTGCGCCCGCTGGTGGGCAAGATCATCGACCCGTTCGCGCAGCCACTCCTCTACGAGGAGCTCGTCGAGGCGTGCCTCGACGAAGGCCGCTACGAGGACGCGATCGTCTACGCGGAGGGCTGGTTGCGCTCGGCGCCCGCCGCCGATCAGGGCGCCACCCGCGCGGCCGTCGCCCGCGTGCTCACGCGCTTGCCGAGCAAGGTCGCCGCCGAGCTGTGGGAGCAGAACCGCATCGCGGCCCCCGAGCTGCGCTACTCGCCCGACCTGCTGATGATCCTCCAGGACCGCGCCGATCAGGGCGAGAGCGCCTCGCTCGACGCCGGCGAGGGAGACGCGAAGGAGAAGGACAAGGAGCCCAAGGTCACGACGACGGTCGACGCGGGCTACGCGATGCCGGTCGACCTCGGCCCGACGACGCGGTTCGATCCGCGGGCCGTCGCGTTCCTGTTGCCGACGAGCCAGTCGGGACAGGGCACGCCGAGCGCCTCGATCACCCGGGCCGCGTCGGTGGTCCTCGAGCCGAGCCTCACGTCGCCGTTCGCCTCCAAGGACGGTGGGGTGGACGCGCCCGCGCCCAAGGGGGTCGGCTCGGCCAAGCACCGCCTCGGCATCTTCGACACGGGCATCGGCGTCACGAAGGCGTTCGAGCTCGCCGAGAAGCAGGGCGCCGGAGTGGTGGTCGGCGGTCTGATCGAGTCCGAAGCGGACACCCTCGCGCTCCTCGCCCAGCAGCGCCGCGTGCCGACGATCCTGCTCCGACCGCCCCGGACGCCGCCGATCCTGGCGCCCGGAGAGCAGCGACACTACGTGGTGCTCGGACCGTCCCTCGCCGCGGAGCTCGCGTGGACGCTCGGCGTGGCGCCGGCGGGCGTGATCGCGCGGGTCGAGCCGGTCTACGCCCCGCCGCCCAAGGAGCTCGACGCCCGGTGCGACGCGAGCCCCAAGGTCGCCGGTGGGCTCTCGTTCCCGGTCGATCTGTGGCGCGAGAAGAAGGTGGTCGCCATCGTGATCCTCGGCGATTCCCGGTGCGCCGAGCGGGTCGCCGAAGACCTGAAGCCCAAGGCCGGGGCCACCTGGAAGCCCACCCTGGTGCTCGGCCTCGGCGCGATGGAGCAGGCCTACTCGGTGTTCGAGCTGCCACGGGTCGTGATCGGCGTGGGTCTCCTGCCGATGGTGGACGTCATCCCGCCGCTCGCCCGCTTGCTGATCCAGGACCAGGGGAGCCCCATCGGCTACTTCGGTGGTCTCGGGCACGACGCGGCCACGCTCGCGCTGTCTGCGCTCCCTGGAGACCTCCTCGAGACCACCGATCCGCCGCTGATCCAGAAGAACCGCGCCACGACCTTGAGCCGCCTGCTCGCGGCCACGGGCGAGCTGTGGACCACCAGCGACAAAGGCCCCGGGACGACCGGCCAGGTGGGGCGGGTGCCCAGCGCGAAGAACGTCGCCGCTGGACACGCGCTCCATCCCAGTTGGTTGGCCAAACCCTGACGTCGCAGATAGCCTCGTCTGCGGTGGCGCAGATCCGAGGCACCTGGTTCGCGAGCCTGCGGGCATCCCTCGAGCGGCATGGTCTACTCGCGGGCATCGAGCCCGGGTTGCCGTCGATCACCCGCCACATCCTCGCCCAGGCCGAGACGACGACCTGGTTCGACGAGGGGCATGCGGTCTCGATCTACGAGGCCGTCGCCGCCGCTCACGACGCCGCGACGTGTCGCGAGGTGGGGCGTGACGCGGCGCGCTTCGCGATGGTGTCGGGCTGGAGGGACATGATGCAGGCCATCGAAGGCTTGCTCGGGAACACCCCTCGGATGGCCTTCGAGCAGCTCCCGCTGGTCTGGAATTCCACCCGCAAGGACGCGGGCGAGCTGGTCTGCGTCGAATCTTCGGGGCAGCAAGCGGTCACCGAGCTGGTCGGTTTCCCCTACGCGGGAAGCGCGGCGTGGGTGCAGGTCTGGGCCGGTCACCACGAGGCGTTGCTCCGGCATTTTCGCTTCGCCGGTCACTCCACGGTGCTGACTTCGGATCCCGGGGTAGTCCGGATCCGCACGCAGTGGGGCAGCGCCCTCAAGGGTGCCTCGACGCTTCCTGGACGAGGGGACGCTGAGTAGGATGCTGAATGGGGCGGGGGTACGCCCGTCGAACGGAACGAGGCAAGGTCACATGCGCCGCTGGATGGGGTTGCTCGTCGTGTGTCTGGGGTTCGCGGGGGCGTACTCCGTGGTGGGGTCGAGCGGCACGCCGCTGGTCGCCGAGGCCGAGGCTGCACCCTCTGCCGACGCGGGGGCCCCGCAGTCGGTCTACCTGATGAAGGCTTCGAGCGGCTCGGTGCTCCCGCCTTCGGTCGAGGACGCCGAGGCGTTCTGCGCGCTCGTGCTCGCCTGCAAAGACGTGCCGATGTTCCCGCCAGCGCCGGATTTCCAGGGGTGCGTGCACGCGCTCATGGAGCAGCTCTCGAGCCCCGGCGCGCTCGGCACCTCGGTCTCGATCCGCGAGTGCGGGCTCTCGGCCACCTCGTGCAAGACCCTGCGGCAGTGCGCGCTCAAGGGCGCCTCGGCCACCATCTGCGACAACGTGGCGATGGAGTCGGACAAGCCCATCGGCAAGTGCGACCTCGACGCCCGCGCGATCACCTGCTGGCGCGGCAAGGTGCTCGGCGTCCGCAACTGCGGCCTCGCCGACGAGCTCTGCATCGTGAAGGAGGGCAAGGCCGAGTGCGCGCTCCCCGGCGCGTGCCCGAGCAACGTCAAGGCCGAGTGGAGCTGCTCCGGCACCCGCATGGTCAAGTGCCAGGACAGCAAGTTCGTGAGCATCGACTGCAAGGTGCTCAACCTCGGGTGCGTCAGCGCCAAGGACGACAAGGGCAACCCGGTCGTCGGGTGCGCGCCCTCGGGCACCGCCGCGTGCAAGGACACCAAGGTCAAGTGCGACGGCACCAGCGCCGTCGGCTGCGTCTACGGCAAGGAGGTCAAGGTCGCCTGTGGCGAATCGGGCATGACCTGCGCCGATCCGAGCAAGCCCGCCACCGACCGCACGGTCGGTGCGTGCGAGGTCCCTGCCGGCACCAAGGCCTGCGACGTGAAGAAGTTCGAGCCCAAGTGCAGCGGCGCGAGCATCGAGTACTGCGCCAACGGCGTGCAGCGGAGCTACCCGTGCAAGTCGATCGGCGCGAGCAAGTGCGTCATGGACAAGACCGGCGGGCCTCGCTGCACCTGAGCCCATCGGGCTCGCCTCTCACGTCTCGATGCACAGCTCGATGCGGTGGATCACGAGCGCGCTCGACGGCGGTCCAGGCTTGATCCGGAGCTTGTGCACCTTGCCCGGGCCGAGGCCCGAGGTGATCACGGTCGAATCCCAGTGGTACGGCGCGACGTTGCTGATGCTGCCCGAGGTGCCCGACCCGTCGAACGTGTTCCACAGGAAGCTGCCGCTCGCGCCGGTGGCGAAGCTACGGCCGTAGAGCGACAGGGTCGCCGTCTTGATCGAGGTGAGGCCCACCGTGGAGAGGTCGACGTCCACGAACTGCGGGCTGCTCAGATCGAGGCCACCGACGGCGAGGAACTTGTCGGAGAACGCCGGCGTGTAGCCGAACGAAGTGGAGTAGGCCGCCACCTTGAAGCCGCTCTTGTCCGGCAGACCGGTGACCTCGTAGCTGACGGTGGCGGTGCCGCCGCTGTCGACCCAGCGGATGCGGAACGCGGTGGCCCCGGGCGCGCCGCTCGAGCACGGGCCGCCGGTGATGGGGCCGGTGCTGGTGTCGCCGATCGTACCGGTGTCGGTGAGCGTCCCTGTGTCGACGCTGACGCCCGTGTCGACGACGACGCCGGTGTCGAAGGCGGCGCCCGTGTCCACGAGACCAGTGTCGGCGCTCGCGCCCGTGTCGGTCTTCGGGCCGGTGTCGCTCTTGGGGCCCGTGTCGACGCCGCCATCCCCGAGGGAGCCGTCGTCCCCGCCGTCGTCGACGCCGAGATCGTCGGTCGCGCCATCGCGTCGGGGCGTGGCGTCGTCGCCTTCGCCCGCCGCGCAACCGTGGGCGACGAGGCACGAGCAGAGCAGGGCGAGGCGGAGACTGCGCATGGAGCGAGGCTTGCTTGGCCGCCCTCCGTCCGCAAGGCCGCGTCGGTCTGCCGCCGTCAGCTCCCCGCCCGCAACAACCGGATTTGATTGGTGTGATTCAAGCAACCCTCACCCGAGCGCAGTGAGCGCGGCCTGGGCGGCGCCCGCCTCGCGCTCGGCGCCCTCGACCATGCCTTCGGTGGCGCGGAGCTGCGCCTCGGCGTGCGCGGCGGCGTCGCGGACCTTGGCGAGCACGGCCTCGGCCTCGGCGACCACCGTGCGCGCGCGCTCGTGGCGATGGCGGGCCACCGCGTGAGCGTCGCGCGCGTCGCGGAGACGCCCCTCCATCTGCTCGACGATCGCGCGGGCGGCTGCGCGCTCGGCGTCCTTTCGACGGCGCTCTTGCTCCGCGGCCTCCTTCGCCCGGGCCTCGGCCGCGCGGGCGGCGATCACGGCGGGATCCTCGACGACCTTCGGTGGGGCGACCTTCGGCGGCGCGGGCGCGGGCGCGACCGCCGCGGGCGGCGCGTCGACGAGCCCGTCGAGCATCTCGTCGAGCGACGGCGACTCCACTTCGCCCGCGAGGCAGCCCTCGGGGTACGGCGCGAACGAGCCGCGCAGCGAGATCGCCTGCAGGAGCGCGACGACCTTGGCCTCGACCGCGTCGGTGCCGCCGAGCCCGGCGTCGGTGAGAGCCTGCCGGGCGAGGCGGCCGGCCTCGGCGAGGGCCGCGCGGTGGGCGTCCTGCGCCTCGCGCGCGCCCTTCGCGTCGAGCTTGCCCGCGGCCATGTTCCCCTGCGCCCTGCGGTTCTCGTGGCCGGCCTGCATGACCTTGGCGAGCGCGCCCGCGCGGTACAGGTGGTTGACCGCCCACGCGGGCGCGTTGGGCTTCGGCATCGCCCCGAGCAGACGCGCGCCACCGGGATCGCCGGCACTCTTCAGCGCGGCCGAGAGCTCCTTGCGACGCGCGACGAAGTCGGCGGGAGAGGCGGCGTAGAGGGCGAGGCGGGCTTCGTCGAACGCAGAGGCCATCGGGGGTCAGCCTAGCGGGGTTGACGGCCGCAGCGCATCGGCCGAAACCGAGGGCATGGGAACGTGGGCGGTCATCATGGCGGGGGGCTCGGGCACGCGGTTCTGGCCGGCTTCGCGGCTGCGCAGACCGAAGCAGCTGCTCCCCCTCGTACAGGGTGGTGAATCGCTGCTCGCGGCGACCTTTCGCCGGATCTCGCAGCGGATCGACCCGTCGCGGGTGATCGTCGTCACCGCCGCGGCCCTCGCCGAAGCCACCGCGCGCGAGCTCCCCGCGCTCCTGCCCGCGAACCTGCTCGCCGAGCCCGCCCCGCGCAACACCGCCCCCTGCATCGGCTGGGCGACCGACGTCATCCTCGCGCGCGACCCGTCGGCCGTCGTCGCGGTGCTGCCGAGCGACCAGCACGTGACCGACGACGCGGGCTTCGCCACCGCGGTGGAGCGCGCCCTCGCGGTCGCCGAGCGCCGCGAGCTCGCCACCATCGGCATCTCGCCGACCAGGCCCGACACGGGCTTCGGCTACATCGAGACCGCGGCAGCCATCGCCGAGGTGGAGGGCGCGCGCGAGGTGCTGCGCTTCGTCGAGAAGCCCGACCTCGCCCGCGCCAAGGAGTACCTCGCGAGCGGCCGGTTCCTGTGGAACAGCGGCATGTTCTTCTTCCGCGCGAGCGCCATGCGCGCGGCGATCGCGGCGCACCTCCCGGAGCTCGCCCAGGGGCTCGCGGGGATGACCGCGGCCAACACCGGCGAGGTGTTCCCGCGCCTGCCCTCGATCAGCATCGACTACGGCGTCGTCGAGCGCGTCGGCGCGACGGCCGGCAACATCGGCGTGGTCCCCGGCGATTTCGGCTGGAGCGACGTCGGCAGCTGGGAGTCCACCTGGGAGCTCTCCGACAAGGACGAGAAGGGCAACGCCGCGCCTCGACACGCGGTCCTCGTCGACGCGAACGGCAACCTCGTGCGCGCCCAGAAGATGGTGGCCCTGGTGGGCGTTTCCGACCTCGTGGTGGTCGAGACCGAAGACGCGATCCTGGTCATGCCGCGCGAGCGCGCGCAGGACGTACGCGCCGTGGTCGACGCGCTCAAGGCGCAGGGGCGGAGCGAGCTCTTGTGAGCACGCGCGAGCTCCCGGCCGAGGGCTTCCTGCCGCTCGACCCGCGAGAGGCCCGGCGCGAAGAGCTGCCGCCCTCCACGCGGCGGGTGTTCGCCGTGGGCGGCGGCAAGGGCGGCATCGGCAAGTCGTTCGTCGCGCAGAGCCTCGCGGTCTATCTCGCGCAGCTCGGCAAGCGCGTGGTGCTGGTCGACGCCGACCCGACCGGCGCGAACCTCCACCTCTCGCTCGGGGTCGAGGCGCCCAAGCCCCTGCCCGAGTTCGCGCGCACGCGCGACCCGGCCTCCACCGCGCCGCCCAAGCAGCTCGAGAGCGCGCTCAGCGAGACCAACGTCCCGGGGTTGCGGCTGTTCTGCGCGCCGGTCGAGTCGAGCGAGGGTGGCTCGCTCAAGACCGCCAAGAAGACCCGCCTGCTCGCCATGCTGCGCGCGCTGGTCGACGACGACATCGTCATCGACGTCGGCCCGGGCACGAGCGCCTCGGCCTGCGATCTGTTCCTCGCCGCCGACCTCGGCGTCGTCGTCACGGTGCCCGAGCCCGCCGCCGTCGAGACCGCCTATCGGTTCATCCGCGCGGTGTTCGTGCGCGATCTGCGCCGTGCCTTGCACCCCGATCGCCTGCGCCTGCGCACCCTCGATCGCCTGCTCGGCGACCTGCCGCGCCTGCCGCTCCCGATCGACCTCTGTCGTCATTTCGCTCGCCTCGATGCGCCGCTCGGCGAGCTCGCGGGGCAGACCCTCGCGCGCATGCGCCCGCGGCTCGTGATCAACCAGGTCCGCGTCAAGAGCGACCTCGAGCTCGGTCCGTGGATGACCCAGGTCGCCGAGCGGCGCCTCGGCGTCACCCTCGATCCCATCGGGCACGTCGAGCACGACGACGCGGTCTGGCTCGCCAACCGCCACCGCTCGCCGCTGCTCGTCGACAACCCGAGCTCCAAGGCCGGCCGCTGCGTCGAGCGCGTCGCGCGCCGGCTGCTCGCGGTGCTGCCCCACCGCCTGCGCGAGCTCGGCCTCGAGGCGCCGCCGCTCCCCGGCGAGGCCACCCACTACGAGCGCCTCCTCATCCCGCGCGGCGCGAGCGAAGAAGAGGTGCGCCGCGCGGTGAAGCGGCAACGCGAGGTGTACGCCCA
>Ga0154020_10002405_pt1 | contig 22832 bp, 16 predicted proteins | sample Klosneuvirus_201_FD_109709 | JGI IMG/M metagenome (GOLD analysis project Ga0154020, IMG submission 109709) | Active sludge microbial communities from wastewater, Klosterneuburg, Austria - Klosneuvirus_20160825_MG | ecosystem: Engineered > WWTP > Aerobic digester > Activated sludge | place...
ATTTTTAGGCAAAAACCCATGCGCCCCTTTTTCTATTAAGTGCACTATCATTTCTTCTTCATCATGCATCGTGAGAATAACAATTTTTGTCAAGGGGTATTTCTGCTTCAACTTTATTGTTGTTTCAATACCGTCCATTACAGGCATTTCAATGTCAAGCAAAATCACATCTACCATCTGATCGCACTCTTTCATTTTTTCAAGAAGTTCTTTTCCATTAGAGGCCTCAATAACTACTCTTATCTCGTTAAATTCTTCAATAAGTGAAATCATTCCTTTTCTGAACAGTTGTTGATCATCAACAACTGCTAAATTTATTCTCTTTTTCATGTTATAGGAGTTTCAATTGTGACTTTTGATTCGTTACTATTTACATAATAATTGACGATAGAGCCGGTTAATTGGGCACGGCTAAAAATACTTTTTAAACCAATTCCTTTATTTTGGTTTATTAAATCTTTTATCTGGTTATTATCAATTCCTTGTCCGTTATGCAAAATATCGATTAACAACTTATTATTAATACGAACAACGCTTACTTCAATATGATTTGAGTTAGCATGTTTAATAATGTTATTCAGTATTTCTTTGCAAAGCCTGTAAAGGTGTATCTCTTTCTTTTTATCAAGTTGCAAATCTTTTTCGTCGCTAATTAAATTGATATTTATGTTACTGCTTTTTGAAATTCGTCGGCACAGAATAGAAATTTCTTTTAGAAAACCCAGTTTACTTAAAGTTGAAGGCACTAAGTCGTTTGCTATTGATCTTATCAACTGATAAGTTTCTTCAATTAACACACTATTCGCATCAACAAATTCTTCTACTTTTTCAGCATTATCTTTATGTTTTTTGATTTTGGAACCATTGAGTTTTAACAGATTCAAACTTAAACCTACATCATCATGAACGTTGGCGGCAATTTTTTCGCGTTCGCGTTCGGTAACTTCTACGGTAGCTTCCAGTAATTTTTTCTGATAAAGGTTTTCGCTGTCTTTTAGTTTATTGATGTGTTCAAGTGAACGTTTCTGGTAAAACACCACAAATACTATGATAAATGAAGCCAGGGTTAACATACCCAGTGTTCCCAATACAATTAATAACAAAACATTTATGCCTTCCGTGTTTTCCAAAATCCTATTGATATTAAAGTGTAATTTACAAAGTTTAAGAGTGAATTAATGAAGTAGAGTTGAGTATAATAATTGATTTCGTTTTTTAAGAGGTAGTTCAAAAACAAGAACAAAAATAAGGTGCCTGAAAAATAAATTAAGTAAGCCGAATTCATCCAGAAAAAAGGTTCGTTCATAATATTACTGTAAAGCATTTTTTTTATGATTAAATAAAAAGCAGATACCGAAAGAATGATCATTATTATACCTTCGGTTGACGATGCCAGCGTGTCGGAACTGTAAATTGAATTAATAATAAATGCGTCAATAATGGCAAGAATATAAAACAGGATTAGGATGATATAAAAAAATGTGTTTTTAAAATGTTGGGTAAAAAAAAATTTGTAGAAAAAGAGCAGGGAAGTAAATTCAGCTATTGTATAAATTCGGGTGATTGGAAAAGTGTTATGGCCTTTCTCACCCAAAGTGGTACTAGTCAACTCTGTAATTACAATTATTATAAGTAACACAAGCACAGGAACTACTTCCTTTTTAATATATCGGATATTGATAAAACCAATAATTAAGGGGAGTAAGCACAAATAGGATGTGATTTTGCTGAATATGTAATAAAATGTATTCGTCAAAAAATGACCGGGTTTAACAAGCTTTAAAATATATATAATTTGTTAAACCCGGCCTTAAAACTCAAACAAATTTAACCCTGTAACGGATTGCCGTCACCACCACAATATGGAGGGCATTGCGTCCCTTTTTCCAAAATTAAGCCGTTATACAAATCATTTTCATTGGCATCGGTGCCTACTAAAACTACGATTGGCACCCCAAGGTCGTCTAAAGCACGGTAAACCCTAATGCCAACGCAACCCGGTTGCCTTAATATATCTTGTATTTTACTCTTACCGTAAAATTGTGCGTGAATTCCCTGAAAGCATGATGTTTCTCTGAAATTTGCAGTCCATTGGCTTGCCTCAGCTAGTGTGACAAATTGCCCTTCGTTTCCATTAAAGCTCATAAATGTGTTTTTTTAAAGTTTTCGCTAATATAGGCATGGATTTAAAGCAGGTTTAAAAAATTTTAAAATTCAAAAAGTTAAAGTATTGATAATTAATGATTTGATGATGAAAAAAAGGAAAAATTCCCATGAAAAAGGAAAAATTCCTGTTTTATTTGCATGAAATTTTCCCAAAAAAAGGCAAAAAATGAGGTTTCGGGTTATAATTGCGGGTTGTTTTTTTAGTAATTCAGCGAATGTGCCTAATTCATTCCATATGTAAGAAATAGGGCTTCTCTGCTTCAATTCATCTATATAGTACAGTAACTTTATTAAAGAATTACTTTATGAATTTTTATTGGTTAATACCCTTTATTGCTATTTTAATTCTTGCGACTTGCAATGGTGCTATACTTACCTCCGAAAAAAAAGACAGAGTTAAGTACAGTTTATTGTTGTTCAACTCAACGTTGGTTATCTGGGCTTTTTTGGATGTGTTGTTATGGGTGAATAAAATTGGGGATGAATCCGGTGTTATTCTCCAGAAGATCATGTCTGTTTCATGGTTAAGTATTGGTTTTATATTTTTAAACTTTGTATATGAATTATTAAAAAAGAAGAGGGATGTATTTTATTACATTATTTTTTCTATCACTTTGTTTTTAGTAATTGTTTCCGTTTCCAGTAATAAAATTATAGCGGGTATAGAAATTATTTATTGGGGCGCATTTCCGGTTTTTGGCGACTGGATGCTTCCTGTATTAGCAATAACGGTATTGCCAATGTTTTACGGATTAATATTGATTGCCGGCGTTTTGAAAAAGGAGAAAAACGCTAATCTTAAAACAACATACAAAGTAATTATTTTGGGTTCACTTACAACAATAATTATTGATTCGGCAGTTGATGTGATAATGCCTCAGGTTTTTAATGTACGTATTATTTCAATGGCTACTTTAGGTAATTCACTGCTTTCGGCTGTGTATTTATTCATAATTAGCAAATACCATTTTTTGGAATTAAGCATGGAGGAATTTTCTAAAAACATTTTCGACTCAGTTCATGAAGGCGTTATTCTTACCTCCGAGGATGGTGAAATTGTGATGATAAATAATTCTGCAACTGCTTTGCTTGAAAAGAATGAAAGTGACATCCAAAAAATAATTAGCATGGGCGATAGCAGTAATGCGCTTATAAAATCGAAAGTTAAGGATATTGAAACTAGCGAAAGCACTTACTTAAATGTGTCTAAAAATAATTTGTTATCGGCTGATGGACGGAAACTGAATTTATTTTTATTGAATGATGTGAGCGAGTTGGTGAAGTACAAAAATTCTTTACTTGATAGAAATGAAGAAATGCAAATTACTTTGTATCGTATTGGTCACGATATTAAAGGCCCTGCTAATTCCATAAAGCAATTGGTTCTGTTTAGTAAAACTGATAAAGAAAACAGTGAAGTATATCTCGAAAAAATTGATGTCTCCATTCAACAATTAATATTTTTTATACAAGAAGTTGAAACTTTAATTCGTGCTAAAGAATCTGATTTGAAAATTGAAGAAACCGATATTGCAAAAATTGTACAACGTTGTTGGAGTGAACTTGGATTTTATATGGAAGGGAAAAATCACAAATTGGCCATTGATGTAAAATGTACGCACACGATATATACCGATGCCACATTGCTATATTCTATTTTGCTCAATATTATTTCCAATGCCATCAAATACCACGACTTAGCTAACAAAAAGGAAAATTTAATATCTTTAAGCGTTAATTGTAGTAATAATATTTTATATATTGAGATTACCGACAACGGAATGGGAATGGATGAAGCTACAGTTGAGGGGATTTATAAATTATTTTACAGAGGTAATTCAATTGTGAGTGGTACCGGTCTCGGAATGAATATTGCTAAGAAAGCTATTGAGAGATTAAATGGCAGCGTTAAAATATCAAGTAAGCCGGGAAAAGGCACCTCGTTTTATTTGAGCCTTCCGGTTCAGGATAAAAATAATTTGGGCAGTTAATATGCGGTATTTGTTTCCGTAACAGGCAGCGATACTGTAAAAGTACTTCCTTTATCAATTTCGCTTTTCACTGTGATTAAGCCACCTAAAGCTTCTACTTGTGTTTTTACCATGTGTAACCCAAGGCCTTTCCCTTCTACATCAATATTAAATCGTTTATATAAACCAAATAATTGTGTGCCATATCTTGCTAAGTCAATACCAATGCCATTGTCGGTGACACTTATTATTATATTTTCGTTGCTTTGTTCAACTGTAATAATAATTTTTGGATGCCGGTTCGGATGTTTGTATTTTATACCATTACAAATTAAATTGTATATGATGCTTTCAAGATAACTTCTAATTGTAAACAATTTTGCTAAGTGCTGAGGTATTTCGGCGATAATTGATGTTTCAGTTTCGGAAATTTCTCCGGCTAAAGTGTCTTTTATGCTATTAATTAAATTCTCAAAATTAATCCATTCGCGTTTTGTATTTAAGGCCGATTTAGTTGCTAATATCATTGTCAGATCTTTCACCAATTCATCCATTTTTTTAATGGAACTTTGTATATGGCCTGTAACAGTATCACGTTCTTCGTGGCTAAGATCAGGCATTTTGTATACTTCACCTAAACCAAGAATGCTGACAATAGGGGCCCGCAAATTGTGTGAAACAATATAATTGAATTGCATCAGCTCATTATTCCGGTTATTTAATTCGGTGACTGTTTTTTTCAATTCTTCATTTCTGATTTTTCTGCGGGTAATGTCACGTATAACAGATTGTGTACCGGTAATTTTACCGTTTTCATATATAGCAGTCACCCTTGCTTCAATCCAAATTCTATTGCCGTTTTTATGTAAACCTTGGTATTCAATCAACTCAGGAACGTCTTCTCCAACAGTTCTTTTATTATGCCTTTCACGTATTTCATCTCGGTGTTCCGGAGCCGTAAAATATTCAATATCTATATTAGGAATGTCACTATCGTTTAATCCGAAAATCTCCAGAAACTTCTTGTTATAAAAAATAATTTTGCCATCTATACTGTCTTGAAACATGCCATCGTTAATGTGATTCAAAACAGATTCAAATTTATTTTTTTCCTGGTTCAATTCCTGTTCAATTATTTTTCGAATCGTGATGTCTGTGATTACTGACATGATTCCTTCAAAACTCCCATTGCTGTCAAATACCGGAAATGCACTGTTTATCACCCATATTTTATTGCCGGTTTTGGTTTTCAGCTGCATTTCATACGATTCTGAATTTCCTTTAACTCTGCGGGCTATTTTTTCTATAATTTGGTTACGGCTACCCTCTTCAATCAATAATTCATAGCCGTTAACGCCAACTAATTCACTTTCTGTATATCCCACCATTTTGCAAAATGTGGGGTTAACCATTTTAATAATTTGGTCTTCACCCGAAAAAATAACACCTTCGTTCATGTTATTAAAAAGTGACTTATAACGGTCTTCACTCAACAGTAATTCCTGCTCATTGTTGCTTTTTTCAAAAACCAATGAGTATAATTCTGTGAGACGTAAAATTAATCGTAGCTCCTCATCACTCAATATTCGCTTGGCTGAAATTGAAATGATGGCAACTACCTCTTTTTTCGAAATAACCGGTATTATGGCTATTGTTTCTATTTGAATGAGTTCTGCAACCCAACCCGAAATTGATTGCAAGAATGAATTGTTTGTATGCGCTTGAATGATGTTTTTTATCCTCGTCTTATCACTTGTAATAACAGGCTGTTTGCTTTCAATTAAATCACCAAAAAATGTTCCTTTTCCTGCCGGCGGGCAAATCCTGCTAATTTTCAACTTGGTTTTGTTTTCGATGGAATTAAGCAGTCCGGTTTCCAGGTGCTGGAGTAATATTTCCAGTTTTTTTGTTTTTTTGTTATAAGTATAAATTCTGGAAGCCTTGCCGTCGGTTATTTCTTCCATGAACTGAAGTAATAAATCAGAAACGTCAGTTAATGAGCCGCCTGTTAGTACTGACTTGTTGATTTTTTCGGCATATAATATTTCCCTGTAACTTGTGCTCAGGGCTTTTTGATCTTTTTTCTTATCAGTAATATTCCGGATTGAGATTTGTAAATGAAATTTACCATTAATAACTGCCAAACTTGAAATGGCTTCTCCGAAATAAGAATTATTTTTGTTTAATTTAATTTCAAATTCTTCGGGAAAATTATTTTCGGCTAATTCAAGAATATTTTTTGAACTTATTTTAGATCCGGTTGGAATTAAAATATTTGCAAAAAACGGTATTTTAGAATAGTGTTTATTTAAAATGTCTTTAACCTTAATGCCTGACTCAAGTTTTTCTTTGCGGTTCACGCTAATAACAATTCCTTTGTTATCAATCAAAATTACTTCGTTCAGCAGCGAAAGGTATAAATCATGGTATGAAATAACCGCTCTTGATGCTTTTTTCTCATTTAACCTTTTAGCATGGTTGAGTTGAATTACAGAATGGTGTAAGTGCAGAAAGTTTTTAATCTTTAGAAGCAATAAATCCCTATCTACCGGCCAGGTTAAATAGTCTGCAACACCAGAACGGCCTTTTTGTATTAAAAACTCTGATTTTACCGCGGTATCGGAAACAAATATTAAAGGTAAATCCTTTGTGTGTGTATTATTCTTAATGAGTTTTAGCGCTGATTTAGAAAATTTGTCGTTGTTATTAAAATACAATAGTATTAGCCCAAATGATGTAGAGTTGAGTTTTGCAATTCCCGCTTGTTCGTATGTTTGAATCTGGTGAAGATAACCTGCTTTTTTTAATATTTTGGAAATAGCGTGTGTGTCACCATCTTTACCGGTAACTAATAAAATTTCATATTGATTGAGACTTATCATTCTCGGAAATGATTTGTTAATAAATGTAGTATCAAGCTTTTCTTATAAAATATTATTTATAAGGACATCAACAATTTGGTAACAGGCATTGCTTCCATTGAAGTAATGCTTAAAAGATTCAGAAGAACAATTATAATTCGGAAAGATTGCTTGCGTTCAGTGGTTTATTAATATATGCTTTAAAGGAACTGAATAAAGAAGTATTGAATTCGTCGTTTGGGTTAATGGAACTCGTAAGAATAATAATTTTTAAATCAGGATTTAACTGAAGTAAAATGCTTTCGCAATTCTTTAAGAATTCAGTGCCCGAACAAATAGGCATGTTTAAATCAAGAAATATTAAATCAGGTATAACAGCTTTATTGGATTCGTTCACCTGAAGTTCTTTTATATATTTCTCAGCTGCCACCGCCGAATTAAAATCCTTCACATTTAATGAGAAGTTATTTTTAAGAATGGTTTTTTTGTTAATGAAATTATCAATTTCATTATCATCGATTAGCCAAACGTTATTTAGTGGTGTTTTCATTTAAACTGGTATTTTAAGTGTAACTGAAGTGCCTGTGTTTTCCTTGCTTTCTATGTTAATTGTGCCATTTAATTTGTCAACAGCATTTTTTGTGATGTATAATCCTAATCCTGTACCGGTTGATTTTTCGGTTGCTCTGAAAAACATATTGAACACCTTAGGTTTTAGTTTAGAATCAATGCCTATGCCGTTATCAGAAATTATTAATTCTAACTGTTTGTTTTTTATTTTAGCTGATGTGCTGATATAAGCGGATTTATAATCAGGTTTAGAATATTTAATGGCATTATTGAATAAATTTCGCAATATTATTCTGAGTAGCTTTACATCTGTTTTTATTTTTTCTTTCACTTCAATGTCAAAAATAAGCTTTATCTGATCGTTAATATACTGTTCAGTTTCTTTTGCAACTAAGGTTTCTTTGATAAGTGAGGAAAGGTCAACTTCTGATTTTTCGAGTAAGCCCTCTCTAATAAGCACAATTTCCATTAAATCTGATAAGATATTTTCGAGTTTAGAATTAGATTGGTTTAACAAATTGAGGTAATGCGAAATGTTGTTGTCGCGGCATTCATCCAAAGCAAGATTCAACAAACCTTTGGAAGTTGATAGCGGGCCTTTCAAGTCGTGAGAAGCCCTGTACATAAATAGTTCCAGCTCTTTATTTTTTTCAATCAACATGCGTTCCATTGTTTTTCTTGAAGTAATGTCTTTCTGTATACCAATATAATTAATTACCACACCTTTATTACTTATAACAGGATTAATTTGTAAATCGCACCACATTTCACTCTTGCTTTTTGTATACATTAAAATTTCATCATGAAATATGGCATCAGAACTTAAAGAATTTTCTATAGCCTTAATTGTTCCACGATTTGTTTTAGGACCGAATAATAAATTTAAGTTATTTTCTGAAATTTCTTTAGGTGCAAATCCATTTTGCTCAAAAAACTTTGAATTAGCAAACACCAATGGGGTTCCCTGGCGTTTGGCATCAAGTATAAAAATTCCGTCACCTGCTGAGGCTACCGCAGTATCAATGAGTAATAATTGTTGTTCGTTTTTAAGTTTTTCAAAAATTGGTGTAACGATACCTGCAACTTTTACGAGTAGATCAAGGTTTTCTTCATTATATGCATCCGTATTGGTATATGATTGAACAGCAATGGCACCCACTACAGTAGCATCGGCTACCATAGGTACTCCCATCCAACTTTTAGTTTCGGGTCCTATGGCTTGTATATCCTGCTCTTTAAGAAATTGCTTAATGGTACTTTTGTTTAATAATAATGGACGGGCCTTGGTAATAACATATTCAGTGAGTCCTTTTATGTTTTTTCTTGGCAATGGTGCATCTTTGTTTTTTTGTTCACCATCATTAAAAAATAAAAACATGAGTTCATTTAAACTATGGTTATAACTTGAAATACAGAAGTTATCAGTATTAAAATATTCGGACAGTTGCGTTTTCAAAAACAAACTGAAGTTTTCTATAGTTAGTGAATCGGTGTTAGCAAATGATGTGATGTTAAATAGTAAATTATTAAATTTATCTACATTTTTAATATTTGTAATATCCCTTACAATCAATGAAATCTTTTCAATACCGGAAATATATTTGGCATTAATTTCACAATATATCGTTTTGTTTTCTGCGGTTTTGCCAATGGCTTCAAAGGATATACCGTCAGTTCCGGCACTAATTATTTTATCAAGGATGTTTGTCGTATCTATGTTTAAAAGCTTGGTATAAAAAGGGCTTTTTAAAAAGTGTTTCCCTGTAAATTTGTATTTAGAGTAGCCGGTAATTTGGGCGGTTTTATTATTGACTGACTGAATTCTACCTTGTAAGTCTAATGTAATTACTCCAAATGGCGATTGCTCAAATAGTTCCTTATAATTTAATTCAGATAATTCAAGCGCTTTTTCCTGCGCAATACGTTCAGTAATATCACGGTGAATAGAGACGATACCAATTGGAATGTCGTTATTGTTTTTAAGAACGGAAGTGTTAACTGATACAAATATCCGGCGTTTATCTGAGGTATTTGCCTCAATTTCGGTTTTTAATTTACCGTCTTTTACTAATCGTATATACAGTTTATCCAAGTTCATTTCGTTCTGAAATTTGAATTTTAGTGTGCTTGGCAAATGTTTCCCAACGATTTGTTCCTTAGCCCAACCGTATAACGAATGTGCGTTATCATTCCATTCAATTACATTAAAATCTAAGTCACTATAAATAACTGCATCATTGATACCCGATAATATTTGTGAATCGAGTTTTATTTTGTTTTCTATCTTTCGGCGCTCTGTTATATCAACATGGCGTACCACAATTTTTGGTACATTATCGAGGTATTTAGTAATGGTTAAAACAAACCAACGTTCTTTTTCAGCTGAATGGCATGGGTATTCAATTTGGAATAGAGGTACTTTTTTAGCCAAAACATCATACATTGCTTGTAAAACTTTAGCAGCGATTTCATCACCTGCTGCGGCCGATTCTTCACAAACTTTAAAATAATTGGCGCCAACGCCTGTTTTAATTAATTCGGAGCTCCCATTATCTATAGAAAAAATGTTCCAGGCATTATTGGTTTTCAAAATTAATCCGGTATTGTCAACCACAGCAATATGTGAGTTTAGCGAGTCTAAAACACCTTTGGTAAAGGTTTCGCTGTTAATTAATTTGGCATCAGTTAAACTTCTGATGAGTTCATTAGCCACACGGGGTACAAGGTGTGAAATAGCTTTTTGTTTATCCACAAAATTAAACATAGGTTTATCGTCGAGTAAAACCATTATGCCTAGTACTTTATTTTTTTCATCCGTTAGCGGAATGCCGTAATAAGATACAGCATTCAGGTGTTTTAGATCGTCATCTTTAGGAAAGAGTTGTTGAATACCATCCGGATAAAAGCAATTGGTTACTTTAATGACCCTGTCGCACGGGGTGTTCTCGAGATTGTATTTAATATTATTCTGTTGTACGCTATTGATACAAAATGAAATGGTTTCAACAGAATTTTCATCTTCAACGTATTTACCTATTAAGGCACATTTAACATCAAGTTTATTGCAGCAGAAATTTGTAAATTCCTGAAAAAAAGAAGCACCTGTTTTAACGTTTATGCCTGCATTTATTAAACTCAGAAAGTTTTCATGTTTCTTTCGCTCTGTGATATCAATGTGAGTTCCAACCATCCTAATCACATTGCCCTCCATGTCTTTAATGCCTCGTCCCCTTGATAATATATCTACGTATTGCCCGTTTTTATGACGCATTCGGAATTCTGAAATATATTCTTCTTTATCACTAAATAAGTAATTATCGAGTATTTGTTTTGATTTTTCATGGTCTTCCGGGTGCAATAGGTCTACCCAGGTCGAAAAAGTGTTTTCAAGTTCATGATCCGCAAAACCAAGCATGCTTTTCCATCTCGGTGAGAAGTAAAGTTTATCGTGTACTAAATCCCAATCCCACAAGCCATCGTTAGCACCTTGCATGGCTAAGTTAAACCGGTTTTCGCTCGCAATTATTTTTTGTTCTGCCAATATTTTGTCAGTTATGTCCTGACAAGTACCTATAGATTTTAAGGGTCGACCATCTATGTCGAAAAATGTTTTGCACTGTTCTTCAACATAAGTAATTGTACCATCTTTATATCTAATGCGATGAGTAATTTTGTAAGGTTGTTTGGTTTTTAATGAATTAGTATAAGCCTCATTAACCATATCCCGGTCATCCGGATGAATGATGTCGAGAAATGCTTCGTATGAAGCGCCAAATTCTTCAGGATTAACGTCAAAAATTCTGTAGGCTTCATCCGACCATGTCAATTCGTTGTTAACGAGATTGAGCTCCCAGCTGCCTATTTTAGCGATCTGTTGAGCCTCATTTAATCGCTTGATATTAATATGTAGATTTTTTTTAGCACGAACCTCAGATGCGATATTTCTTAAAAAGGCTTGAATTTTTGAGACTTTTCCGTTTTCCGTTAATATAGTTGAATTGCCTTCAGCATAAATAGGTTCACCTGATTTAGCAACAAATATCCTCAACAATTCTATGGATTCCCCCGATTGTAAACTGAGGGAGTCTTTTTTGAAAGATTCTAAACTTTCAGCTGTAACAAATTGTGAAATATGTTTTCCTATAACCTCATGGTCTTCATAACCCAGGTTTTTTTTCCATGATTGATTCACCCATTCTACGGTTCCATCAGGGAGAAGGATATGAATCATTTCAGTGGTGTTCTCCGTAATTTTTCTGAAATTCTCTTCACTTTTCTTTAACTCTTCTTCCGCTTTTTTCTTTGCGGAAATATTTCTGATATTTACTTGAAGTATGCGGTCTAGTTTTGTATTATGAATCAAGGTGCCGGTTATTTCATAATAAAATATTTCGCCGCGGTTAGTTAAAGTGCATTCTGTAATTTGGCCTTTTACACCGTTTTTCATGATTGCTTCAAACAGTGTTTCGGGGTTAATAGATTTTTTGGAAGTATATTCTGCTAACTTGTTATTAATATGTTCAGGATGTATTCCTGATGTAATTGTAATGTTGAAGGGTAATTTTGAAATATGACATCCGATAAGCTCTGAGGCATAAACACCCATGCTCAACACACCGGATCTGTTAATTTTCCGGATAATTCCATCTTCATCCAATATAAATATGTCGTCGGGTGACGAATAAAACAGGTTTTCGTAGAGTAATTCTGAATTTTCCGCAAACGTTTTCAGTTTTTCGTTTGAAGAGATCAAATTTTTCTGAGTGAACGACAGATTTAGCAGGTTATTCACTTTTAATAGCAGTAGCTCTAAATCCAGGGGTTTTACCAGATATTCATAAGCGCCAACTTTATGCCCTTTTAATTTTAGTTCAGGATTATCGGCATTGGCGGTTAAAAATATTACAGGAATGTTTTCGGTACGTGGATTTTCTTTGATTTTCTGAACGGTTTCAATTCCGCTCATTCCGGGCATTTGAACATCCATTAAAACAAGACCAATATCGAGTGTGTTTAATAGCTCGATTGCCTCATATCCCGACTTTGCTGAAACGACATTGTATTTTTCCTGCCTGAGCACAGCACTAAGTGCGACAATGTTTTCGTGCAAGTCATCAACTATTAATATTTTAAGTTCTTTAGAAAAGGGCAAAGTACAATGATTATTTAAATTTGAAGCCCATAACCAAAACGTCATCTACTTGTTCATTCTCGCCTTTCCAGGTTTCAAATGTTTGTTGAACATAAAATGATTGTTCGTTCATGTCAATTTCTCTAACCGAATTAATCAAATCAATAAACTTCGATTTCATAAAACGTTTTCCGTTTTCACCGCCAAACTGGTCGGTGTAGCCATCTGTAAACATATAAATATAGTCATCTTCTTCTAAATTTACAATATGGTTTGTAAACCTAAATTCAGGAGGTGTTTCATGACTGATGCTTTGTGAATCGGGTTTAATTACTTCATGCGTTTCTTTCTTTACCAGCATTAAGGGCCGTTTGGCACCTGAAAATTCCAAAATGCCTGATATTAAGTCGAAAGAGCAAATCGCAGCTTCCATGCCATCAACTATTTTCCCGCCAATATTGTTGTGGTTAAAAGTAGTTTTTAGTTTCCGGTTCATTTCATTTAATATAGCGGCGGGTTCGGTTATGTTTTTATCTTCAACAATATTTTTTATCATATTACTGCCAATCATACTCATTAAGGCGCCGGGTACCCCATGCCCTGTACAGTCTATACAAGCTAAAATGGCTTTCCCGTTTTTTATAGTAAACCAATAAAAATCTCCACCAACAATATGACAAGGTTTGTAATAGATAAATGACTCAGGAAAAACTGCTTTAATAATTTCGTCTTTCGGCAGAATGGCATTTTGTATATTTTTTGCATAGCGTATGCTAGAGGTAATTTCGTTGGTATAGGCCTGCAATGAATTGTTTGATTTGTGTAGTTCAGCCTGAGCTTGTTTAATCAATTTTTTCTGTTTGTTAATTTGGGCAAACGTTTCTACTTTCACTTTAAGAATATCCGAATCTACAGGCTTACTTAAATACTCAACCGCTCCTGTTTTATAACCTTTTAGCATAAATTGTTTTTCGGTACTTAAAGCGGTAAGGAAAATAATCGGAATGTCCCTTGTTTTTTCGTTAGACGAAAGAAATTCGGCTACTTCGAAACCGTCCATTTCCGGCATTTGCACATCCAGTAAAATGCAATCGTAATCGTTTATTAAAGCCTTTTCAATGGCTTCTTTACCGGATAATGCCCTTTCGATTTTATAATCTTTCCGTTTTAATACAGCTTCAGCTGCTATTAAATTTTCTATTCTGTCATCAACAATAAGTACGGAAACAATATCAGTTATTGTTCCGCTTTGGTCGGCGTTATGGTGAAAATACTTTTTCATAGGCTTAGTTTTTTAAATTCGTAATAAATTCGGCAATTTGTTCCGGTGTAAGTTTAAGATTCGGTTTCAATAATTTTTCGGCGGCTTCAGGCATAATTGGAAATTTGCAGGATTTGGGACTTTGAATAATTGTAAATCCGCCTGATTCACTAATTCTTTTTAGTCCTTCTGCTCCGTCTTCGTTGGCCCCGCTAAGTAAAATGCCAATAATCTTGCTACCATAAACATCCACTAAGCTATTCATACAAACATCTATGTTTGGACGAGAGAAATTTACTTTTTCTGAATAGTCGAGGGTAAATTCGTGATTGTTCTCAATTAAAACATGGTAGTTTGCGGGGGCAACATATATTGTGTCGTTTTTTATTGGCATTTTGTCTTCAATCTCAGTTACTTTAATTTTGCTTTTTAGTTGCAGTATAGTTTCGAGCATATTACCATCGCTTGCTTTTCGGTGAAGAACCACCAAAATAGGGACGGAATGTTCCCTCTCCACCAACGGTAGCATTTTCAGTAAAACATTTACGCTTCCTGATGATCCGGCGATTATTATGATTTTTTTACTTTCCAAATCCTGTTATTTTTATTTACAATATCAAATTGTTCTGCAACCGATGAAAACTCCAGTGTTTCTTTAGTACCAAGTGCCAGAAATGATTTATCGGCCATGCTTTCTGTGAATAATTTGAATACTTTATCCTGTAAGTTGCGATTAAAATATATGAGCACATTGCGGCAAAGAATTAAATTAAATTCGTTAAAACTTTGGTCGATGCTTAAATTGTGATTAGAAAAAACCATATGTTTACTTAAAAAATCATGAAATTTTATGGTGTTTTCGGTTTCGGAATAATAATCTGATAATTTCTGAATTCCTCCGGATGAAATATAATTTTCAGAATCAGTTTTGAGTGTGCTTTTACTGTAAGTCCGTTTCATTGCTGCGTGAAGCACTCCCTGATTAAGGTCGGTGCCATATAATAGTGATTTATGTAACAAGCCAGCTTCATGTAATAAAATAGCTAATGAAAAAACTTCCTCACCTGTTGAACAACCTGCATGCCAAATCCTGATAATGGGCTGTAAGGCTAGAGTAGGGAATACATCCTGAATCAGTGATTTGTAGAAGGCTGGGTCGCGGTACATTTCTGTAACATTTACGGTTATTTCTTCAATAAAATTTCCTAAGAGTAAGGGGTTGTTAATCAGTGCTTCTTCAAGTTCTTCTATGTTTTGAAATTTATTATTGATCAAAAATCTCGAAATGCGTCTTTTAATTGAGGCAGGAGAATAATCAGAAAAATCATAACCATATTTTTCAAAAACGCTTTGTAGCAATTTTTTTACCTGGATTTCATCAATATTTGAGATTGCTTCCTGTATCATGCTTCAATGTGTAATAAGGTATAAATTTTGCTAAGTAGTGTTTCAATATTAACAGGTTTAGAGCAATAGTCATCAGCACCTGCACTCAAACATTTTTCGTAATCGCCTAACATAGCCTGTGCAGTTAACGCTATTACCGGAATATGTTTCAACTTGTCGTCGTTGCGCATAACTGCAAGTGTCTGGTAGCCGTCCATCACAGGCATCATCATGTCAAGTAAAACCAAATCTATTTCCGGATTATCTTTTAAATAGTTAAGGCATTCCTGCCCGTCTTTTGCAATAGCGAGCATTGGGCCTTTTCGCTTTAGCGATGCCGATAATGCAAAAATGTTTATGTCATTATCGTCAACTACGAGTATTTTTTTACCATTTAGCATATGATTTTATTTATAAAGCCATATTTTTAATAATGAAATTAATTGATCGCCTTTAATAGGTTTAGATAAATAATCTGAAACGCCTGCCTCGAAGCATTTTTCTTTTTCGCCTTGCATTATTTTAGCTGTAACGGCAATTACAGGTAAGTCTTTCCATTTATCAACGCTTCTTAGTTCTTTTATCATGTCGTAACCATCCATTTCCGGCATCATCATATCCATTAATACAAGATCGAAATCGGTGGCTTTGTTCATTTCTTCCAGAGCCTGTTTTCCATTTTCGGCGGTTGTGATATTCACGTTGTGGTTTTTTAATAAAGCTTTCAATGAAAATATGTTTCTTACATCGTCATCAACAATTAGAATGTTTTTAGAATCAAGTTGGCTTCCTGAAGCATAATCTACGGTTAATTCGGTTTCTTTTAAGTCCTGATTTGGTTTCTCCTGTTTTATTTCAATGTTTTCCGGTTCCGGAACAATTTGTTTTTCGGGCTGAGTTACTTCAGTACTTTCAGAAGGTGTATTTTCAATAACCGTTAAATTGGTGAGGTTATCTGATAGAATAATGAATGTAAACTTACTGCCAACACCTACTTCACTTTCTAGGAATATATTTCCATTAAGCAAGTGGGCAATTTCTCTGCTAATGGCGAGGCCTAATCCGGTTCCGCCATATTTTCTTTGCGTAGAGCCATCCGCTTGCTGGAAAGCACCGAACACGTGTTCAAGTTTATTAGCTGGAATACCAATACCGGAATCAATCACTTCGAAAGCTATGTATGAATGTTTTGGAAGTTTTAATTTTTCAATTTGAGAATCACTTGGTTTATAAACTTTTAAAGTGACCGAACCTTTTTCGGTAAACTTCATGGCGTTTGAAATGAGATTTTTTAATACTTGTTCAACACGGATCCTGTCGGTAAAAATTTCTTTAGTTGTATTTTCATCGACAATGGTTTTAAATTCGATGCCTTTATTACGGGCAAGTGGATTGAAAATATCATTTACGCTTTTGCAGAAGTAGCTCACAGGAATGTTTTCCTTATTGAGATCCATCTTGCCAGCTTCAATTTTAGAAAGGTCTAAGATTTCATTGATCAATTCTAAAAGACCATTTCCTGAGTTGTTAATCACAGTAGCGTATTCTATTTGATCTTCAGTGAGATTTTCATCACCGTTTTCAGATAAAAGTTTACTTAATAGTAAAATTGAATTAAGAGGCGTGCGGAGCTCATGGCTCATATTAGCTAAGAATTCTGATTTGTACTTGCTGCTGAGTTCAAGTTGCTCAGCCTTTTTAGCCAGTTCATTGTGTATAATGTTTAATTCAATATTTTTTTGGTTTACAATGGCATTTCTTTCTTCAATTAAACGGCCTTTTTCATGTAATTCGTTATTCGTAACTAATAGCTTTTCATGTTGTGTTTTTAATTCTTCTTCGGAAGCCTGCAATTTTTTTGTTTGTGAAAGAAGTACAATATTTGCTTCGTGTAATTCTTCTTGCTGTACCCTTAATTCTTCCGATTGAGCAGATAATTCGTCGGCCTGAGATTGCAAGACCAATTGTTGTTCTATCTGAAGTGTCATATCAAACCTGATGGCAACGTATTTAACAATCTCGCCTTCTTTATTTTTGAATGGCATAATTGTAGAGTTAAGCCAAAAGTAGGTGCCATTTTTAGCTTTGTTTTGTACAAGCCCTTTCCATATTTCTCCTTTAGTAATAGTTGACCACATATTAGCAAACAGGCTATCAGGTTGTTTGTTTGATTTAATTATTTTGTGGTTTTTACCAATAAGTTCATTTTTATTATATCCGGAAATAGAACAAAACATGTCGTTTACAAAAGTGATATTGCCTTTCGCATCTGTTTCTGTAACAATGGCTGATTTATTTAGGGCTGCAATTTGTTGATTAAGTTCCGTTAGTGCCGATTCTAAATCGAGGGTGCGTTGCAATACAGTTTCTTCGAGTGTTTCGTTGAGTTTTTTGATTGAAGTTTCGGCTTGTTCTTTGTTTATCAGTAATTCGTTTAGTCGTTCGTTATCTGTATTTAATTTTCTGTTTATTCTCCAAACCAAAACCAAAAGAATAAAAACGGATATTATGCCGGCACCAATAATGTTTTTTATACTTTTGTAATTCGACTCTGTTTTACTTTGAATGATATCGTAATATTGCATAGACGAATTATCGATATGATCAGATAAATTTTGAAGTTGAGTGGTGTAAAGGGAAAACGCGTAATATAGCGACCTGCTATAATAAACTTTAGCTTCATCTTTTTGTCCGCTTAGGCTCAGATTAATGAAGTACTCTCTTTGAGAAGCCAGTCTGGTACGGAAACGGTTTAAATTTCTGAGAAGACTTTTTTCTTCTTTATTTTGTAATAACTCATTCAATTCATTAAATAGCTTGTTGTTTTGTGTAAAAAGTTTTCTGTATTCATCACTGTAGGCATCCATGATGTGATTTTGCTCTGACAATAAATGCAGAAAGAGAATGCCTTTAATTTTGGAATTTGTGTTAAGGAGTTCACTTAATACTTTTTGTTTTTTAAGTGAGCTAATCTTGAAGTTGTCTATGTCGGCACTTAAGGCTTTGCTTCTATTAAATACTGTATTAAAATTGTATGACAATAGAATAATGATTAATAGAAGCGGCGCAATCAAAAATAAATTGAAATTCAAAAACTTTAACTTTTTTACTTTATTTATTGCTTCTTCCACCATTTATGAACAGATCGTCGTTAGTTAGAATTGTATTTATTGATAATTCCTCACTGCCATAAAATTACTTAGAATCGTTTCCAATGTGCCCGTACCTTTAAGAAGGGTCTTACATATGTAAGAAAATTCGAGATTTTGTATAGGATGGACTCGAAACCGATTAAAAATTTCAATAATATTGTATGTGGGTTATCAAAAATCATTAAATATTAAGAGTACGGTTGATTCTCCGGAGATAGTTTTAGTGCCTGAGACAGGTGTTGTTTCAATAATAGGTAATTCTTATATGAATAATCCTATTGCTACATATGAACCTGTTTTTGATTGGGTACGGGAATACGTTAAATCTCCTGCAGAAAAAACCGGATTAATTCTAGACATAGAGTATGCTAATTCTGCCACAAAAAAGATAATTTACGATTTAATTTGCTTGCTGTTAACAGTAAAAGATAATAGTGAAGTTGAAATTAGCTGGAATTATTATGAAGATGATGAAGATATGATTGATACAGGTAAACAGTTTGAAAAGTCGAGTAAAAAAACGTTTAATTTTATTAAAAAATAGGCATGATTATTTGGATTAAGGAAATATCGAAATCGTTAGTGGAGATTTTCGGATCATTAAACCTTGAAATGAGTGTTATAACATGTAAATTCTTAATTGTAAATAGTCGGAATTATGCAGTAATTCGTATAAAAGAATAAATTGATAGACTTAAAGAAAATAATTACGCAACTAGATGCCGAGACTTATAATGGTCTTGAAAAAGCTTTTTTAAAGACAAAAGCGGATAATTCATTGTATTTACTTAAAATTTACAGAAATAGTTGTCCGAAGGATGAGGAGATAATTGGTAGTTTAAACATTAATCCAACATCACTTTATACTTTAAAGTCGAGACTATACGATAAAATACAGAACCAGCTAAGCAAGGCAGAAACTTTAACAGAGGAAGAGTTATTAAACCAGGTGAATCAAATCCATCAGGTTTGCTATAATAATTCCAAGGAGATATCTGTTGCCATGTTAACCAAACTGGAAGAAAATTTGCTTAAAAACGACATGCACGGCGAACTTCTTATTGTTTATAGTGCACTCAAGCAACTTCATCTTTTTACAGAAAAGTATTATTATTACTCCCAGCTTTATAATAAACAAATTGCTTTTAACCTCACTACAGAAAAGGCCATAGAGATTCTAGGTAATTTCAATAGGATATTAATGCAGTACGATTTTTCGAAATCTCAGACAGATTTAGAAACGTTGAATTTTTTGTATAAAGGAGTACTAGAGCAATATTCACTCAACTCGTCTAAACAAATAGAGTTGATTAAAAACATTATTGAGTGTGAGCTAATCTTATTTACACCAAGTGAACTCATACCCGGTTTAACTCCTGTGCCTGATTTGATAAATCGTGCTGAGATGTTAATTGAGCAATTGCCTTATTATAAAGAGCAAAAGCAATGGTTGCCTATAATTAATTATTTAAGTTTCGAATTCTATAGGAGTAAAAATGATTATAAGAATGCAGAACAATATTTTAATAAAGTAAATACAGACTTGGGCATATTGCCATTTTACTCTAATGTTTCAGTAATATCTAAATTTCTCATTTCTAAAATAGGATATACGTCTGAACATTCTAAAGATGGATTCACGAATTTGAAAAGATTTGATTTGGAATATATTGACAATAAAAATATTCACTCAACAATAATTGTTGAATTGTATAATTCAATGGTTTTGTATTTTGATGGAAAACTGAAGGAAGCAATCGCCACTCTCAACAATTTGCTTAATGATATTAGTTTGAAAGATTTAAACTATATAAGTATTAATATTAAACTAACACTGGCTTATTTGTACATCAAGAAGAAGGAATTCGACATGGCCGAAACTATTTTAAAAAGTGTATCAAGGAAGATAAAAGCAGATTGTCCGGAACAATTTTCATTGGTAAATAATCTAATAAAATTATTTCAATTAGAAATTAATCAGGGTGGTAAAAATGTTAAATCACAACAAAGCGATTTGTTAACCCTGTTTTTGTCAAAAAACAAGGAATTGAGACTTATGGAGCATTTGAACCATGAGTTTATTAAACAGTATGCTTTATAAAAACAGCAATCATGAAACTGAAAGAGCCAAAATATAAGTATAAGCAAGTGATGATTATTGATGATAATGAATTAGATAATTTTATTAATTCAAAAATCATAGAGTCGGCTCTGTTTTCAAAAAAAATATACGTTAATACTAATGGTAAAAGTGCCCTTGAATTTCTTGAAAATTTGATTAAAACAATGGGTAATGATTTCGAAAATATATGTCCTGAAGTTTTATTCATTGACTTAAATATGCCTATACTTGATGGCTTTCAATTTCTTCAGAGTTTAAAAAAACTCAACAATAAAACACTTTTAAAAAGCAAGCTGGTAATTCTTACTTCTTCGGCGCATCCTGATGATAACAAAAAATCGAAAGATATAAATGCTGACGTGATCTACTTAAATAAGCCTTTAACAGCGGAAATGTTAAGTGCAATTTAAAATCACGTATTAGTTTCATTTCTACATCTAAATATTTCACTAGGCTGTGTTTTAATCAAGCCTGGAAAAATTGCACCAAACGGACTTAATGCGTTTAATCTAGCCAGTTTATCCAACTCGGCGAAATGTCTTAATCTAATAATTCAACATTTCTTACATCTGTAAGAAAGAAAATTCTATAGCACGCCTTTTTTTCCCTTATCTAAATACATTTGAATCTGATATAAGTCGCAATGTTGACTTGCAAAATTTGAAATATGAATGTATTAATTAACTATAAAAAATTGAAAAACATGTTCAGGAAATATTGTTTTTCCTGGATTTTGTTAGTTCTTGCAAATAGTTTGGTTGCCCAGCAATCAAGCTTTCAAAAGAGTTTAATAACTGGTACAATCAAAAATCAAGTTGAACAGAAAGTAAATACTCAAAACAGTGCATCTGCAATTGGGAATTTTATCACGCTCACTGTATTAGGTAATACCCTTGCTGATAATGCCATATTGGGATTTTGCCCTAATGGAACAACATCATTTGATAGTGGATTAGATGCGTTGAAGCCTGCAAATACCAATACTGCAGCACCGGTAATATCAACAGTATTAGGAAATTTGGATTATCAAAGTAATTATTTGCCTGCAACTATTAACAGTCTCAGCATTCCAATTAGGGTAACCGTTGGTGCAACAGGTAAATATGTTTTGTTAAGAGATTCCTCACTAATTCTAGCACAGGGTTCCTGTATGTTCCTTGAGGATGTAAGCATGAATTACACACTAGATTTTATGGCTAATGCGTCGTATTCATTCACAATTGAAGATACAACAATTCTACCACGCTTTATTTTGCATATTACTGAGCCGGTTTCAAAACAGTCAATAAACACAAGCTGCTCATATAATCAAAATGGTGTAGCAATTATAAAGGGGCCTGTTTTAGGAAATTATAATTCAATCTGGAAAGATAATTTGGGTAATGTGCTAACTATGCATAACAATGTTGTAGGTAACGACAGTTTAAAAAATCTGGCTCCGGGGAAATATCCCTTTTCCATCACAAGTTCATTAAACAGTTGCTTGTCTGTTAGTGATACAGTGCTTGTTATGTCTGCAACTGCCATTAATATAACTGCAGTTATTACGGATGAAAAATGTACGAACTCCTCAACAGGACAAATCGACGCCAGTAATGTATCCGGAGGAAACGGGTCATATAATTATCTTTGGTCAAATGCATCAGTTTCTGCAATTAATAATCAATTAAACGCCGGAGTCTATGTTTTATATTTAACAGATGCAAATGGTTGCAAGGACACAACCATTTATACGGTGCATCAACTCTCTAATTTAAATGCTGCATTTACCACGAACGTGGATACCGTTATGATGTCAAGTCCCATCATTAATTTCACAAATCAATCCTCGGGCTATACTTCTGTGCTTTGGAATTTTGGCGACGGGAATACGAGTAATTCGGGTAATCCAACACATCAATATTTGAGCCCGGGCACATTTACAGTTGAGCTCAACACTTTCGATAGTTATTGCATTGAAAAATCATCAAAATCAGTATATGTACTAAACACTACAGGCATCGCTACACATGCTTTACAAGAGGAGATAAAGATTATTAATGCAGGAGACCATGTTGAAGTAAGATTTAACTTGTTGCAGGAAGAGACTGCAATGGTTAACGTATATAATATGGAGGGAAAACTGTTAAATAGTCGGGGCTTCCTAGTAAAGAATTCTGAAGAAAAAGTGCATGTAAGCGAGATAGCCGGTATTTATGTGGTAAATGTGTTAA
>Ga0154020_10002406_pt1 | contig 22824 bp, 10 predicted proteins | sample Klosneuvirus_201_FD_109709 | JGI IMG/M metagenome (GOLD analysis project Ga0154020, IMG submission 109709) | Active sludge microbial communities from wastewater, Klosterneuburg, Austria - Klosneuvirus_20160825_MG | ecosystem: Engineered > WWTP > Aerobic digester > Activated sludge | place...
ATGGGGATCTCGGATGCCGAGATTGCGGCGGCCGGCCCCGAGCCGATGCTGATCCGCGTCCTGGTGTCTGACGTGGATCCGGCTGTCATCGCGCAGGAGAGCAACAAGGACATTCAGATGGCGCAAACCGCATCTGAGCGCGCGCTGGAAGATGGGCGGTTCATTCGTCCGGCTTTGCTGGATAACATCGACATCCCCGAGGGCAAGGACGTGGAAACCGCGCTACGGGAGAACAATGAAGCGATCGTAGCGGCTTTCATAGATCAGTTCACGATCGCGGAGCGCCGCGACATCATTGGCAGCGAGGGATTGACCGATGCCGGTGTCAAGCGATTGAAGATCGCGCTGTTGCGCCATGCCTACAACACCGCGGACGGTCAGGAAATGGTCCGGCAGATCCTTGAGTCGGGGAGTTCGGACGAGAAGAACATCGAAACGGCGATTTTCCGGTCGTTGGGCAGCACCCTGAAACTCGAGAATGAGATCGGCAAGGGAAATCTCTACGTTGACTTGTCGATGACGCGAGACATTACAGAGGCGCTGAAGGCGATCGCAGAAGCTCGGACGATGCCCCAGCTTGCGAACAAGACCAAACTCTCCCTGTCGGAGCGGCTGGACCAGTTGTTTGATGTGTTCATCAAGATGGACCCAGCAGACAATTACAACCCGGTGGCCAAGACGCTGGCCAGGTTCTTTGCCGCGAATATGAGGAAGCCAGCGGCGATGGCCGAGTTTCTCAACGCCTACAACAGCTTCGCCCTGGAAAGCCAGATGCAGAAGTTCATCCCCGATGTCGAGAACATCGTCGGGGAACACGCCAGCAAGGAAGAGATCATCAACCAGATCATCGCCAATCGGAAGATGCCTTCCGAGTGGAAGGTCGCGGTTCTTCCGGCTGATCGCCAGAAGTATCTCAACCCGTCGCGCGCCGCCGAGGGTGATGCGGCGATCGAGTCGGCGGGCGAAACCCGCCCGGGAACCACTGATGAGCAGGTCGCCCTGGGCAAAGCCGCTCTCGAGGAACTGGTAAAGGCCGGCGAGAAGGCCACCGCCGACACTCCCGAGGCGGCCGGCGCCAAGCAGCAGTTCGGATGGCTGATCGTCGGTCAGAAGGTTGTCCATCTTGGGATCAACCCAACCGCGGACGCGCTCCGCGTGAATGGAACCGTTTCGTTTGTCGAGCGCACGTTCCGCACCGCGCATGAGTTCGCGGAAGCCGCCCAGGTGTTCCGAGATCCGCGCATGGAAACCTTGCGCTACGTGCTGATGAAGGGCGACACCGTGATTGGCGAGATCGGGATCTCGGCCCGGTTGCCCGGTGTAACCCGGTGGGATCTTCGCGGGGACCAGGCCGCGTTCATTCGGAAGCTGTTGGCGGGTTACGGCGCGGACTCCTTCTATATGGTTCACAACCATCCGAGCGGCGATGTGATCCCGTCGCAGGCTGACTTGCGCGTGTCCGAGTTCATCAACAAGGAGATCCAGGGCTTTAAGGGCCATGTGATCATTGACCACACCGAGTACGCGCTGTTCTCGCCCAACGGAAAGGCTTTCGAGTCCTTCAAGATCGAGCCGACTGGCCCGAGCATGTTGGATCCGGCGCTCCAAATGGCTGTTTCGATCTCCAACCCGGAAGCGTTGGCCCGTTACATCCGCGCCCAGGGCGAAGAGAACAAGAACGCTGTCGTTTTGGTCGGCCAGTCCAACAACCGCACCACTGGCGTTTCCGTGCTGGATGCGCGCACCCAGGCAGATCCGGCCCGAACCCAGGCCGCTGTCCGGTCGTTCATGCGCGGGACGGGCAGCGTTCGGGTGACGATGGTGACGCCCGACAACAAGATCCAGATGTTTGGGCCGGATCCGAACACGGCCGGCCGTGTCGTTTGGGGACGCGAAGCGATCCCGCCCGATAGCCCGGTGAAACCGCCTGAGCCGCGCGCGCCGGACGTTCCCCCGGCGCCGGAGCCGGAGCTGGCCCCGCGCGCGCCGAAGCCTACCGGCGAACCCGCCGTTCCCGATGTAGCGAAAGACCTGGGCGACTTGGCGGCCCGCAACGCGGCCCGGGAAGAGCGGGCAGCGAAAATCGCGGCGAAGATGGCCGCGAAGAAGGCCGCAGAGGAAGCGGCGGCCAGGCCGCCCGAGCCGGCGCCTCGCCCCGAAACGCGCAGGCCGGAAGCGAAAGGTCCGCGCCCCGCCCCCGCGCCCCGGCCCGAAGAGGCGCCGCGGCCCGAGCCGAAGCCACCCGCCCAGCGCCCGAAGGGAGCGGGAGCCGCGATCGTTGACCAGGTGAAGGCCAACAACGATCGGATTGCTCAGTTGATGGCTGATCTGGCGAAGTACAAGCCGCCCCCAGTCGTCGAAGAGCCTACCCCCGAGTTTTACAAGCGATACGCAGAGGTGAAGGCGGCGCTGGCCAAGATCGAATCCGAGGCTGATGTCTGGTTGGACAAGGCCGACTCGGACGAGGCCAATGCGGACGCGCACATGGAGCGGTATTACGCGAAGATGGCCGAACAGCTTCCTCTCCAAGAGGAAATCATCGGCCTGGCGATGGAAGCGGCCAAGCCCCCCGCGCCGAAGCCACCCGAACCCAAACCGCCGAAGCCGCCCGAGCCGGCGCAGGATCCGCGCGCGATCGAGTTGCGCGCGCGCCTGGACGCCCTTGCGAAGATGCCCTGGGGGGACGATGGTGGCTGGGCCAGCATGAGCCGGATGGCCGCCGATCAGATCAAGCTGGGCAAGTTCGATGCGGCGCAGGGGAAGATCGAGAGCCTGGAAGCCGCGGCGAAGAAGAAGTTCCCGATGCTGGCGAACCCGCCCGATCGGATCCCGAAGCCCGAACAGACCAACAAGAAGCCGAGCCTGACGGACGCGCTGAACGATGCGGACAAGAAGCCGCCTGCAGACGCGAAGAAGGACATCGAGGACGCCAGCAAGCCCCCGCCCAAAGCGTCTTGGCGCATCACGTTCACCAGTGGCCGGGTGATCGACTTCGATAATGCCGTTGCAGATGGGATTTCGATTTACTTCTATAAGGATGGGAAGCCTGTCTATCGTGATTCGGGCGGCCCACTCCCGCCGAACGGGATGCGGACCAAAGTTGGGATCACGATGTCATCCACCGAGCAGGCGCGCAACGCAGCGTACAAGCTGAACCGCGGCGAACAGCCGGCCGAATCAGCCGTACAATTCATAGAGAGGACACCAGATGGCATACCCAGCGGACCCAACCAACGCCCAGGATCTCTCGGCGTGGGCCAGGGAGATCAGGGAACAGTGGATGGCGGCAAACCCGGCGAGGTACGCCCGCCTCAAGGATCCCGTCGCCCAATCCCAGGCAGTCGCCAGCCGACTGCAGGAACAGCGGGTGAAGATGGAGCAGGCACTCGGCCCGATAGCGGCAGCGGAGATCTCAGCGGAATTGTGGACGTGGCAGGAACGTGGGGAGAGCTTGGAACGTCAGGACAAAACCGCTTCCGCGATTGGCTTGTAACGGCCGTTTATCCCGTCGCGCACGATCGCTCGATGACGGATGAGGGCAAGTTCGATGTCTTGCGCCTGATCTATCAGAGGGAGATCTCGCCGCGCCCACTCAACAGCGGCGGCGTGAAGTCCGGCAACGACTACGTTGTATCGGACGAGGACAACCTGAACCGATCGTGGAGCATGGTCAATCGGTTCGATGCGAACATCCGTGCGATCCGCTTGCTCAAGCGGCTCGAAACGCAGAACCGCATGGCCACTCCGAGCGAACAGTCGGTTCTCGCTCAATATGTTGGATGGGGCGGCATGAAGAGCGTGTTCGATTCGCGCAACAAGGGTGTCAGCGTCCAATACAAAACGCTCCGCGACACCTTGATGCCGGCTGAATACGCGGAAGCGCAGAGCAGCACGATGAACGCCCACTACACCGCGGACTGGATTGCGCGGTCCATGTGGGATGCGGTTCGCCGGCTTGGGTTCGCATCGGGCGATGTTCTCGAGCCAGCGTTCGGGACGGGCATCTTCAAGATGACCCAGCCCGAGGACATCGGCGCGAACACGCGCTGGACGACCGTGGAGAAGGATTCCCTAACGGCGCGGATCGCCAAGCAGCTCAACCAGTCTGCGAGGGCATATCTCACCCCGTTCGAGAAGTTCCCGGGGATCCTGGGGACCGTCGATCTGGCGATCTCCAACGTGCCATTCCGCGACGGTGCGCGCATCAACGATCCGGCGTTTGCCGACAAGCCGTGGATCCGGCGCTCGCTCCATGACTACTACTTTGCCAAGTCGCTTGACCACTTGCGGCCAGGCGGCTTGATGGCGTTCATCACCAGCACCGGGACGCTGGACAAACAGGAGTCGTTCGTCCGAGACTACTTGGCGCAGAGAGCGGACTTCCTGGGCGCGATCCGGTTGCCAGCCGGCGCGTTCAAGGACAACGCCAACACCGAAGTTTCCACCGACATCGTGTTCTTGCGGAAGCGTGTGGCCGGCGAAACCCCGGTGGATACCAAGTGGAAGAACCTTGTCGACTACAAGGCGAACGGCGACACCTACCGGATCAATGAGTACTTCGCTGAGCATCCCGAAATGATGCTGGGCGAGTGGTCCCGCGGCGGCCTGTATGGGCCGGAGCAGCAGACGCTACGCGAACGGAAGAACCAGGACACCGCCGCGCTGTTGGCCGAAGCCGTGAACCGGCTCAAGCCTGGCGCCTACAACGAGCGACCGGCTGACGTTGCGGCCAGCACCGACACCACGGTGTACCGCCCGTACTCCAACTATGTCGCGGACGGGCAGCACCATCTGAACGATCAGGGGATCCTGGTTCGCCGGATCGGGACCAAGACCTTCCCGGTTGAGCATGATCAGCCCCTCATCACGGATGCGATCAAGTTGCACGATGCGATGCTCGAGACGTTGCGCGCGCAGCGTGACCTGACCGACGACAACGATCCGAGGATCATCGAAACCCGGGAGCAACTGGGCAAGATGTATGACGCCTACCGGGAGAAGTGGGGCGCGATCGGAGATCTGGCGACGAAGAAGGCGCTTGTGGGAGATCCGATGCACGATCGGCTTTCCGGTCTTGAGCGGGTGAACGACGAGATGACGAAGAGCGCGATCTTCACGAAGCGCGTTCTCAACTCTGAGCGGGATGTCACGTCAGTCGATTCGCCCGAGGATGCGCTGTCCCTGAGCGTCAGCCGGAAGGGGCGCGTCGATGTCCCCTACATCGCCAAACTCCTGGGGACGACCGAGGAAGAGGCGGTCAAGTCGCTTGGCTCATCCGTGTTCCACGACCCGCAGGCCGGGATCGTCACAGCCGAGGACTACCTTTCCGGCAACGTGCGCCAGAAGTTGCGCGAGGCGCGGTTCGCCGCGGCCGAGGATGGCAGCTTTGCCCGCAACATCGCCGCGCTCGAGGCGGCGCAGCCGAAGGATCTCGAACCCGGCGAAATGACCGTGGTGATGTCCAGCCCGATCATTTCGTCGCAGATGGCAACGCAGTTCGCTGAACAGGTGATCGGGCGGCGCATGGGCATGACCCGCGACCCGGATACGAACAAATGGCGGGGAACCGGGTTCGCAGTTCACGGAGCCGAGAGCGAGGCGTCAGACTGGGACGTGATGGGCGAATACGGCTACCGGACGGGCGACAAGATCCTGGTTGACACGCTGAACAACAAGCCGTCAGTGGTCAACTACACGGTTGAAGATGCTCAGGGCGTGAAGCACACCTACGTCGATGAAGAGGCGACGAAGATGGCGCGGATCAAGCAAAATCTGATGCGCCAGCGGTTCGAGGCTTGGGTATGGGAGGACGGGAACCGGGCCGCCGACTTCACCCGCGCCTACAACGACGCATACAACATCTACGTCTATCCCGAGTACGACGGATCCCGGGTGAAGTATTCCGGCGCCGATCCTACCTGGGTGGGGATGCTCCGCAAGCATCAGCGCGATGCCGGGATGCGGATCATGCGCGGCGGGAATGTCTACCTGGCCCATGACGTTGGGACGGGCAAGAGCCTGACGATGATCTCCGCGTCCATGCAGATGCGGCAGGGCGGCCTTCGCCAGAAGCTCATGCACTCTGTTCCGAAGTCGGTCCTGAACGGCTACCTCAAACAGTGGCGCGCGATGTATCCGGGGGCGCAGATCCTTGTGTTCGATGCGGCAGAGGGGCAGGCGCTTCAGCGCAACCTTTCGCGCATCCAGGCCGGCGACTATGACGGGATCCTGGTCACGCATGAGTTTATGAACGCTATCCCGCTGTCAGAGGCGCGAGTCGATATGATCGTGGCCGAGCAGATCGAGGCGCTTGAGCGGTCCTACATGGAGCGCCCACTTCGCAGGGGCGAACGGATGGGCGATCGGATCAAGCGGCTCGAGTCCGAGAAAGAGCGGGTGAAGGATCGCTACCGGGACATGATCGCCACCGAAGGCTTGACCTGGGACGACCTGGGGATCGACCAGGTATTTGTCGATGAGGCGCACCGCTACAAGAACCTGTTCTTCTCGTCCACGCTCACCGGATCGGTGCGCGGTCTTGGCAAGAAGAACGGGACGCCAAGCGCCAACAACCTGTATGCGAAGGTGCGCTCAGTTCAGGAGAGGAACAACGGCGGCGGCGTTGTGTTCGCATCCGGCACTCCGCTGTCAAACTCGCTCATGGAGATCTACTCCACGATGCGAATGTTGCAGCCGAAGAACCTGGCCGAAATGAATGTCCGGCACGGTGATCAGTGGCTTGGCGCGTTCGGCACGATCGAGGCGCGGGTAGAGAACACCGGGCTTGGCTACGAGGAAGTTGCGCGATTGCGCGAGATCAAGAACAGCCCCGAGCTGAAATATGCCCAGCGGCAGGTAATGGATATGGTCCCCGTCGAAATGGTGGAAAACCTGTCCTTGCCCAAGATGGTTTCGGGCGCGATGATCTCGGAAGTGTCCCCGCTTACGGACGAGTTCAATGCGTTCCTGCAGGCGCTCATGGTGCGGGCCGCCAATCTCCCGCAGGGGTGGATCCACCAGAAGGGCGACGACAACATCCTGGCGGTCAACACCACGGCGCGCATCGGCGCGATTGACTTGCGCCTTGTCGCTCCGTCCGCAACGGCGCACCCGGGCGGGAAGATCTACAAGGCCGCGCAGAACATTCTGGACTACTACAACAGGCGAGTCCCGAAGCATCTGGCCAAAGACACCGATGGCGTGACCACTCCCGATCAGTGGCAGAAGAACAACGTCCAGCTTGTGTTCTCCGACTTTGGTGTTGATGAAGGCAAGTCCGACGCGAAGAAGTTCAGCGCGTTTGCCGAACTGAGGAAGCAACTGATCGCGGGCGGGATCCCGGCCGAAGAGATCGTGATCGTCCGCGAAGAGAGCCAGGACGCGCGCGACCAACTGTTTGAGCAGGCCAACGCCGGCAAGATCCGGGTGCTGATGGGCGGCACGAAGAATCTCGGCCAGGGCGTGAACGTGCAGGAGCGCGTCTTGGCTCTCCACATGCTTGATGTTCCCTACACCGCCGAATCGCTTGAGCAGCGGATTGGCCGGATGGTCCGGCAGGGAAACACGCACGAACACGTTTTCGCGCATCAGTATCTCCAAGAGGGATCGTTCGATGAGTACATGTACGGCTTGGTGAGCCGCAAGTCATCCCCGATGAAGCGATACCTGGACCCGAACAACCGGGATCGGGTGCTGATCATGGACGACCCCCAATCAATGTCCTACCGAACGATGTCCGCGGTAGCCAGCCGATCACCCGCGGCGCTCGAATACATGGGCATCGAGAACAAAGTCATGGCGCTCGAGGCCGAGAAGTTCATGCACGAAAACTCGGTTCGCAAGGCGCGGATCAACCAGGCGAAGTATCTGGATGAACTCATGCTTGCGCGGGAGCGCGCGCAGAAGGCCGAGACTCTAAAGCCGCCCACGGTGCGCGGGGTATTCGAGAAGGGCGCGACCAGCGATCTCCCGATCGAAGAGGGCGCGACCTATCGGTTTTACAAGAACCGGGCCGAACTGCGGCAGAAGGCGAAGGGCGGGGACGGGACCGGGAACGCCAAAACGATGGATGAGCTGTTCCAAGATCAGCTTGCCAAAAAGCCGGCCGCTCCGAAAGTCGATCTCAAGCCGACAGCCGAGGCGTTGGGGATGCAGCCGGACACGCCGGAAGCGCCCATCGAGCCGCCGACTGGCGACTTCGCGCCTGGGGCCGGGCCGGAAGCGCCGACAAAGCCGGTTGGGATGACTGGCCAACTCAAGGCGATTGAGCAGATCAGGGAACTTCTGGCCCAGCCGAATCGGGACATCAGCGCGGACGAGCTGAGGAAGATCCTCACCGAGCCGGCTGACACCCAGGCGATCGTCAAGGCGAAGAAACAGGTTGTCGTCAAGGCCGCGGACTACGTTTACCGCGAGTGGTCATCCGACACCGATAGCCAGGTTGGGCGCGGCCAGTTGGCGTTGAAGATCCACGGGTACGACGTAACCATATCGGGCGGCGGCGCGTCCGTCTCGCTGAACGGGGTTCCCATCGAGCGCCGGCCGTTGGCCTATCACGGTGGGCTTGGATCGCTGATCGAATCCCTGGACAGCCCGAACTACTTGACCAAAGTGGTGGAGCAGATCCGCGGCGAGATCACGCACATGCAGGAGCGCGTCCAGCAGGCTGATCGGGATTCGTTCCGCACCTGGCGCAACGAGGAATTGCTGGCGACGACGAAGGCACGGAAGATCGAACTGGAAAAGCTTCTGGATGTCGAGTCTCGCCCAACCGACAACACGGTGACGACCAGCGACGGGCCGGCGCCGGATGACTATGGGCAGTTTGCAGAGGACCAGCGGGACACGACGCCGGACTTCCAACTCCCTGACGACGATGGCGATTCCGGGCCGGGGCCGCTCATGGAACGGCAGATGGAGGATCCCAACTCGGTCACTTCCGCGGATACCCTGGGCCGCTATCAGGACAGGGAAATGTCGGCGCATGGCGACTGGGAACCGCCGCGCTACGAGGATATGATCTCCCACGCCACCCGGCAGAGTACGGATGCGCTCGAGGTGATCCGCAAGGCCGCGCAGGAACACATGGCGAAGGTGGTTAAGGAAACCCCGGTCACGAAAGAGATGCGGGACATTCTGTGGCGCGAGATGCGAACCGCGATCAAGCACCAGAACGAAGTGGTTGCCGGGGCGAAAACGTACGCGAAGGAAGCGACGAATTTTGGCTTGCTTGACTACGGCAGCCGGCGCGGGTTCGATCTGTGGCTGTCCTTGCTGGCGCCGTTCTCATTCTGGACGACCAGGCAGGGGCGCAACTACGCCATTCGGCTGATGCACCAGCCTCAATATCTCGCCGCCTATCTTCGCTTTAAGGAGGCGCTTGAGAAGGAGAATCGCAACCGGGGCGGCCGCAAGCGGTTCAATTCGAGCGTCAGAATCCCCCTCACGCAGATGTCCGGGGGCGCGATGTCGGATCTCTACATTGATCCGATCGAGACGTTCTTCCCGTTCAGCGGGTTGATGGGACGGGACGTGATGGATGGGGACGAGCAGAAAACCGCCCTGCAGCAGCTCTACACCCTGGGCGACAAGGTTGGGATGCGACCCTCACCCATCATTGATATGGCCGCGCGCGTCACTGGCGCGTTGCAGGCTGATGGGAGCGCCGAGCAGAAAGCGGCCTGGGGGCCGGGGAGCATCGGGACAGGCATCCCGCAGAGCGGCATCATCCAGGGCGCATCGGCTGTGCTGGGGCTGGGCGGCCCGTTGGGGATCAATGTCGAGGAACCAGTCCGGCGCGCGTTCGGACTTCCCGATACTGCCCGGTGGGATCCGTACCGCATGACGCGCACCGTCGCGGATATGGCCGCCGAAGTCGGTGTGAAGTATGGCCCGGGCGCGGACATTCGCCCGTATCTGGCCGCTCAGGAATGGATCTCCCGGCACAAGGAAACCGACTTGGCCCAGCAAATGAGATCCGCAACGGCCGAGACGATCGCGGAAGAACTCAAGATCGACCCGAAGATCGCGCAGGGGGCGCTTGAGGTTGCGAAGCAGGCCGGCAATCGCTCTGCGAAACAGCGCGCCGTGGGCCAGCTTGGATCGTCCATGCTGGGCTTGCGCCTGCAGGAAGAGCCTGTGGGCGAGCAGATGCGCGGCGAGATGTCCCGGCTCGAGAAGTCGGCGGCCTACAACCCGGCGACGGGGACCGGCAGCCGAGAGGAAGTGAAGGCGGTTCAGGCGCAGTATCCCGCCCTGCAGGTCCAGCGCGGTCAATACGGCGCCTTGCCGGGTGATCAGCGCGACCCTGGGTATCTCTTGGATTCTGCGAACCGGAGCCAGGTGAACCAGGCGTTCGACCAAATGAAGGATTCGATCCTTTCGATGCGCCCGTGGGATCGGAAAGCGACCCGCATCGTGGAGGATGCGCGATGGGCCGCGTTGAATCGTGTCGACCGGGGCAGGCCGGACGCAGAGAAGGATTGGCACGTCGACTACCAGAAGGCGATGGCCAAGCTCTCAGGTGTCCCCGAGGCCGAGATGCAGATCTCGAATCTCGCCTACAAGCCGCTCTCTGTGTCGGGATCCACACCAGCCGAGGCGATGCAGACCCGGCAGAGCGAGGTTATGCGCGTTGTTGTCAAGACACAGCCGCGGGTGGAAGCGTTCACCGGGCCGGATGGCAAGATCGCCTGGGACGCATACAACAGCACCGTCGACGCCTGGGAGAAGCAACTCCCAATGATCGCAAAGGGCATCCCCGAGGTGTACGCGGTCCTGGCTCAGTCTGACAAGGAAGGCCGGGGCGATGCCGTTCGCAACTGGTTGGACAACCTGGGCGCGACGGACATCGAAACCTATCGGCGCCGCAACGATACGGCGCTCGAGGCGGCTCAGCGCATGTATTTCGATGGGGTGTACTCACCCGCGATGAAGGCATACGACGAGGCATCAGCCCAGGGTGTGCCTGACGCTTGGAACCAAACCGTTGGCTCAGTCGGCGCGATGAGCGGGAAGCAGATTGCGCCGCTTGTCCGGCAGGTCTACGGGAACCGCTTCACGCCCGAGGACGCGGCCACGCTCGAGAAACTGGTGTTCCCGCCAGCGGTAGACATCATGCGCTCCAACATGAGCGAGGCGGCCAAATTCAAGGACGACGCGCGCAGCCTGTTCTGGGACTACATGAACCAGAATACGCCCCCAGGATCAGACGCCTACACGCTCCGGCAGATCCCGCTTGTCAGCGCCGCCCTGGATCAGTCGTCTCGATCGACGGTCACGGCAGAGCAGTACCAATCCGCATACGGGATGGCCCGGGGATGGGTGGCTGAGAACGTTGGAGAGGTTACGCCGGAGATACAAGCGGAATGGGCGAAGGCGCGGGAGCAGAAGAAGGCGCTCGACTCGCTTCTGATGCAGACGGTTGGGCCTGACGGGGTGAACGCGCTCAATGCCTACCTGCAGGCGCCCAGCGCCGCCGAGAAGGAACGGATCCGGCTCGGCAACATCAAAGTCATGCAGGCGCTCAATCTGCGATTGGCGTTCTCGAAGAAGAACCCGATCTATGCCAAGTACTACCGATCGTCGGCCAAGCCGATCCCGCGTGTGACGCGCCGGCCGGCCAGGACGAGAGGGGGATAATCGGCGCATGACACTCCAATACGGATCCTGGGGGCGCATCATGGTTGCCCCCAGGTTGCCCGAACTTCACTCGGCCGACTTCACGGTGAACCTGTCTCGGTTTCTGGTCCAGGGCGGGATGAGAAACGGCGATGGGTTCGCGCCCTGCAAAGGGAAAACGCCGCAATACGCGGCCAACCAGATCGCCGCGCGCTTGCTCGGCTCGAAGTTCGATTCCGTGCTGTTCATCGATTCGGACGCCCAGTGGGACGTGGACATCCTTGAGAAAATGCGGGATCTGAAAGAGGGCCAGCAGTTCGATATGTTCGGGCTGTTTGTCACTGGCCGGCGCTGGCCTGTCGGCCCGGTCTGGATGAAGCTCAAGGATGGCGTTGACGCCGACAAGGATCCCCGTGTCCGTGAGGGTGAGTTTGGGGCTTACTACTACCCGCGCATTGACGAGGAAAAGACGGAAGAGATCGACGCGATGGGCCTTCACTTCACGCTGGTTCGGCGCCGCGTGTTCGAGCAGACTCCCCGCCCGTGGTTCTACTACCCGAAAACGATGGTGCAGGGGACCGAGGACATTCCGTTCTCCCAAGAGGCGAAGAAAGCCGGGTTCAAGATCGGCATCACATCGAAGCTGAAAGTCAAGCACCTGGGCCTGGTCCCGTGGGGATGGGACGAGTATCAGGAAAGCCTGAAAGAAGCGGATCAGGGGAAGATCCGTATCCCGCCAAAGGAATGGGGATTTGGCGCGTAGGGTGTATACTCTCGCGCAGTTAGCCGGAACCGAAAGGGGAGGCGGGCAAGGTTGCCCGCCTCTTTTTTGTTTTCGATTTCGGCGTTGGGCCAATTTCCGAAAGGGAAGGGGCAAGGGAGAGAGACACGAAAATGGCAGACGAGAAAGACGGATCTCCGAAAGGGGTAGCCGCTGATCAAGAGCCGGGGCAAGCGCCGCCCCCATCGGCGCAACCAGTTCAGCCTACCCAGGTAGACCTGACACAGATCCCGCAGTTTCAGAAGTTGCAGTCAAAACTTGACCAGCGCATCGCCGCGCTCGAGGCTGACAACATGAGGATCAAGGCCGAAGCCGATCGTTTGCGCGCGGAAGCGCAGGCGCGGGAACTGCAGGGGCTTGACGCCCTTGCGCCCGAAGAGCAGGCCGCGAAACTCAAGAACGTTGTCAACTCCCTTCGACAGAAGGAGCGCGAAACCGAGGCGCAGCAAGAGATGATTGCCAAAGCGCAGCGACTTGTCCAGCGCGGGGGTGTCGATCCAAACGACGCCCGACTCGCGCCGGCATGGCGACTCGGGCCGACCCAGGCCGGCCTGGACGCGCTGGCAGAAACCATTCTTGACATCCAGCGACAAGACAAGGAAACCGAGACGCAGACGTGGAAGCAGCGTCTAGAGGCATTGGAAAAGGGCACAAACGGGGCATCCAGCAAGGCGGTTGCCCAGGCCAAAGTCCAGGCGCTCAATGAGGCTGGCGTAACCAGCGTATCGTCCGGCGCTCCATCGGCCATCGGAGAGTCCGATCCAAACGCGGAAGCGATCCGCGACTTCAAGCGGCGCCTCAAGGCGCTCACTGGGAAGGGGATCGACAATCCGGGGTATCGCAATCTTGTCGAAGATCTCAGGAAGAAAGGGCTGACGACTGGCGATCTGTAACGGTCCACTAATGGGTAGCCAGGAGATTCATGGCTACCAACATCAAGGCAACGTATTCGGATACCTCAACGAACATCCGAAACGTTGTCCCCGTTTTCGATCTTCTCAGCCCGCGTGAGCTTCCGCTTCTGAAACTGTTCAGCGGCGGCGACGAGAACAATCCGAGCCTCAACTCGCTCAGTGAGCCGTGTATGGCCACCAAGTACGAGTGGATGGAGGACACCGATCCGTCGTGGACCGTGACCTTTGGCGCGAACAGCAACTTCGCCAACACGTCCACCGCGGAAATCACCGGCATCACCCTGTCGAGCGGTCATGGCGCGCGCATCCGGGTTGGGCAGATCCTTGAGATCCGCGACACCAGCGCCGTGGCGCACCAGGCGCTTGTCACCGCCGTTTCCAGCGACACGATTGCGATCAAGCGCGGTTGGGGCGTTGGCACGGATGGAACCTTCGGGACGCCGACCAGCGTGGCCACCATCACCACCGGCACGATCGTGGGCCGGGCGCATGAGGAAGGCACGGCCGCCCCGGACGACCGGATGTACTACCCCTCAATGGTGTACAACTATGTTCAAGAGTTCGCGGAGGCTGTGACCCTCACGAACCAGGAACAGAACATCCGGCGCTACGGCATCGACCGGGCGCTCGACTACGAAACCGACAAGGTGACTCGCAAGCTGTTGAAGAACATGGAGCGCCAGGCTCTCTTCGGCAAGCGCGTGATTGCCAGCTCGGGTGTCCCCGGCGCGTTTGGTGGACTCCCGCAGTACATCAACAGCACGATCGGGAACATCACCGACATCAATGCCGCGCTCTCGCGCCTGCTGATCAATCAGCGGCTCGAGGCGACGTTCAACCTGGTTGGCGCCGCGGCGATGCCGGACACGATTCTGGTCAGCGCGACCGGGAAGCGGTATCTGACCACGCTCTACGGGACGAGCGGCGTGACCAGCTTCCGCAACGCCAACGACCCGATTGGCGGCGATGTCATCGACATGCTCAAGACGGACGTTGGCGACATGCGGATCGAGCTTGTCAACGACATGCTTGACACGCAGATCTACTTCGTCCGCAAGGACAAGATCGGGATCGGGCCGCTGAACGGCATGGGCCTCAAACGGGAAATGATGGCCAAAACCGGGACAGCGGACACCTGGATGGTCTATGGAGCGTACACGTTCCAGGTCCGTCAGTCGCTCAGCCATTGCGCGCTCCTGCGCGTTCAGGCGCCGGTGTAAGCCGGACAGTTGGGGGGCGGGAGAGATCTCGCCCCCTTCCCCCTACCGATGGCTGAAACAACGCTCAATTCGCTGGTGATGGCTATTGCCAGAAGGCTCGGCAACGCCATTGAAGGCACGGCAACCGGGGGATCGACAACGACCCTGGTTGACACCGTTGCGCTGTGGCAGCCGAACGATTCGTGGAACTCGCACTTCATTCGGATCCTCACCGGGGCCAATGCCGGGGTTGAGCGGCTGGTCACTGATCACGTTCAGTCCACCAAGACGCTCACGCTGGATCCGGCCCTTTCATACACGATCTCCGCAGGGGATCAATACCAAGTCACGCCAGTCCAATACCAGCACTTCCTAGACGCGATTCGGAACGGGATCGCCGCGGCCGGGGATGCCTGGGTGACGATGGTGGATGACGCGACGACCCTTACCTGGACCGGCGCCCAAGAGTACTCACTCCCCGCGGATCTCCTGATGATCCATCAGGTGTGGGCCGGGGACGGGACGTACTGGGACAGCCTGAACACGTACGAAGTGATCGGGACGCCCGGGGCATACAAGCTGATGATCCGCTCATGGCCGGCTGTGTCGTTCGCCCCAACAAGTTCATCGACAATCTCCATTCGGATCCTCTACTCCAAGTCAAGCCCTGCGCTCGACTACCCAACGTCGACCCTGGGGATGGGCAGCACCGCCGATCGCCAGATCATTCTCTACCTGCAGGAGATGGCTCTCAAGCACCTCCACGAACGCGCGTGGAGCGCAAACCTTTCCGGGGAAACGTCGCGCGCAAACATGAGCAAGGCGCAGATGCACCTTGCCGAAGCAGAGAGGATCAAGCGGGAGCGCAAGCCGGCGCCACTCCCGATGCACACCCGGAACCGCCGCTACGCTGACCAGATCTAGCCATGCCTCTAAACGTTCCACAGCCCGAAGAGACACCGCCGACTTTCCTGCCGGCTGGAACCGCTTCTGACGACCACCGCTATCACGTCGTTTTCTCCGACAAGCCGGACGAGGAAACAAGCGTCGATAGCCTGGGCCTGATGCTGACGGAGAACGGGCCGGCCGGGTTCGGGATCCAGATGACTTCGCCATTTGCGGGGCAACTCGGCGGGCAGGGCAACCGCGAGGACAAAGACCTGAGCCGGTGGACAGTCCGCAGTCAATCCGATTGGCGCGGGGGGCGCGGGTTGCTCACCGCCTACGCGGATACCGACCGGTTCTACGACAGCCTTGCGGACACGCGATTTGTCAATCAGGCGACACTCCCGCCGATGCCCGTGCGCGTCGGCCTGGCTGTGTCGACCGACCCGGAGCATGTTCCCGCGACGACCTACGAAACGGCGCAGCAACGGATCTCCGCGGACTGGACCGCCCGAACCGCCTCCAACCAGATCGCCAGCGCGACCGTCGCGTTGGCAGCCGGCACCGACCCCGAGTTCTCCGACCCGGACACCGGCTATGTGGCGGTTTACTATCGCGCGCGTTCCGGGGGACCGTCGGGATTTACATACAAAACCTACTGTCAAGGGTTCACCCCATCCACCGGGACAACGCTTTCCTCTATCTCGTTGAAAATTGCGAAGGCGCCTGGCGTGACAGTAAACCCATTCACCATCAGCGTTTTTGCTGACGATGGAACGGGCAACTCCCCGGCGTCCATCCATATCCCAGACGCTCTATGGAGCCATGCGATGTCCGCGGGAGAGTGTTCGGCGGTTACTGATGTCCTTACTTGGACAACATTCTCGGGGGCAGGCTTGCCCCTTACGGGCAACACAAAATACTGGATCGTTGTCGCTCACAACTCGACTTTCTATCCGAATGAACTACGGATCGCGGTTGCGGCGCCGAATTACTCGGGCGGCGGGATTTACTGGGCGGCTCACGATGGAATCGGAACACAGGGCGCAGACACAACCGTCGATATGATCTTTCGGATCAACAACGGCGCGGCGGGGACCAACGGCCCCAAAACGCGGGTGCGTCTCGCGCAATCCTTCTCGCCTCTCCTGTCAAAGACCACGGCCAGCGTCAGGGTGAACCTGGCGCGGATTACCTGGGCGGCCGGCTCGACCTGCACCGTGGCGATTTACTCGAACTCGGGATCGTCGCCTGGAACATCGTTGGCGTCGGGGACGGTCACGATGCCGACCGACACGAACGCATCCTGGGTGACGGTCAGTATGGCCGTGGCCCTGAACTCGGGGACAACGTATTGGATCGTCGTCACGGCAGACGCGACAACCGTTTCTGACAATATCAGCCTCACCTGGACCGGAAGCGCCAGCGGGGTGCAGGTCTGCAAATACGACACGGAAGCAAGCGGGCTGTGGGCCGGCTGGACGCAGATCTCGAACACGCAGTTGCACATGGAAGTGACGTGGACTTCTGGCGGGGATATGTGGTCCTACCAGACGCGAGATCAGGTGATCACGTCTTACGCTCAGTCATTCACGACTCACGCCAGCAACGTTGTCACGCCGACCAAGATCCGCGCCATGCTCCAACTGGTTGATTGGGCCGGCGCCGCAGGGTTGACCGTGGCGATTTACACCAACTCGGGCGGCTTGCCGAGCGGCTTGCTCTACTCCGCTACCCTTACACAATCAACCTTTGTGGCGCAGCAGGCAACAGAAAGCGCAAACTGGGTGGAAGTGGCGATCTCGGGCGGCGCCCTGACCGTGGCGACAACGTACTGGATCGTGTTCACCCCATCGGCGCCAGCCGTAGGCGATCGCGTGATTGTGGACTGGCAGATCTCGAACGCGAACAACTTCGCGGGCGGCTCGATGGCCGGCCGGACTCAGACTAACGCATCGGGATCCTGGGCCGCGTCCAGCGCGAACTTCGACGGATATTTCATCATCAACAACGGGGCTGGGTCATCGTCCTCCGTGACAAGCCGGCCCGTTGCGTTTGAGGGCGCGTTCTATGTCGCGGCGGGGACAGGCGTGTACAAGTGGAACACGGGGACGAGCAAATTTGATCTGGTGTTCACCGGGGGCGGGACGGTCACGGCGCTTTGCGCGTTCGGCGGCTCGCTCTATGCGGCGCTAGGCGATTCTGTGAACATGCAGTCGTCGCCCGATGGAGCCTCCTGGGGTGTGGTTGCAGATCGCGCCTACACGCGGCTCCGCGCGTACAACGGCTTTCTGTATTGCGCGAAAGCGATCGGCGGGACAAATGCGTTGGTTTACACCGCGGACGCATCGACCTGGGCCAGCGTGACGCTTGCCAACTCATCAGTCGGAATTGCGGATCTCATTGGGTTCAACAATGAGCTTGTGATCACCGCGACGACCGGGATGTATGCGCTGTCATCGGCTTTCGTCTACCAGGTGTGCGACTTCTCCGCAGAGGCGTATTCAGGGAACGGTGTCAACTCGCTCACTTGGATGGCTGACGGCAGATTGTATGTCGCGGTTGGCCAGTCGCTTCATGCGTGGGATGGCGTTCGGCTCACGCCGGTTGGTCTGGATCTCGATCAGGGATTACCGCCCGGGCAGCAGGGGCGCGTGTCTTGCCTGGCCGGAAGCCGCACGTTCCTGTATGCGTCGGTGGACGCTGGGACTCTTGGGACTTCTGGCGTCTACTGCTACAACGGGAAGGGCTGGCATTGTCTCGCCCTTGCGTCTGCGCCTGGGCGCCGGATTCGAGCGATTGGACTCGAGCAAGTGACAGCCAGCACGTCTCGCCCCCGGATCTGGTATTGGGAAGGCGGCAACCCGGTTTACATGGAACTCCCCGACCTGACAGACAACCCGCTGTCATACACGGATGCCAACGGGCTGGGCGGCCCATACGCCGCAACCGGGTGGCTCACAACTTGTTGGATGGGCGGCGAACTGTCGGCCGTTGACAAGGATTACCAGTCCGTGATTCTTCGCAGCTCGGGATGCACCGTGGATGGCGCTCCCAATGTCGATGTGTTCATCGAAGTGGACCGCTCGGGCGTTTGGCTTTTCGTCGGGACCGTTGACCGATCGCCCGTTCAAGAACTCCGTCTGGTTGGCGCGTCATGGTCCCCGAAGGTGATTGCATACTCGACAAAGGGTTCCACAACTGAATCGCTGTTATGGCTGGCCGAGGAAACCGTAGCAGACCTGGCCGCGGGGCAGTTCATTCGAGTCAACAACGAGATTCGGCAGATCTCGAGCATTGGACAAAACGGGGATGTCCTTCTGGTTTCTCCCCTGAGTACAGCCCCGGCTCTTGGCGATACCGTATACCCGGCGCGGCCGGCCGGCAAAGAAATCCGGGTGAAGCTGGGAATGAACAGCAAGAGCAGCTACACGACCGTTGCCATTCACCGGATCTCGGTGCGCTATCAGGAAGCATTGATCTCGAAGTTCCGGTTCTCTCTGACGGTTCGGATTGAGGAAGGGATGCGCTTGCGCGGGAGCAACGCGCAGGCGTATCCGTTGACATCCGCGAATTTGCGCGCGGCGCTCTACGGATGGGTGCGCCGGACGAACCCCTTCTATATGAGGGATCCCGGTGGCGTAGTCTGGAAGGTGAAGGTGACGCAGGCATCGGAGAGCGGGTTCACGCGGACGAGTGATACCATCCCAACTCAGTGGCGATCGCAGATGTCGATGACCCTGGACGAAGTATGAAGCCGTTCCCGAAGTTCGCCCCCATGCGCGCCCGCCCACTCCCGCGGGGGATTAAGCCTGTACCGCCCCTGCCCGTCATCGCCCCGTCATTCACCGAGATCGACGCATCGGATCGGGATTCGAGCCGATTTTCCTGGTGGATCGAAACCGTTGGGGAAGCCCGGGCCAACGTTGCGATGGCGATCTATCGGGAGCGCACCGGATCTCGCACCCTGCCCGAACTGTTGGCCGAGGACTGGCTCCGGCGCCAGGCAGCCGATTACATCGCGCAGCTTGACCTGGGCTATGCCAAACCGGACTTCGCCGTGTTCTCGGCGCCGGCAGCCCCAGGCGGCGCCCTTCTATTGAGGATCCACGGAGACCATTGGCACGGCACACCGAGCGCGATGACACGCGACCAGTCCCAGCGCACCATGCTTGAGAACGAAACCGCCCGAGGCGTTCCCGTTCTCAAGATCATCGACGTTTGGGAAAGCGCAATCTACGCGAATGACGCGGCGCTCGAACTGGCTTACTACCAGGGATCCGAACTACCGCGGCAAGGTGCAGCATGACACAGATTGACCATGCGGCCAACACGCGCAAAGCGAATGACATTCAGCTTGATGCGCTAGTTGCGTACTTCCGTCGATTGGTCAAGGCCGCAGATGCAGCGTCCGGTTCGATCACGCTTCAACTCGGGGACGCAGAAGGGGCCACAGCGTTCTCCGTCAAGGATTCTCTTGGCCAGAATGTGTTGAGCCTGGACAGCAACGGGAATCTTGTTGTAGACACCATCGCCGCGGGGGGGCCGGTGTGGGAACTGGGCGAGTATGTCGAAGCGTCCGGCGTGGACATGATGACGTACGCGGCGACGATCTCGCTCGACATCACCAAGCCGGCGATGCACAAAACGACGACCGTCCACGCGACGGGGAACGCGACGATCAACGCATCGGCGGCGGGAGCAGCCGGACAGTCCCTTAGCGTGCTGATCGAAAACGACGCAACGAGCGGCAAGACAATCACGTTCGGGACAAATTTCCGGGCGTCTGCGACCGTTGTGGGCACGATCAGCAAGGCGGCGGTGGTGTCGTTCATCAGCGACGGTGCGGCCTGGTTCGAGGCCGGTCGGGCGCTGGTGCTGTAGGAGGCATATAGATGACACTGAGAGACGAGATCCTCACCGGCCCACTCGCGGCCACACTCGCGCCATTCGTGGCAAGCGGCGCGGATAACCTGATCGCGGCAGAGTTGAACAAGCCGCGCTATACCGTGGCCCGGCCAATTCCGCGCATCGCCCTGCTGAAATGGGCGGTGAAATACGGGCTGCTCGCCAAACTCAGAGACGCCATGCCAGCGGCGGCGGGGAACGCAACCCAGCGCAGCGCGGCAGAGGCGGCGCTGATACTGATCACCGGGACGTTTACGGAGGACATCGATTTCACCGATGCGCCCATTGACGCGCTATTCAAGGCGCTTGAAACGGCGGGGATTGTGACACCTGCGGCGGCGGCGGATCGCCCCGCGGTATCAAAACTCATCAGCCGGGCAGAACAGGCATTCGGCGCAAACGTCTCGGATGCAGACGTAGCGAAGGCGCTCAGGGGGTAACTCATGGCGATCACAGTTGGCACGATTACGACAGCGGCAAGCACGGAGCTCAACACGCTTGCCAACGCAACCGGGGCGCTCGGCGCTGAGCAGAACAACACCGTCACGAATTACCAATTCGCGCACTTCGAGATCGTGTTCACCAGCACAAGCGCGGCAACTGCGGGCGGGCTGATGAAGCTCTACGTCGCCATCGCCGCAGACGGCACGAACTATGACGATATGTCAACCGTGGCAAACGTTGCCCAGGCGCAGTATCTCGGCGCGGTCGTGTGTCGGGCCGCAACATCGCATCGGCTTGTGTTGCTGGATGTGCCCATCCCGGTCGGCGTGAAATGGAAAGTGGCGCTTGTCAACGGGAGCGGGCAGGCGCTTCTGTCCGTCAACACGGTCAAGTATCTGCCCTACAAATTCTAGATGTTCAACAGGGCATGGCTGGCCGGAGGAATCCCGAGGACGGCGTGTGTTGCGGCGTATGAGCCGATCTGCGCCGTGTCGCTGGCCGACAGCTACATCAACCGCGCCAATCCGGGGGTGAACAACGCCGCGCCGGGGACTGCGCCAACGTGGGCGGCAGAGACGGGCTGGACGTTCAACGGAACGACGCAATATCTGACTACGGGAATCGCGCCGACTAACGATCGGTCGTGGAGCATGATTATTCGTTTCAGCAATGCTAGTTCCGGGTATGCCGTGCTGGCTGGCTCGCAGGTGGGTTCCTCTGGATATTTTATGTTGGAACCAATACGGCCCGATGGCAAGGTTCTGTATGGCAATGGCGGTATCTATTACCCGTCAGGGCAGATGACGGAGGGAGTGATAGCCGTCGCAGGCGCTCGCGGATACCAGAACGGCATTATGGACGCCAGCATTATCGGAACGGGGACGGGGACACTGCCGAGTATATTCATAGGTTGCTCAAGCTGGGGCGGTGCTCCCGCCGCGTATCAGGCCGCCAACATCCAGGCCGTCTACATCTACAACGTTCCCATCACGCCGACGCAAGTCAAGGCCGTGACGGACGCGATGAACATGCTGCCGATGCGCCCGCAGTTGCCGCGCTTCCGGTCGTGGCTCACGGGCGGGGCGCTCACTCAATTTCGCAAGGCGTTCGGGCTGCGCACAGGTAGCCGGGGAGTACCAGAATGAAGGCACGCAAACAATCCAGCACGTCCTACCCCATCCTGTTTCTGATGGTGGACTCAACCGATCACGTCACGGGCAAAGCCGGGTTGACGCCAACCGTCACGATTAGCAAAAACGGGGCGGCGTTCGCGGCTCCGAGCGGGGCGATCACTGAACTGTCAAGCGGCTGGTATGCCATCGCCGGGAACGCGACAGACCGAAACACGCTGGGCGAGCTGCTGATCCATGCCACAGGAACTGGGGCAGACCCGCTTGACGACCGCTATCTGGTCGTTCCATTTGATCCATTCGACGCAAACGCGCTGGGGATGGCGTATCTGACCGGCGACTCCTACGCCCGGCTCGGCGCGCCGGCGGGGGCGAGTGTCAGCGCGGACATCGCGGCAGTGAAGGCCGAGACGGCCACGATCCAGGCTAAGACGACGAACTTGCCAGCCGCCCCGGCCAGCACGACGAACATCACGGCGGCAACCGGCATCGACATCACCAAGATTCTCGGCACGGCGATCAGCACACCCGCAACGGCTGGGATTCTCGATGTGAATATCTTGAATATCGGCGGGAGTGCGGCAGACCTTGGGGCGACTCCGGGGATGCTCGATGTCCGAATCGCGGAAATCAGTGTTGGGGGGCAGGTGCAGTTCCAAAGCACGCAAATCGCCGCCGTGTCTGGCGCGGTAGGCTCTGTCACGGGCGCAGTCGGCAGCGTGACGGGGCTGACAGCCTCAGACGTTGGTGCCATCAAGACCAAGACGGACTACCTTCCCAGCGCCACGGCTGGCGCGGCGGGCGGGGTGTTCATCGCGGGGGCGAACGCGGCGACTTCGATCACCGGGGCGCTCACGGCCAACATCACTGGGTCAATGAGCGGGAACGTCGAAGGGAATGTCAACGGGAGCGTTGGCTCGGTGGTTGGGAACGTGGGCGGGAAT
>Ga0154020_10002407_pt1 | contig 22821 bp, 25 predicted proteins | sample Klosneuvirus_201_FD_109709 | JGI IMG/M metagenome (GOLD analysis project Ga0154020, IMG submission 109709) | Active sludge microbial communities from wastewater, Klosterneuburg, Austria - Klosneuvirus_20160825_MG | ecosystem: Engineered > WWTP > Aerobic digester > Activated sludge | place...
CGAGATGCCGACAAAATAATAGCCAAAGTCAGCCGCGAGATAATCGTTGAATGCGTAGCGACCGACAAAGCTGACACCGCCACCTGTGACGCTTACTTCTTTATTCGTTCCTGATTCTTTGCCACTGACGCTCGTATAATTGCCGGCGACGCGCAGATCCCACTGGCCTTTTTCAAATTCAAACCAAGGTAAGGGCGGTGCCGAAACGCTGAAGTTGGCCTGTGTCGCGGCAGAAAGCGTCTGAGCGGCCGCGAACACGCAGACAAAGAGTGCAAAACTCCTGGTGGCGGATGGTATTCTGCGCCAGAGACACTCAATTTTCCTTTGCATGACCTTTGGTGATGCCGCTAATTCATAGCGTAAATGAATAATAGTAGATCGACTAATCTTTACTTACATTTTCCTGACAGCTTTGAGTTGGCCTGAAGCGCGATGCGAATTAACGTTGCAGTAACGAAAGGCAGGTCATTAACGTTCAAGAGTTATGAACCCACTTTCGCAAAGTGAACCATGGACACTCGTGGCCGCGGGCTATCAGGCAGAAACGGTACCCATGTTTCGCCAGTATTGCCGCAGGGCTCTCGAGCTTGTCGGCTATAAGCCGGGTGGTCACGTGCTCGATGTTGCCTGCGGTCCCGGCACGCTGTCGCTGATGCTCGCCGATAGCGCCGCACATGTCAGCGCTATCGATTTTTCCGAGGGTATGCTCGCGGTGTTTCGCAGCGAAGCAGAGAAAAATTGTGCGCAGAATCTCGACATTCGCCTGATGGACGGGCAAAAGCTCGAATATGACAATGACCTTTTTGATTTTGCATTTTCGATGTTCGGATTAATGTTTTTTCCTGATCGTTTGGCTGGATTTCGAGAGCTGCACCGTACGCTCAAACCCGGCGGCCGGGCAGCCGTTTCGAGCTGGGCGCCCGTGACCGATTCACCGATGATGCAGCTGATGTTTGGTTCCCTGCGCGCGGCCTTTCCCGAACGACCGGAACCCAAGACCAATATGCTGAGTCTCGAAAATCCTGATTTTTTCCGCGATGAAATGACCGGGGCAGGTTTTCATAACGTTGTTGTGACGCCATTCGACGGCGAATGGCAGGTGCGCGGAGTAGAAGACTTTCTCGAATCGATGGTGCGCGGCAGTGCACCGCTCGAAATGATGCGCAAAAATCTGGGCGCGGCCGTATGGGAAGAAAAGCGGCGGGTGATACTTAACTATCTGAATAATAATCTGCCGGCTCTGCCCGCGACGCTGACCTCCCGCGCGCTGATCGCAACGGGAACAAAATAAGCAGAGATCAGTCGCGCAGTTCGCTGGCGATGACTGCCAGCAGCTTCTTGAGATCGGCAGCCTGACCCAAAAGCCTGGAAGCCTGCATTGCCAGATCCATCGCCGTCTGTGTTACCTGCGTTGCCTTGATCGCAATCATACGCGCTGTCTCGCTCATCGCGGCAGCAGTTTTTTCGAGCACGGATATTTGCTCTTCGATTCGGTCCGTAATTATACTCATAACTTTTTTACTATTACTTGTTCACGATTTCATTCTTGAGGTTCGCGGCAGCTTGCAACAATTTGTCTTTGATCGACACATCGACATGGCCATAGTCGAGCGCTGCCGCAAGGTGCGCGGCCACTTTGCCAAAGTGTTCTTCGGTAATGCCCATGTTCTTATGCGCTTCTGCCATCGAGCGGCCCTGGTATTTGTCGCCCGAGAGCACACAGGAGAGAAATTCAACCTGGTGCCTTCTCAGTTCGGCCATCGAGGCATTGGCGAAAAAGGGCGCGAGCGCCTGATCGAGCAGCACTCGGGCGTAGAAATTATCGACGACTGCTTCAAACACGTGTTTGCCGCCGAGCTCTGCTGCATCCATAACGCAGAATATTCGATCGTAATTCCTGTGTCAAACCAAAGAACCGGCTTTTTCAGGTGCGGGTGAGTGTTCCCCGGGTGAACACTTCGATCAGCGTCATCGCCAGCAACAGCAGATTATTCGACGCGACTGCCGGCTCGACCGAAGCCCGCATCGCATCGAAGATCATCGCATTCAGCAAACGCGCGGTACTGGGTACATGCAGTTCACCGCGGAGAAAACCTTTCTCGCGGCCGATATTCAGAAAACGTTCCGTTGCCTCTTGAAATTCGACCTGCGACGCCTCGAAACGTTTGCGTATTTCGGGATCGGCATGTACCTCGTCGAAGAAGATACGCAGGTGGCTGATCTCGCGCAGAAAGATGCCGCCGAACTCAGAATAAAACTTTTGCATTTCGGCCACGTATTCGTCGGTATTCGTGGCCAGATCAGGACGGGTACCGCGTGCGATACGCAGCAGATCCGCATTGATCGCATCGTACAGCGTCAGAAAGATATCGAGTTTGTTTTTGAAATAGCGATAGATCGTGCCGTGGCCGACATCGAGGCGCGTGGCGATGTCGGCGATGCCGGCGGCATGAAAGCCCTTTTCGGCAAACACCTCGCGCGCGGCCGCGAGAATGGCCTCGCGTTTGGTTTTGATCTGGTCTGCCGTCACCTCAGGTCGTGCCATGCGCCAAAAGTAGTTTACGGAATGATGTGTCATTCTATTAATGTGCGGTAAGCCAGTAGCTATGGAATTTCATAGCTACCGGAGAGGAAAGCAGGGGGATTTATAAAGAAACCGGCAAAAACCACAGATTCGGGGGCAATCCGCAACTCTCAGCCACTCGACACTGAAGTGCTGATCGTCGGTTCGGGCTTTTCAGGTATTGGCGCCGGCGTTAAGCTCAAAGAAGCCGGTGTGCCATTCATCGTGCTCGAGAAGGCGGCCGATCTCGGCGGCACCTGGCGCGACAACACATACCCCGGCATTGCGGTCGACATCACTTCTTTTACTTATTCATTTTCGTACGAGCAGCTGCCCGACTGGTCGCGCGTCTTTGCGCCCGGCAGCGAGCTCAAAAAATACGCCGACCATTGCGCTGAAAAATATGGCGTGCGCGAGCACATGCGTTTTAATTCTGAAGTCGAATCGAGTACCTTCGATGCGGCGACGCATACTTGGGTAACGCAGCTCAAAGGCGGATCAACCCTCGTGTCGCGCTATCTGGTGCTGGCGACGGGCGGGCTCACCATTCCGAAGTTGCCCGACATCAAGGGCATAGAATCTTTTCAGGGCAAAAAAATTCACACCGCGCGCTGGGATCACGCGTTTGATCTCAAGGGCAAGCGCGTGGGTATCATCGGCACCGGCGCAACCAGCGTGCAACTGGTGCCCGCGATTGCGCCGCTTGTGAAAGAACTGCACGTGTACCAGCGCACCCCCATCTGGATTTTGCCCAAGCCAGACGCGGCGCTGGCGAAATCGGTGCAGCTCGCGCTGAAATATATTCCGGGCTTGCAGTGGCTGTTGCGCGGCATCACGAATTCGGTGACCGAAATGGTTATGGTGCTCGGCGTGATTAACTACAAAAAATATCCGCAGATCACAAAGTTCTTCGAGAACATCTGCCTCGACCATCTCTCAAAGCAGGTGGTGGATTTAACCATCCGGAAAAAACTGACACCCAGCTACGGCTTTGGTTGTAAGCGTCCCAGTTTCCATAACGAATATCTCAAATCCTTTAACCGGGAGAATGTAGAGCTTATTACAGAGGGAATAGACTCTATCACAGAGAATGGAATTATCTCCAAAGACGGAAAAACCCGTGAGATCGATGTGCTGATTACCGCCACTGGCTTCAAAACTTTTGAGAAGGGTAATACTCCCCCTTTTCCCGTCAACGGTCTCGCCGGCAAAGAGCTCGCGACATTCTTCGACGAAGAGCGCTACCAGGCTTACGAAGGCATCTCGGTACCGAAGTTCCCCAATATGTTTATCATGCTGGGGCCCTACGCGGCGACCGGAGCGTCGTGGTTCCAGATGGTCGAAAACCAGTCGCACCACCTCGTGCGCGTGATTAAAGAGGCGATTCATCGCGGTGCAACGCAGGTCGAGCCGAAGCAAGAGGCGCATGACCGTTACCACGCCGACATTCTGCGTCGCATGGAAGGCACAGTATTCTTTAATAACAACTGCGGCAGTGCCAACAGCTACTACTTCGACCGCCACGGCGATGCGCCGTTCATGCGGCCGATGACGTACGCCGAGGTGTGGTGGCACAGCCACTTTTTCAACCTCGACGACTATAATTTTACTGCTGCTCTGCCCGCAGGGCAGGGCAGCAGCAAAAAGCTCGGCAAAACACTCGCATTCACATAATAGGAGAAACAATGGAAATCAAAACTGAAATCGAAATCAACGCGCCGGCCGAAAACGTCTGGAAAGTGCTCGTGAATTTTCCCGACTATGGCTCGTGGAACCCGGTCATTACCAAGATCAACGGCATGCCTTATGTCGGCGAAAAAATCAGCTTTAATATTAAGGCTGCCCCCGGCATCGAAGTGCCGATTCCGCTGTGTGAAATTCTCGTGGCATCCGCGGCCGCAAAAGAACTGCGCTGGAAGGGGCCGGCAATTCCGATTGCTAGCGACGTCTTAAGCGGCGAGCACTACTTCATCGTGCAAGAGATGGGGCCCAATAAAGTGCGTTTTGTGCATGGTGAAGATTTCACTGGTCTCGCGGCAGGTGCATTGAAGCCGCTTCTGCAAGACCGGCTCACCGATAGCTACAATGAAATGAACCGGGCGCTCAAGGCCCGTTGCGAAGGCTAAACCCTGCTGAAGGCGCGGGGCGGGCAAATTCTGCTCGCCGCCGCTGAGCGTGACAGCAATCGCAACCATGGTTCTCAAAGATAAAACGATCGCCGTGACTGGCGCCTCGGGCATGATCGGCGTCTACATCTGCCGAGCTCTGCGCAAACATGGCGCGCATGTCATTGGTGTGGTGCGTAACCCCGATAAGGCGGCATTCCTTAAGAAAGAGGGTGTAGAGTTTCGCAAGGCCGACCTGAATGATTTGGGCTCGCTCGAAAAAGCCTTTGCCGGCTGCGACGCCGTGGTGTCGAATGCCGCGCTCTACCGTCTCACCAACCTCGATTGGGATGCTAACTACGAGGCAAATAAAACCGGCACTGAAAATGTGTTCGGCGCCATGCAGAAGAACGGCATCAAACGCGCCGTGCAGATCAGCACGATCGGTCTCTACAAGTTCACGCTATCTTATGAAATCAATGAGACCTCAGCGCAGCTCAACGGAGAAGCACGCGAGGGCGGCGCCTACCGTGCCACGAAGCAGATCAGCGAAGATCTCGCCTGGAGTCTGTCTGCGCAGTATGGCATCGGTTTAACCACGCTCAGGCCATCGGGCGTCTATGGGGCGCGAGACGAGAATATCATGCCGTATTTTAAGCTCGCGATGAAGTTACCTTTTCTGCCGCTGCCTGCGATTGGCTGGCCTTTGGTCTATGCCGGCGACGTCGCCGACGCGGTGGTCGCTGCGCTCGAGAGCGATAACTCAATCGGGCAGGCATATAACACGAGCGGCGACACGCGCGATTTTGCAGATTTTCTTTCGGCCTGGCATGAAGCGTCGGGGAAGGGTGCACGCGTGTTCAAAATTCCGCTGGGGTTGGGCATTAAAATCAGTAGCGCCAAGGCCGCGCACGATCTTGGTTTTAGTAATAAACCCTTTGCCGAGGCATTGGGTGAGATATTCCGCGAAGAGCCAGGTTTGTTGAATTAAGGGCTAATCCTGCTCGTACGCACCCATGCTGTACCCAGCCGCGTTGGTGAGCGGTGAACTGCCTGTATTCACAGCTGTGCGCGTTACAGCATTCATGTCATTGGTTACGCCCCCGCAAGACGAGGCACCCGTACCACAATTGCTGAGACTCGTGTTGCGTCCGCCGTATCTGATGTCGCGCCATTCGTTGGCAGTGCAGCTATTTTGCTGAAGCTGCCAACCGTCGGTGGTGTTGATATCCATGAACGGAATGCACGCGCCTGCAGGTCTGATATTTCCCGAGACCGTGGCGGCGCCACCTTGATTTGTTAGGGCAGTACTCTGTAAGTCTGACTCGGCGTTTCTGTTAGAAGAGGTAGGCCCCGGCTGCATATCGCGATATGCATAAAATCCGCCAACAAAAGCATTATTGTGCAGTGAGACCGGGTTGTCGCCAACGTTCCATTCCCATAACAGCCAACTGTAACCGTTAGGTTGGTAAAAAATATTATTCGTGAGAATCGGTTTGCCTGTGCCGCCGTTTATCGCAAAGGCATAGATATTCCCATTTGTTGCAATGGTAGCTATCGTGTTATTGGAATAAATGCCATCCGTGGCTGAAAAGTGGTAAGCCCCGATACTCCAGGCTTCACTACCGCTGGTTATTGAGTTCGCTATAATCACATTATTCACGACCAACGGGTTTGAATTCACCACGAGCAATCCCGAGGCCAGCGAGAGAAAATTGGCAATACCATTCACAATTGTGCCGGATTTAATGAAATTGTTCCGCATTTGTAACGCGCTATTTTCGAGCCTGACGCCGGCGGTCGTGCTGCTCGCCGTATTCACGTTGCCGCTCAAGATCACATTGTGCCGAATAAGTGGGCCGTTGGCATGTGTAGTCCCGCTATTCTGCACCAGCAATCCATACGATGGGCCAGGTTGTGAAGCGGAAGTCTCAATGCGGTTATTCTGCAGCGTCAGGTTATTATTAGAGCCGGTAACCAGTGCTATGTTGCTCGTCGTACCCGTCGCGATCAAATTAAATCCCTGGACGTTCGTCGCTTGCGTGATGTTAAGCGCAAACAACACGGTGCCATTGTAAGATACTTTAGTCTGGTTCGTGCTCAAATTCCGATCGGCTTCGAGAAACGAAGAGGTGTAGGCCCCCTTCAGGTTCACACCGGGAATTACAATGAGCGTGTCTGTGTATGTAGCGCCCGATTCGCGTGTTGCGACCAGAATATCGCTCACCGTCGCCGTGCGCGCATAAGCCAGCGCTCCGCCTATGGTGCGAAATGGATGTGATTTGTTACCCGCCTGCCCGGTGTCGTCACAGGTCGCAGATGCGCCGGGACAATAGACATAGACCGAACTATCCATTGCGTCGAAATAGCCGCTCGACCAGACGCCGGGTGAGTTGTAGTTTGTGCGCACGCGCCAGTAATAGCGCACGGCGTCGGGCAGCGTGAGTGCAAGTTCCGTCGTCGGAGCGTTTACTTTGAACGGACTGCCGCTCAGCGGGGTCTGGAATGCGCTGTCGCTGGCGACCTGGATCTCATAATAGCGCGCGGGTATTTTTGTGGCCCAAAGCAGCGTGACTTTCATGTTTGCCGCCCGCCCGCCGCCGGCCGATGAAGGGGAAATAATCACCGGCGCTTGCTTGTCGGCAATAACGCTCTCGGCTTCGAGCAGGGTAGACGTACTCGTCTGGTTGCCGCAACCGACCTGGGCCAAAATCCATCCCCCCAACAGGATAGTGCGTACGGTATACATCGCGTCGTATTGCAAATTCCCGATGAGGACACAAGGCCAACGCGGTGGTGATGCAACAAACTGTGCCGATTTCCGTGTCGTTCATTTGCTTTTGCTTTCGTCGCATAGCACGATGGAGCAGTGCGCCCGCAGCGTGAAAAATGCCCGCCTCTGCCAGCGCGATTTGGCGCAGCAACTCGAGATTGCGCGGCGCTACGCGCGTCCGCTCAGCATCGTGCTGGCCGAAATCGACGGAGATGCCGACCTGAGCGATGGCCGGTTGGTGAGGGCAGTGGGGCGGCGTATTGCCGCAAGCAAACGCCGGGCAGATTTTGTCAGGCGCTGGAGCGACAGGGAGTTCATGATGATATTGCCTGAAACCGACCTGGTGGCCGCCAGGGCGTTCAGCGAACGTTTACAGGCAGCGATTGCTGCAACCCCCTTCACAGGGCAAAATCTCACTATCAGCGTCGGGGTAAACCAGTGCAACCCCGAAGATGAGGCCACCGACTGCCTGAGTGCGGCGTTATTCTGGCTCGAACGGGCAAAACTCACCGGTAAAAACTGCATCGCCAGCTGCCTCGATATTATGTCACATTATCCAACCGCGGATGCCGGTTTAGCCTAACCCAAAGGCCGCCCCGGCATTGCCTGCTCCCCCCAAAAGAGCAATCCCACCATAAACATAGCGTTTGACGCTGTGTCTCACCCTCAGAAAAAGACAAATGCTGAACCAGATTCTTGAGAAATTGAACTACGATGTAGTCAACCGCCCGGTCGACTTTTCCGTAGGCGACACCGTCAAAGTACACTATAAGATCAAAGAAGGCGCCAAAGAGCGTATTCAGGTCTACGAAGGCCTCGTGATTGCGATACAAAACCAGGGTGCGGGCAAAACCTTCACCGTGCGTCGTGTGAGCTTCGACGTGGGTGTGGAGCGTATTTTTCCGCTCTATGCGCCGACCGTCGATAAAGTTGAGAAAATGCGTTCGAGCAAAGTGCGCCGCTCAAAACTGTACTACCTGCGCGACAAGTCAGGCAAAGACAGCCGTCTGAAAGAAATTGTGCGTAAGCCAAAAAAAGACGCGCTCTACGAGCGTGCTCAGGCATACAAGGCAACCAAGCCTGCTCCTGCTGCGGCAGCACCGGTTGAAACACCTGCATAAGCAAGGCGGATTAACCCCCGATGAGAACCGCGCCTTGGCGCGGTTTTTTTTTGAGTTTGCCGGCAATCACTACCGTGCTGTGATTGGCGTCGATGAGGTGGGCCGGGGCTCGCTCTTCGGGCCGGTCACTGTCGGGGCGACCCTGGTTACAGAAGAAGCCTGGCAGAATCTACCACAGCAAGACTGGTTTGCCGGCGTCACCGATTCGAAGATGCTGAGCGAGAAGAAACGCAATGCGCTGGCGCCTGTGATTCGCGCTCAGTTGCCGCATGCGGTCAGCCACGTCGCGGTGCGCTACATCGACACCTACAATATCAACCGCGCGGTGCAGAGCGGCATCTACCGCAGTGTGCAACGCCTGCTGTCGCAGACAAAAATGAATCCCGCAGACTGCCGCGTGATTGTCGACGGCAACTACCGCTTTGAATTTCCGCAGCTGAGGATGCAAAAATTAATGCCCCGCCTCGATGCCGAGATCAAGGCCGACCTGAAGTTTTTTCCCGTCTCGGCGGCTTCGATCATTGCGAAGGTCGAGCGCGACGCGATGATTTCCCGCGCGGCGGCGCGCTTTCCCGATTATGGTTTAGAAAAACACGCGGGTTATGGCACAGCCGCGCACCGTGCGGCGATCAAACGACTGGGCCGCACAAAGTTGCACCGCCAGTCGTTTTCGATGTAGTTTACTTTGCCAGTTCGCCCGCGCCGCGGTCTTCAGGAAAGCGCAGCGCGTACCGCCCGTCTGGGCATTTGAACACCTTCATGGCAAAAGAATAATTGGCCTTTTCTTTCGTGATTTTGGGCGCCTGTTTGGGGCAATCCGGGGCTTCGGCATAGGTCTTGGTTGATTCTTCTGTCACGGCTTTTAGTGTCAGGCTATTATCACCTTGCGTGTAAGTACCTTTGACGCTGGTCTCGCTGCCCCCCTGGTCGCACTCGCTCTGTCCCATAAAATCTGATCCGGTATCGTAACTGAACGAGCCATCGGCGTTCAGTTTTAACGATTGCATAAAACCACTGCCATGGTGCTCGCAGCCACCGCCGGTATATTCACCGGTGATGGAATCTTTGGAAGATGCAACCGCAGACAGAAAGCCACTGAAAGCATAACCGGTCTTGTTCTGGTATTCGATCTGCGCCCAGCGGCCTTTTCTGCCCTGGACCGTCACATCGGCACCTTCGTATTTTAACACGGAAACTTCTGTGCGGTAGGGGATGGTCACCAGCAATTTTCCAGTGGTCGCGGGTTTGTCGCGCAGGTTGAGCCCGTCTTTGACGGCGACCGTGAATTTGTCGCCCGCCGCAGCGTTGCCGCCCGTTGCTTCAGCCGGTGATGACGGTCTGCCCGGAAATTCGTCATATTTCGTCTTGGCGCGTTCTTTGCACGCAAAGCAGATAGCCGCCAGTAGTACCATGGAAATCATCAACTTATTGAGCATCGGGCTTCTCATCGCACAGAGGGCTCTATGTCAACCTGAAATGGAGATTTAACGCATAATCAGAGTCCGCCGCTTATCAGCGGACAATGATTATATACTTATATCAAAATGGTCCCGCATCGGGCGTGCGGGACCGTCGAAGCATTGTCGCCTTAACTCGCAGTTCCCGACTGTCACATGGCCGAAAGCAATCCATTACAGAAAATCCTCATTGCCGGGGGCGGCGCCATGGGGGCCGGCATCGGCTATATCTTTGCCCGCGCTTATCCCAATGCGCAGGTCGATGTGATGGAGACCAACGAGAAGGTGCGCCTCACAGCAGCTGAGAACTTTGATAAATGGGCCCTCAAAGATAAAGAGCGCGACGAAAAGGCCGGCAAAACCCCGGTCGATATATCGGGGCGACTCAATCTGCTGGGTGGTTTCGGCAAGGCACAACTGCATTACGACCTGATGCTTGAGGCCATCAATGAAAATATGGAGCTCAAGAAGAAAATTTTTAATGAGTTCGATCTGCGCGCGCACGATCATTCGCTGTTTGCCAGCAATACATCCTCGCTCTCAATCACCTCACTCTCGACCGCGGTGAACCCCAAACGGCAGGGGCGCGTCGTTGGCCTGCATTTTTTTAACCCCCCGCGCATCATGAAATTGCTCGAGATCGTGACGACCGAAGCGACAGAGCCATCTGCTGTGGCGCTCGCGGGCGAAGTCGCCGCAAAACTCGAGAAGGTGCCGGTCATTTGTAAAGACGCGCCGGGTTTTATCACCTCGCGCCTCGGCATCGTGCTGATCAACGAAGCGATCTTTGCGCTGCAAGAAGGATTGATGTCTGCGGAAGATATCGACACGTCGATGAAGCTGGGTTATAATTTTCCGATGGGGCCGTTGCAACTCGCGGATTTCATTGGCCTCGACGTGGTTTTTGCCGTGACGCAGACGCTGTACGATAACTATCAGGACGGTAAATACCGCCCCTGTATGCTGCTGAGAAAAAAAGTCGAAGCGGGCCATTTGGGGCAAAAAACCGGCCGCGGTTTTTTTGTTTACCCTCGGCCTGACTGAGGCCAGCGCCGTTCATGAGCGCCGACGCCGATAAGTTGATTGCTGAGTTTCGTGTCAAACCGGTCACCGAACTCGAAGCAATTTTCAGCACACCGGGTGCCGCAACCTTACCGCAACCGGGTAACTATAAGGGCACATGGCTGCGCCGCATCGAAAATGCCGGCACGTACAAGCCTTTTAATCTTGTTTCGCAGTGGCTGATGTTTGAGCTGACGCCGTTCGGCATCACGTTTAACTCGGATGCGACCGGCATCTGGTATTTTTTTCACCCAGCGCTCTCAGCCGGCAATTTTGCCATGCGCGCAGAAGCGTCGCAGTGGCGTAATACGCAGTGTGTCACGCTTAACTATGAAATGGCCGCGCTGCCGCATCCGGTGCGCGATATTCTGTATGACGAAGTCAGGGTTTTGAGTGAAAACCATTGCCTCGGCATCGGTGGCTTCAAAGGCCCTGCAGGCGAGGGCGACAATTTCTATTTTTTGTTAACGCGTCTTTGAATTTTTTCTGAAACCTTCGGTTTCAGAAAAAATTCATCATATACCAGCGGTTATCGCGCTTGCGCAGAATCAGATTCGCCATAATGCCCATCGAAGGCCTGTCTTTGAAGTCGAGTCTGACTTCGCATTCCGTCGCCGAATAATAGAATAAGCCGAGACGGATTTCCCCGGCAGCAAGAAATGTCTTGCGGTAACTGGGGATGTTTTCTTTGGGTGCCGTTTCTTTCCAGTACTGATCATCCCATAATACCCGGTAAAGCTGTGAATTTTTGTCATGCAGAGCCGTCGCGACCTGTGCATAGGTGGTGACAGCCTTGGCATCGATGATGGCCCCTTCCTGCTTATGGATGTACTCCAGTAATCCCTGTGGGTTTTCTTCGGTGATTGCGAGCACGATCTTCGCCACCGTGTCCATTATCTGCGGATTTTCCCGCCGTGCCAGCTCTTCGTCGGGCGCGCTGATGAAAAAATATCCCTGTTGCACAAAAGCCGGTGGCCGGTTGCACGCGACGGTCAAAAGCAGCAGAAGGAGACAGAGAATCTTCATGCCTGTATTTGTTCCATTATTGCACCCAACGCATTGGGATTTTTCAGTTTGAAGCGGGGCACGCTGGTGACCTGGTCAAACCCACCGCGCCGCGCGTAGTCTCTGAAACGCAACAGTCCGTCGGCGCTCGCGGCCGAGATGCGTATGCCTTCGGCATTCAAGGGTCGCAAAATGCCTGCGGGGAAAATTGCAGCAGAGCGTAACTCTGTAGACTGTAATAAGCTTACCAGCTGCGGATATTCTCCGACTTCCATGATTGCCGTTGCCGATGTTTTTGGCAACGACGCGATATTGCGGTAGATCGAGCGGGTGCTGAAAAAAGCGGATTTGGGATAATATGCGCGTAACCGATTTTGCAGACGAGCGAGCACATCTTCGGCTTTTTTGTCGTTCGCGTCCGCGTACCGCAGATAGAGGCTGAGGCCTGTGTAACACGCCAAAAATCCTGGGGTTTGACCTGCGCCACCGATTGTTATGCGGGTCGTTGCAGCTATCTGGCGAATGAATTTTTTTATGGAAAGCAGTTCATGCGGCGCTTCCATCCAAAACTCCAGCGGTTGTTTGACTGAAAATTCGGGTGTCAGACTCGGGAAGTATTGCTCCTTCCCTTTGGTGATGAGTGCCGTGTGCGAGCCGTCGCGATGCCGCAGAATCGATTCGAGCTCACCCCTGTAAGTCGGCTCGCCGACCGCAAAGTTCACATGCGCATTGGCCGAGAGCCACCGGCTGCGCAATTTGCCGGTGTAGACGATCACATTCTCAAACTCAGCATCCAGAAACCCCAAAATCCGCGATAGTTCATCGTCGGAAAACGGCCTCAGGCTCGAAGCCTGCAAATTGAGATAATGCAGGTTCTTGTTCAGCGGAATAATGCATTTGGTCAGATCGGTACGAAAACTCGATGGCTTCTGCAGATTCTCGGTCAGTACATCAGGCACTTTGTCCAGTGTCAGTAACGGAAACACAAATTGCCCCCGCGTGTCGGCATCGACCAGCAGGGTTTTACCCCCGCGTTCTGACTCGATCTGCGCGGCGGTGAATATGGCAAAATTTGCTGCCTCCATACCGGGAATGTTGGTGCTGATCTGCGCGAGAAACGCCGGCGCATAATCTCCGACAATCGCATATTTCTGTCTACTGGCCTCATTCGAGTAAGCGCGGAACAATGCGCGGTTCTGTACCAAAAAATGGCCGAGCGGCTCGCTCTTAAGGTATTGCCAGCCTTCACCTTCGGGTTTGGCTGCCATTTTCGGAGTTTCGAGAAAGGGCATGGCGCCGGTAATTGTGCTGAGTCCTATTTCCGGTGAAAATTGTGCGGCCACGGCTTCACCGGGAAGCGGGGCTCCCTGCCAGGGCAAAGCGCGCAGAGCGGCCGCTTCGTCTGCGGTCATTGTATCGAGAAAATTCGCGTAATTTTCAGACAGATTTCGTCGCGAACCGGCCACAATCAGATTGCGCGCAACAGAGCTATCAGTTGCTTGCGGTCATAAAGTTCGATCGGGCGAGATTGAATGAAAGCGTGTGCCTGGCTGGAGAATTCAGAGGTGCTGATGCAGGCCCCTTTGTTGGCACCTTTGCTGCGCATTTCTTCGTGCAGTTGTCTCACGACGCGCTCAGGCACCATATCCGTGGTGCGCAAAATATAGATCAGGCGGTTCGATTTTTTACTGTTGCGGCGGTTGCCTTCTTCTTCGGTCGCCAGAATATGTACCTCAGAATCATCGACGACATTGAGATCGACAACTTTAAAGGTCATCGCTTCAACAATCGCACGAGTCTGCGCTTCAAACTTTCCCGGTGGCGCGATCATGAAGTCTTTGATGGTGTCGTCGGTGCGGAATTCTTCGTACGCTTTCAGTTTTTCATTCACATCACGAAACTTCGGATTTACATCGAGGATTCGCTCCCAGTTGGCGATTGCGGTGTGAAAATCCCGTTTGCGCTCTGCGCAGGCTGCGATTGCGTAACGCAGATTGAGTTCGAGATCTGAACCCTTGGGAGCTGTCAGCAGGCCTTTTTCGAGCTCTACCTGTGCGGTGGGCAGCGCTCCCTTTTCCATGAGGCTTAAGCCTTTCGCCAGAAGCGCCCGGCCTTTCAGGTTTTCATCTTTGCTCGCAAGTTCAAATTCTTTAATTGCCCATTCGTAATCTTTCTGGCTTTTGAGGCACATGCCAAGGTAGTAGTGCGCGCTGTGCAAATTACCGTTCAGCTTCACCGCTTCGGTCAGCGCGAGCTTTGCATCGTTGATATTCCCGAAATTATATTCAATAATACCGATGTGTTGAAACGATTCGGAATGCGTCGGTTTTAATTTGGCCGATTGTTTAAAATAGGGCAGCGCCTTGTCATTGAGGCCCGCAGTTTCGAACAGCACACCTACCTGATAAAAGTTTTCATTGTTCGAACCATCAAGGCGGGTCAATATCAGATATTCTTTTTTCGCCTCGTCGAAGTTGCGGTTCTGCATGTAAATCTTGGCCAGGCGTGAACGCACGACGGCCTCTTTTACCTGCGGACTCCATTTACTGATTTTGATCGTCTGCCGGTATTCCGTTGCGGCAGCCTGCAAGTCGTTTTGTTTCGCGTAGGCTTCGCCGAGTAAAAAGTGGAGATAAGGATCTCGCTCATTTTCTTCGATCATCTTTACAAGCTTGCTGATCGCGGGCCCGACGTGGCCGTCGCGTATCATATCAGCAAGTTCTTCTACCCGCTTGGGTACGAGATAGGTACGCACAACATAATAGGCAAAGATGCCGATGACTCCGGCTATACCGCCCAGCAGCAGTATACTGATCAGGTCATCCATCTTAGTTGTTGAGCTTTTCGCCGGCCGCGATGCGCGCTTCTTTCATGCGCTTGTTTTCGATCTCGAGTTCCTTTATGCGCGTCAGCGCCTCAAGCAGTTCGTCGCGGCTCATTTGCGAAACATTCTCTGATGCTTCCACTGTTTTTTTCGCGCTCATCAGTTCTTCGCGTGTCAGCCCCGAAAGTTTTTCCGTTGCACGCTGCTCTTCGCGTGCCTGAATCAGCTCCACACGGCTGTATTCGACAATGCGTTCGTACATTGCCACCATCTGTTCGAGTTGGCTGATTTCTTCGTCGTTCAGACGCACGACGGTTTCATACCCCCGCAAAGTCTGCCTGAGCGAGGCGTTTTCACGCCTGAGAGCTTCGAGTTCTTCGGAGTCCATTCCTGAGTCTCGTAAGAGTAAATCCTTTTAGTGCGTCAAGTTTATTGCCGGGAGCCATGGATGGCCATCGGGGGCTGTTAGCCGTGGAGGGCGGGGCGGACTCCGCGCCGCGGATTATCCCTCCCGTGTTTCTGATCAGCCGATTTTTGGGGTTTGACAGCTGTAAATCGTCGTGTCGTTGCGCCGACCGTTCATTGCCGGGTTCAATCGGATCGATACCCGCTCGAGAAAATCGGGCCTGAACACCTTCCAGAGCCTGCAACGCATGCCGGCAGATTCCAGTTGCGCCAGTTCTGCCTGAGAAAAATACATAAAACGGAAGATGTGCAGTTCGCCGTCCTGTTGTCCTTTAATTGCACCGACGAGGTCTTCCATGGTTGAGGTAAAAATCGGATTGCGGCGGTTAAAACCATAATAGGCCCACCGCCACGGATCGATGCGGTGCGCGATGCGTATGCCGTCGAGCCTGCCGGCATGGATCGCCCCGTCAACACCTGCGCGCTGTTGCATCGTGAGGGCCACCGGTAGAATCATCAACACATTCAAGGCGACTAGAAAGCGGTAAGACCAGCGCAGCCAGGGCCGGTCGGAAAATTGTTGTATGCCCGCAAAAAGAAAGATCAGCATAATCGGCATGACCGGTATGACATAACGTTCGAGCTTGAAGGCGATCAGCGAATGCGATACCAGAAAAGTCAGCAGCAGTGTCGTGAGCGCCGAGTAGCGCCTCGCGGCGGTAAACATCGGGTACCAGAAAAAGAAAGACAGCAGCGGCAGCGGAAACAGCATAAAGATCACAAGATAAAGATGCCACGGCATGCTGCCATAGCTCTGGGTCTGGATATGCGCGCCGAGGTTATATTTGATGAACTCAATCGCCGTGGAGAACGGCAGCTTTTTATTCAGGAGCTCAAGCGTTACCATGATGACGGCCGTGATTAAACCGCCGAGGGCAAAGAACAGCAGCGCGCGCAGTTTGGCGCCGCGGCCGACGACGATCAGAATCCAAGCGCCCAGCGCGAAGTAGAGTGGCGCCAGCGAAAACCGGAAAAAAATTGCCGCAGACAGATAAAATCCGCACCAGAGAAATTCTTTGAAAGCCGGCGAAGCCGGCGCGCTGACAGCAAATTTTTCAGGCGTGGCGCGAATCAGGTGCAGAATGCAAAAGGTAAGCAGGATGTATGAAGGCCCGGCAATATCGGCGCTGTTAGTGAAAATGGGCGCGATGGCCCAGATGGCGGAGAACAGCGTCATGGCATTGCGCCAGGTCTCGTCTAACAGCAGGCTGCCGATGCGGTGCATCGCGACGATTTGGGTCAGAGAGATAACACCCATTATGAAATAGGCAAAGCTCACGAGAAAATCCGCACGCTTCACGCCGAGCAGATAGAGCGGTTTCATGAACCATGCAAAGGCATAAGGCAATAGTTCAAAGCGCAGCGTCGGGATCTCAGGTTTGGTGCCCAGTATAAGAAAGCGCATCGCGGGTTCGATCACGTTCTGGTAGTCGTCGACTGCAAACGGACCATAGTTGCGCCACGCGGCAATCGCACGAATAATGAACGCGATGACCAGAGAGATGGCCAGCGGGTGTCGGTTAAAGATTGCTGAGATGCGTTGAGTCATGCCGGGTCACCGCGTAATCAGAAAAATTCCCCACTGCGCGAGTAGGTTTGGACGGAAGCGAATCTCTTTGTGGTTACGGACATAGCGTTGCGCCAGAATTTTAAAACCCCGTGCGCGGCAATATTCTTTGAAGTCGTTGATTGCCAGCAGATGCAGGTTGGGGCTCTCGTACCAGGCGAAAGGCAGCGACGGCGTCACGGGCGTGCGGCCCGAGAAAAAAAACTGCATGCGCGCTTTGTAATACGCAAAATTGGGAAAGCCGACAATCAGGTGTCTGCCGACGCGCAGCGCGTCTTTGATTACATCATCGGGATACCGTAACTCTTGCAGTGCATTGTTTAGAATGACGTAATCGAATGAGTTATCTTGAAAGTCGGTCAAACCGCTGTCGAGGTCGCCTAACAGCACATTGATGCCCCGTTCGACGCACTGCATAATCTGGTCGGTGTCGATTTCGATACCCTGCGAACGTGTCGCCAGATTCTTGTTCAACAAATACAGTAATTCGCCGTCGCCGCAACCCATGTCGAGCACGCGGCTTTTGCGTTCGACGAGCGTGAGTATGATGCGGTAGTCGATGCGTTCGGTCTGAATTTCCTGAATGGGTATTTCCATAATCTAACCGGGTTTGATCAATTTTTTAATACGCCGTCTCGTCGACGCGCGATAAAAAATGTCTCACGAGCTGAGATTGCCTTTGGGTTTCGACCAGAAAGGAGTCGTGGCCATAATTGGCTTCGATTTCAACATAGGTGACCGGCACCCCCGAAATTTTGCAGGCAGAGACGATTTCGAGCGACTGATAGGCAGGGTAGAGCCAGTCGGATTTAAACGCTAGCACCAGCAGTTTCGCTTCGAGGCTGTAAAATTTTTCGCTCAGATGCCGGCCTTCGGAAACATCAAATAAATCCATCGCTTTACTGATGTAGAGGTATGAGTTTGCGTCAAAGCGCCGCACAAAAAAATCGCCGCGGTTGCGCAAATAGCCTTCTACTTCGAAATCGGCATGGAACTTGGTGCTGTCCTGTTCTGATTTCGTGCGTCGACCGAATTTTTCGGCCATCGATTTTTCGCTCATGTAGGTGATGTGCCCCACCATGCGCGCGACCGAAAGTCCCGATCGTGGAATTTCCAACTCGTAATAGTTGCCGCTGTTCCACTTTGGGTCGGCCATGATTGCCTGCCGCCCGACCTCGTTGAAGGCGATCTGCTGCGGTGAATGGCGGGCGGTCGTGGCGATCGGTATAGCCGAGAGCACGGCTTCGGGAAAACTCACCAGCCACTGCAAAACCTGCATGCCGCCCATCGATCCGCCGGCGACGCAATAGAGTTTTTCAATACCGAGATGGTCGATGAGGCGCTTTTGCGCCGTCACCATATCTTTGATGGTTATCTGCGGAAATTCCAGTGCGTATTGTTTGCCGGTGAGCGGATTCAGCGATGAAGGACCCGTAGAGCCGGCGCACCCACCGATGACGTTAGAGCAGATGACAAAATAACGATCGGTATCGAAAGCTTTGCCGGGGCCGATCATATTGTCCCACCAGCCGGGACGGTGCTCGCCTTCGTGAAAGAAAGCTGCGTGCGCATCGCCTGAAAAAGCGTGCTGTATCAGAATTGCATTGCTGCGCCGCTCGTTGAGTTTACCATAAGTTTCAAAGGCAATATTGACGACGGGTAGAATTTCGCCGTTCTCGACTGTGAAATTCTCAAAAGAGAAATTCTGGGCAGTAACGAAAACTTTTTCCGGAGGACTATGTACGGTACTCACGTTGCTTAAAGGGCAGATGCGAAGGATTCACAGGCTGTCATTCAAAACTTTGCGCGCCGTGAAACGGAGAGCACGCCCAAAACCTGTGCCGTGACCAGAGCGTAGATGCTCAGCGTATAAAGCAGAAACATCTGGTCTGCCTGACCCACGAAATAGGGGAGTGCAATTTCGGCAACGACGACCACCAGAGCGAGCACGACGGCGAGCGGAAAAAGATCAAAAATACTGTAACGGCGTTTGTCCCAGGTGAAGAGATCAAACACTGCGAGTTTGATACAATAGAAACTGAAAAAGGCGCCGATGACGAGGCCGCTATAGTTGGCGATGCGCAGTATCGTCAGGTCGCCGGCAAATTTGCCGACGACAAAATAGCCGATTACGAGTGCTGGTACGGTATAAAGGAAAGAAGGAATAAAATAAAACCACTTCGAATGGCGGCGCTGGCCGGCCACACGCTCTCCGCTGATATTCAGTGCCCACAGTGATACCGCGGCAAACAAGCCGATCCCCACCGCGAAGAGGCCGAAAATCAGCTTCATGTTGCCGACGATGTGCGGCATGACAATTAGCGGGGTAACATAGCTTGGCCAGACAAAAAGCAGCATCGCCCAGTCCATCACGTCGCCATAGGTTTTGTTATCCGAATGCGGTTTCGGAGTGCCGAGCAGATAGCCGGATAGTTTCATGGCGACAGCCATGACAACGATTCCAATGTAGGTTGTCAGCGAAACGGCGCCGAGCGAATCTTTGTTGAGGGCGACCAGCAAATAGCCGACCGCCGCCAGGCCACCGGCCGCAGCGATAATGAAAAGTTGTGCCTTACGCATGGTTGCTGAGTGGCCGAAAGGCGTATCGAGCCATCTATTTGATGCGGACGCCCATATTCAGAGCGGCATTCATCTTTTTGCCGGCCAGTTTTTTGGCCGCCAGAACACGGTCGTCCAGATCGCGAATCGCGCGCAAAAGACCATCAATATAGATTGCAAACAGCTTACCGCGGTCAGTGGTGCTCATGTTGACCAGTACCTCGGATTTTGACGTGTCGCCTTCGGCATGGTAAAATAACGCAAGATGACCATAGGTGGTCTTTTTGATGTCCTCATTCTTGATGGAACGTTTGTGGATGAACTGGCGGCGCAGCGCTGCTTCTTCAAATTTGAGTTCTACCGAGACGACATTGTTGCCTGCCATTTTCATGACAATCTCTTCAAACACGACCGGGTTATCTCTGTCGAGGGCGGTGCGCATACCACCCCGGGCCAAAACGATACGAAATTCGTCGGCGGGACCCTCGGGAGCGGGATCACCCTTGACTTTGGCCTTCTGCGCATTCTTGCGTTTCTGGTCTTCGTCGGCCTTAAAGCGGCTCACGAGTTCATTCAGCTTGAGATGCAGCTCGTCAACGGTCGGATGGCTTAAATCTCCCGTGCCGTTCTGTTGGGCATGTGCCAAAGTGAAGGCAGACAGGAAAAATAAAATAAATGCTTGGCGTCTCATGGTACTCTATTATCGACGTGATCCATGCGCATATGTAGTGTAAACGATATTTATCGGGCACCGCAGGTACGGGGTTAACGAATGGATATCAAGCTTCACGAAAAGTCGGGCTATTATGTCGTCTATCTAAAGGGCAGTTTAGATATGTATACTTCGGTAGAGCTGAAGAGCCAGACCGATGCAATTGCGCTCAAAACCGGCGAAAAAATCATTCTGCAGCTCAACGATGTCAGCTACATCGATTCGAGCGGCATCGGTGTACTCATAAAGATCGTCAACGCGGTGCAGGCACAGAGCGGTACTGTTCACTTGACGGGCATCAAGCCGATGATTGAAAAAATCTTCAAAGTCGCCGGATTAATGAATTTCTTTTCTTTTATTACCGAAGAAGAATTTAAGACGAAGTATCCGATTTAACCTCACCCCCCGTAGGCTTGCGCCTACCGCAAGCGCCCTCTCCACAACGTGGAGAGGGGAGCTAAAACGCTCAATCCAATTGCGGCTTTGCCGGCTTTCTCCCCCTCTCCATATTTATGGAGAGGGGGTTGGGGGGTGAGGTACGCGCCCAAATATAGCGTCAATATGGGTTAAAAACGACCTTGCGTCAAACACCTGATCCCAATCTGCTTTGGATATTGCACTGAGCGAAGCATGCCGCTCAAGACGCTGGCGCAGGTTGCCCTGTTCAGGGTTGGCCCAGGTCTCCATGGCCGCCTGCTGTACAATCGCATAAGCATCTTCGCGGCTGATCTTGGCCGACGAGGTCACCGTCAACAGCGCCCGCGAAGAGAACAGCAGGCCGTGCGTCGATTCGAGCACGCGCTCGCAGTTTTTTTCATGCACCTGCAGATTTTCTACCACAAAAGCCGATTTGAGCAGCATGTATTCGACAAGAGCAGTCGAGTCGGGCAGAATCACGCGCTCGGCACCCGAGTGTGAAATGTCACGTTCATGCCAGAGAGGAATGTTGTACTCTGCTGTACTCGCGTAACCTGACAGTACGCGCGCGAGACCGCATATGCGTTCTGCAAGAATCGGGTTGCGTTTGTGTGGCATCGCGCTCGAACCCTTTTGGCCTTTTTGAAATGGTTCTTCGACCTCGCGGCCCTCGGTGCGTTGCAGCAGGCGGATTTCCTGCATCAGGCGATACATGCCCTGACCGGCGAGCGCAATCGCCTGCAAGAAATAGGCATGGCGGTCGCGCGGTATGACCTGTGTGCTCACGGGTTCGGGTTTGAGGTTGAACTTGCCCAGCACGTAAGCCTCAAGCTCGGGCGGCATCTGTGAATAGGTACCGACCGCACCCGAAATTTTGCCGAAACGGCAGCCATCGAGAGCGTGATTCAGTCTCTCGCGCGCCCGAAACATCTCTGCATAGTGGCCCAGGAGCTTGAGCCCGAGGGTTGTCGGTTCAGCATGCACACCATGCGTTCTGCCGGCAACCACGAGATCCTTATATTTCACGGCCTGTGCATGCAGAGCGGTTAAGAGCTTCAGCAGTGCCTTGTCTATATTGGCGCCGGCCTCAAGAATCAGCAGCATCTGCGCAGTATCGACCACGTCTGAAGATGTGAGGCCAAAATGCACATGCCGCGACGCGGGCCCGATGTTCTCGGCGAGTGCGGTTAAAAATGCGATGACGTCATGGTGGACTTCATTCTCAATTTCGTTAATGCGTTCGACGGTGAACGTCGACTTCTTGCGGATGTCTGAAAGTTCTTCCGCGGTGATTTTGCCCTGGTTGTGCCAGTATTCGCACGCGGCTATTTCAATGTCGCGCCAGACCTCAAACTTGCGTTCCAGCGACCATAGGCGGCGTATTTCGGGGGTGGAATATCTTTCAATCATATTATTCACCAAACCGAGTGTGGCTACGCCACACTCGGTTTGGTGCCAATTCTAAAGCCTAGGCCGCCCCGCGGCCGGCGATGCGCACATCCGGAATCACTTCGTCGTCGAGGCCGACGCCGCCGCGCTCTTTGCGCACGACGCGGTTGGCGAGCGACATGTTGCTGTCGAAGATGAACTTCAGTACCAGCAGGCCCCATGAGGTGTGGTATTTAAGTGTGTTATAATATTCCGGTGCGGCGGCGCGAATCTGCGGCAGGTAGTTCCATGCGGCAGAAGGAAAGTCGTGGTGCTCGTTGTGGTAGCCGACGTTGCATGAGGGCAATGACAACCAGCCATAATAGCTGTAGGTTTCCTGCGGTTCGGCGACCATGTAGTGTTCCTGAATCAGGCGGCCACCGACGATCGACAGGCCAAAACCAAACCAGAACGATGCGGCAATGTAAATGAATGCATAGGGGCCCATAAAGTAGAAAACCGCGAAATCCACCGCGAACGTGGTGATCCAGTTGGCGAGTACCCAGCCGTCGAAAAAGGCAACCTCACGCACACGCATCGTGCGCAGCGTCTGTATTAAAGGATAGAATGCAAGCCACAGCATCTTGCGGTACCAGGAGTTGCTTACGGCCTTCACTTCCCAGTGTGCGGGTAAATCCGCATCGAGCTCATAGACACCCTGGAAGGCATGGTGCTTCATGTGGTATTTTTTGAAAGAGACGTAAGAGGGCACGAGCATCGGAGCATTGACGATCAGGCCGAACACATCGTTCCAGAATTTGCC
>Ga0154020_10002408_pt1 | contig 22813 bp, 11 predicted proteins | sample Klosneuvirus_201_FD_109709 | JGI IMG/M metagenome (GOLD analysis project Ga0154020, IMG submission 109709) | Active sludge microbial communities from wastewater, Klosterneuburg, Austria - Klosneuvirus_20160825_MG | ecosystem: Engineered > WWTP > Aerobic digester > Activated sludge | place...
CGAGACTGTACAACAAAAAATTCTCAACGAAATCAAAAAGACTATCGAAAGAAATGCAATGGCTGCTGCAAATTCCAAAACTTGACTCATCTGCTACATGTTTCAAAAGATAAGCGTAGCTAAGGCTGCGGCACTGTCTCGGCAGCCATTTCAATCCCAACACAGCACCAACAACTTCTGGGTCACTCTAATGCACTTTCGACAGGGGTGTCCCGAGGTCTACCAGTCCACGTCATGCTGTCTGCTATACGAGGAAGATCCCAATGAACGAGCCGAGTGCTGAAACCCCCGGACATGTCCTCGACGACTATGCGCGGGCATTCTCCCTCGTCGGACGTGGAGCCCTTGACCAGGCGATTCCGATCTTGCAGTCCTGTGTAGATCAATGTCCGGATTATCTTCCGGCGCGACGGGAACTGGCGTATTCCCTCACACAGCTCGGGAGAACCCAGGCCGCGATTGAGCACCGGCTGAAGGTGTTTGAGCGCGAGCCGGACGACGTCAAGAACGCGCTGAAGTGCATCAACCTGCTTAGTGAGTTCTACAGATACGCGGAGGCACTACCGATTGCAGAAGCGGTCGTTCGACGCTCTCCGGGAAATCTCGAGCACGTTCGCCTCCTGGAAAAGATTCGGACTCTTGCTCGCGTGGGCCGCATCTTTATCAGCTACAAGAGCAGCGATGCTTCGACCGCCCGATCCGTAGCGGACCTGTTACTTCGTCAGGATTTTGATGTCTGGTTTGCCGAGTACGAGGTGCTGTCCCTGAACTACGACGACTTCGAGCGAGAGCTGGATCGAAACCTGAAGAACGCGCTTACAACCTGCAAGTCGGCGATTGTGATTACGAATCAACGCTGGGCGGATTCACCCTACTGCCAGGACGAGATTCGACACATTTCTGCCCACTACGACAAGTCGCGAATTCTCCAGATCTGTGTTCCCCAAATGGACGAGAAACCAGCAAAGGACTGGCCCATCCTGAATGACGTGGCCACCAGGATTTTCCGCTTTTCGAATACGTCCGAACAGAGCAAGTTGTTTGGATGGATACTTGATCAATTGGAATTGGCTCCTAAAAATCGGAGGTCCATGACCATTGTGAGCGACCTTGGTCCCCCCATTCCGCTGCGGGATCGGTATCGTGGAGGCATTCTGGGGACTCTTCGCGTGGGACCATATCGGTCGCGCCCCACGCCGTTCTGGATGCGGATACTGAATCGTGGAGATCGCCAGTCCATGCTCTACGGCTGGCCTGCAGAGTCGTTCGAATTTCAGAGCAAAGATCCGAACGGCTATCTGGGATTAGTCGTCGATCTTCGCGTGGACCGTTGGACGGGAGCGGCGGCGGTGAACGATGTTGATGACGACCGATCGATGTATCGCCAGTTGCGATCGATCGCCCACGGGGGGTATCAACGGCACGCGGGTCTAGCCGAAGGAGGACTGCATCTGTTTCATCATCAGGGGCATGGAAACTTTGCGATCACCTATCGGACGCCCGTTCTACTGGGGGTCTACACATGGAGTCGAGTCTATGTCCTGCTGGTAAAGAATAAGTCTGATGGCTCCTTTGGCGAGGTCAACCTTAACTTTACCTGGATCGTTTCCGAGAAACTCGACCAGGACACGGCGTTTCGACATTTCATGGCGTTTCAACCACTGTTTGAGGCCGTAGCGAAGTCCTTGGAATACTCGGGAATCAAGACCCGATCCCCTTTGCCGTCGGTCCGTGCCCGCTGGGCTCTGGCTGGAGCAGCGCTCTCGGTTCCCGTAGTGTGTGCTCTACTCGCACTGATTTCCAACGGGGTCAACAGCGGGATCGCGTACTTCGCCGGAACAGTCATCGGCGCACTCGTCGGATTGGGTTTCAACCAGCGTCTCATGGTCATGCCGAATTCACAAACCCCCGAGGGACGAAACGGGCATTAATGTCGTGCCACTCGAGGTGCCATGTCAGCATTCTTTGTCATCAAAATACAACACCTAAAATGGTGACGCGGTTGCCAGGGTTCGAACGTTCGGCGGCAACGGTCGCCAGCCGTAGCGATCGCCGAGCAGGATCAAAAAGTTTGGCAGTGGCGAAACTTCCTGCGAGCGGCGCAGTTCCTCAAATCAGATCCGCATCGTGCGGTAATCCAGTCCCGCTTCGGCCGGCACACCCCAGCGCAGATCAATCGCCTGAAACTGAAAGCCTTGTTGCAAACAAAGCTGCTCCAGCTTCGGGAAGACTTTCCGTTGCAACGCATTCCGCTCGTGCTTCATGTCGCTGAACGTCGAGCTGACGAAGAGTCGGATGATCGGCAGCAGACGTGGTGAAGAAAGTTCTGTCGGCACAGCGAACTCCTGATTGGATTTCGGACCTGTCGAGCCGGAGAGCAGTTGGTCGCACTGACCGACAGCCAGATTACGTCGAACGTCCAACAGCCTCCCGTCGCTGTCGCGACTGAGATTCCAAGTCTGACATAGATCGGTGCATGGACCATTGGGACGAGCTCTCAGTCAAGCCGGGTGACTTTCTGCGACCTCACACATTGCGGCCGAGCACATTGTCGGCTGGTGACTCATCGGCCTCGATCCACAATCCGGTCTCCGCCAGCGCCTCGAAAAACTTGCCGAGCCGACCTCGCTCACCTTCGGAATGGGGCGGCTTTAACTTCCCGATTCGCGATTGAAAGTAGGACGGACAATCCTGTCCGTCTCTTGTGGCGGACAAGATTGTCCGCCCTACATCGGGAAGTTATTGCGGACTCGTTCCATAGCTCCCGATACTCACACCGGTCGGCCTTCCAATTGCAGAATTTGAAGGTGGTGGCCAATCCCTCCCGCCCAGACGCGACCGCCGGGGGAAGCGACAATCTCGCGAAATCGTGGCGAGTAAAGTCGTTCCGAGTATTGGGCGACGATTAGTTGATCGGTCTTGGATTTCACGACCGTTTCCAAGTCTCTCTGAAACGCCCACCAAAACGGCTGCGAGACATCGCACATCGCGCTGACATCGCCTGATCCACGGATCACCTCCAGACATTCAAAGGTCTCCGCATCCCACACGCGCGACGTCTCGTCCCACCAATCACTGACGATCCGCGTTCCGTCCGGGGAATAGCTCACGCTGTACACATTGTGCAAACTGTCTTCGTGACCGCGCAGCACGGCCAGTTCCGCGCCGCTGGCCGCATCCCACACGCGCAACGTCTTGTCATCCGAACCACTGACGATCCGCGTCCCATCCGGGGAATAGCTCACGCTGGTCACTCTACTTTCGTGCCCGCGCAGCACGGCCAGTTCCGCGCCGCTGGCCGCATCCCACACGCGCAACGTCTGGTCTTTCGAACCACTGACGATCCGCGTCCCGTCCGGGGAATAGCTCACGCTGAGCACAACGTCTTCGTGCCCGCGCAGCACGGACAGTTCCGCGCCGTTGGCCGCATCCCACACGCGCAATGTCTGGTCTACCGAACCACTGACGATCCGCGTCCCGTCCGGGGAATAGCACACGCTGGGCAAATAGTCTTCGTGCCCGCGCAGCACGGCCCGTTCCGCGCCGCTGGCCGCATTCCACACGCGCAACGTCTTGTCGTACGAACCACTGACGATCCGCGTCCCGTCCGGGGAATAGCTCACGCTGGTCACACTACTTTCGTGCCCGCGCAGCACGGCCAGTTCCGCGCCGCTGGCCGCATCCCACACGCGCAACGTCTGGTCTTTCGAACCACTGACGATCCGCGTCCCGTCCGGGGAATAACTCACGCTGCGCACATCGTCTTCGTGCCCGCGCAGCACGGCCAGTTCCGCGCCGCTGGCCGCATCCCACACGCGCAACGTCTTATCGAACGAACCGCTGACGATCCGCGTCCCGTCCGGGGAATAGCTCACGCCGTTCACCCAACTTTCGTGCCCGCGAAATATGGCGCGTTGGGCGGTGCCGAGATGGATGAACGGGGGGCGGAGCGTGCGGAGCCACGCGAAACCGGAGTGCGTTGACTCGCGCTCCACTCGCCAGCGGGTGAGCAAATCGCAGAGTTGGAGGCCGTCATGCTCCCAGTGCGGCGGACGTGTCCAACCACCGGTCGGCTCGACGTAATGCTGCGCCGCCTCGGGGCAGTCGTACCACCAAGCGGTGTTCCACAGGCATTGAAACAGCGATTGGGGATAATCCTCGGCGTGGCGGGCGATGAATTGGAGATCGCGGCCGAGCGCTTCGTCGAGCAAGCGCAGGATGCGGTGACGGTCGTCCGTTTCGGGAAGTGACTTGATCGCCGCTCGAAAATCGAACGGCAAGTCAAACGTGAGGCCCGCCACGACCTTCACTTCGAGCCAGCGCAGATCCTGCAAGAGGTCGGCCTGTTCGCTCGCTCGCCCGGCGGCGATGAGATGCTCGCGGAGATGGTGATAGAAATAGCCATCATTTGGTCCGGTCCACCAGCCAGCGGGGCACTTGGCTTGATAACCCGCGACCAAAGCCCGATGCAGAACCTCGATCTCTCCGGCGGTGCGGACGGCGTAGTCGTGCAAGAGGTTGTGCAGCGAGATGCGACGCAGAATCTTGCCGTCGGCGGCGGTCTGGGTGTCGAGCCGGATCAGCGAACGCTCGGCGAGGTTGATCAGCAGGTCTTCGGTGTCGAGGTCATCGAGTTGGCCGGTGTGCGCCCAGAGCGTGGCGACGGTTTGCTCGGGAACGGTTTCGTCTTCGGAGAAGACGGCGAGTTCCGCGAAGCGGCGTTGTTCGTCAATCCCACGTTCTCGATCGACGGTCAGCATTTCAACGCTGGCCTGCATCGCCCGCCAAAGGTCTTTGTGTTGTGGATTGATCGATGCGCGGTCGGCGATTTTGTCGAGATCGGCCCGGCGGAGACGTTCCAGCACGGAGCGGAAGTCGCCACCCCGTTTCTTCGCCATGCCGCCGGAGAGGGCGAGGGCCAGTGGTAAGAGTCCGCATTCATCAACCACCGCGCGGGCTTCGGGGGAAAGTGCCGAGGCTTCGATGCCAACAGCGTCGGCCAGCAATTGCAGGGCTTCGGTCTCGGTGAAGAGGGAAACCTGCACACGCTCCCCGTGGAGCGTGTGCAGGATGCCGGCGTCTCGCGTGGTGACCAGCATGCGGCAGCGCGGTCCGAGGTAGTCCAATTCCTTGGCATCGCCAGCTCGCCAGACGTCATCCAGAATCAGGAGCACCGCTTTCGCCTGCAACAGTTCCCAGAGTATTCCCTGTCCCTGCGGCAGCGACGTGAAGCCCGTATCTCCGCCGAGATGACCGACGAGATCGCGCAGCCGTGAAAGAATGTCGTCGCGGGTGAGTTTCTGGCCGCAGGCGATCCAGACGATGCCGTCGGGGTAGGCTTGGCGGATTTGCCGATTGCGGGCCAGCGCGGCCGCAAGCACCGACTTGCCAATGCCCCCCCATGCCCTGCATCCCGACATGGGTTTCGGCGCTCGTGTCGGTACTGGTGATGACGTGTGACGTCTGGAGATCAACGAGCAGGGCATCTCGCACGCGGCGCATCAATTCGGGACGTGCAAGAAAATGCGGCGGCAACGAAGGAACCGCTACCATCGCTCCGAGCTTCGGGTTCGGCTGTCGCAGATTGCCAATGAGTTTTGCCAGGGTCAGTTCGTAGTTGACCCCTTCGCGAAAATCCTCACAGTGCAACAGCGCAAGTTCGCCGGGGATGTCGTTGTAATCTCCCAGCCTCAGAATCGGCGTGACGACGACGTGATCAAACTCCAACCCCAGTTGCCATTCCTCTCGGACATAGGGAGAACTCGCCGCCTTGGACCCACCGACATAGACGATGCGGTCCACCTCGCAACGGATGGCGTCCTTGATCTCCTGATGGAACGTGAGTCCGCGTGACATCAGCGATTCGCGGTCGTACCAGACCGTCAACTCGGCTGCTTTGAGGTCATCGCACAAACGACGAACAAACGGCTCGTCATCACTCCGTGCGTAGGAGAGGAATACGGAAGTCATGGCTGGCCAGTTTCATTCGAGAGTTTGCGTTGTCGCTCCAAGGAATTCCCGGAGGCGATCTTCCACTATCGTGGCATCATTCTTCTTCTTCTCGCAATCGCGTGTGACCATTGCGTCTGGCGGAACTATCGTAGCGAGAAGACTGGAGGTGATGCCAGGCAACGAAGCCACATCGGGCTTGAGTGCCATTTTTTCCACTCTTCTTCGTATTTTGCCAAACCTCGTCGCCAATCAGCGGTGCGCGCTCCCGTGCCGTCGTCGGATTCCATTGGCGGAGGAGGGCAACGGAGTCGCTCCCACCACGGCAGCGAATTCCGATTCGTTTCCCAAAGGGAACGCACCTCGCGAACAAGCACATTGAATGCGGCTGCTTTGTCGGGATCGGCACGTCTTGACGGCTGCGCCGCATTGGCGGTGTCGAGTGCGTTTTTGGAAATTTCATCAACGCCGGATGGGGCCGCGAGAACTTTCTCTGCGGAAAGGCTTGCCAGTATTTCGCTGATCGTAGCCCGCACCTCGACATCGCGTTCTTCGTCCATGGCCCGGACAATTATGGGATGTACCAAGCGAGCATTTGCCCCTGACGCCAGCAACTCTTTTGCACCAGCGCGACGGACATCGACTCGCTCGGAACAGAGGATCGCCGCAGCAAGGTATAACTTGCTTTGATTAGGGAACATTCGAGACAATGCATATGCTGTCGCCCGACGAAGTTCTTGATCCTGAGAGTCCAGTTGTGGGAGCAATTGCGCAACTGAGAAGGCTACTTCTGGGCCAATTTGTCCCAACAGGCGTGTTATCCGCTTCCGGGAGTATCCGTCCAAACCGGGCAAGAGTCGGCCAATGAGTGCGGCTTCAGGAACGACACCGGTTGACATCTCATCAGCGATTAACTGATCCAGAATATCACAGACCTCGTGTCGAGTTCTGTCGTTGCTCCATCGGAGCGCTTTCACCAACACGACCACCGGTATCGTTGCATCAAGCCCAATATCTGACACTGCCGCGTGGATGAGGTCTGCAAGTTCACTTGTCGGGTGCGTGGAAAGCAAATCAAGCAATTGATCCAGGTATGGCTTTGCTGCGGCCCCGAAACCCTTGATAAGAGTTAAGCAACCCAATTGCCGTGAGAAATGATCAGCGTTAAGCCCCTCGACCGCCGCAGGAAGAATTTCGGGATAGTCACCAAGCAATGGCCCCAACAATGCAAATGTCATTGGCTCCATTCTTGAATCCCGCACGACTTCAACCAGCGCGGCGACGAGTTGTTCGCGTTGCGATGAATTCAAATCTGTGCCAACGAATGCCCGCAGTGCTTTCTCTCGAGTTTCGATATCTCCTTGAATGACTTGTTTGAGAACGGAGTCGAAACTGCCTGCTCCGGAATTGGCATATTTGTTTGTGAAATGACGTTCTTCTTCATCAACAGGAAAGCGAGATTCCCATACGCTTCGAGTCTCAGTCGTTCGCGTCTGTGCTGGAAATGGGACCATGTCAGGATAGTCGATTGCGAAGAGACACAGATGAGTCTCATAACTTCCCGCCCAACGCCCGCCACCACGAACAGAAGTGATGTTGCGTAAGGGCAGGTGAAACCAGGCAAGAACACGGCCGCCGCGATCGCGTATCATCGTTTCTTGACCGGTTGACTGGGCGTGAAACTGCGTGTCGCGCATCGCTTGAGCCGGATCGTCAACATCAATGCTTGCCACATCGATCGGTAAGGGCTTTCCGAGCCGACAATCGATCACAAATGGTGTTACCTCCCTTTCCAGACGAGTCTGAGCCGACCATTCCGGGTTATCGACATTCGCAACAAGAAGTGATTCATCATTACTGAATCTGGAATTTGAGAGCACCAGAGTCGGGTCAAATCGAACCGTTGGGACTCCACTATCGGGATTCCAAAGGCGGGCATCGCGCCCCATTTCACCTTTGGAGAGTAGTTGCTTCCCATTTGGAGAGAATTGAACGGTGAGTGACAAATTCAAACCACCAATGTGTCCATAGAGTTCATGCCGAAGTAATCCATCGCCTCCGTTCCAAACACGAACCGTTGGCTGAAACAGGGTTGTCGTCGCGATAAATTGTCCGTTTGTAGACAGCGCGACATTGCCAATCACTCGATCCTCACCCTGGAGCTTTGTGATGACACGGTCATTCGCGATTTCAAACTGTCGACATATCCCTTCGGAGGTGCCGCAGAGCAAGAATCGTCCGTCAAAAGATACACTTAAAGTGTTGGTGACTTCTGGAAACCACCTCACTGACAACTGTTTTCCGGAGGCCACATCCCAAATGCGTATCGTTTGATCGAAAGAACAAGTCACCACACGCCGCGACTTGTCAAACAGTTTGACACCTGCGATGTTTTCCGTATGCCCAAGCAGGCGGCACACTTCGCGGCCACTGGACATTGCCCAAATGACGACTCCAGAGTTTTGCTCCCCGGCTGATACAGCCAACTGTCCCTCTTCCCCAACCGAAATTGAAGAGACCTTTCCACGGACTCCGCTCTGCCGAAAAAGCAACTCGCCGGAATCTACGGAATGGCAATAAGCATACCGCGTAGTGGCTATGACCAGTGACTTCCCATCGGAAGAAAAAACGATGTCCTGGATCCGATGCTCTGTGTGGAATCGCGATCTTTCCAATTGATCTGTGAGGCTCCAGACGCAAACTGATCCGTCCGCTAAGCCTGCAGCGGCAAGCGAATTATCGTTTGAAAGTGCAAGACAGATAACTCCGGAAGAATGCCGCAGCGTGCCAAGACAGTCGCCTGACTCGGCTCGCCATATTCGTATGGTTCCATCTGAAGAAGCTGACAGAATTCGTGAATCATCTGTCGTGATCGCAACACCGGTTACAGCCTCATGATGACCGCCAATACAAAGAATCTCCTCTCCGCCAACCCGATCCCAGATTCGAATCGTCTTGTCCTCGGATGCGGAAATCACTCGCAATCCATCATGAAAATGCGCAACTTGCGTAACCGATGCAGTGTGTCCAACAAAGACGACCTGCTGGCTGGACCCCAGTGGTGTTTCCATCGGGCGCTGCGATCGAATCCAGGAATAACCAGGAGTGTTATAAGTTTTAGTCTGATGCCATTCCTCGGCGAGAGCAGAAAGCCTTTCCGATTTCGACTCCCAAGGTGTGACGCCGTTTGGCCAAAAACAATCTCCCTTCGAGTAGTATTCCCCCACATTTGGCGAGTCGTGCCATGTCAGTCGATTCCATAGCGACTGAAACAAAGCTTGCGGATAATCGCTTCGATGGCGATCTATGAAATGTGCGTCTAGTCTCAAAGATTCCTGAATCAGCGAGAGCTTGTGTTTGGAACGATGCTCTGCTGGCATCTTATCGAGAGTATCATGCAAATCACGAATGAGGTCGAAGATCATTCGGTGGCCTCCGCTTTGGATTCCAGAAAGTTGATGTCCGTGAAGAGGGCGGCGACCGTGTCCCAGTGTGGAGACTTTGGATCGTCTTTGCCGTAGAGCTTGGCGACTTCGAGTAGTTGCCAGGGGAGTTCATCGACCTTGCGGATGTTCGAGGGGCGTGGAGTTGGCGGCAGCCGTCTGGCGCGGGCACGTTGTTCTTCGAGCGATTCCAGGAAGTAGTCCTGCTTGGCGAAGAATCTGGCGAGGCGGGCGTGGGGATGATCCTGGCTCTCATCGTGGTCGAGCTGTGTCCAATTCGAGTTTGTGACGAACTCCGTTTGAATCCATTCGGCAACTTGCCGGTGGTAAAACGTCACGACGCTGCCACCGGGAGCTGCTCGTTCGGTGAGATACGGGGCTAAGTCCGAACGAAGTCGAGACCACAGCGAGACTGGAATGCGTCTTGGCCGAAACGCCATGCGATGTTTCCTGTCGATGCTTGTCTGCAGGATCATCCGGCGAACCTCACGATCGGCAAAAAGGACTTCGAGGATTTCGGTCTCTGTCAGTCCGCGTCGCGCGGCGGCGATGTAGCCGAGAGCTCGGTTGACCAACAGCGAGCCATGGTTCGCATCCATTCGGAGTCGGTCGAATAGTTGATTCAACAATGCGCCGACGTAACGGTTTGATGAATCGCGAGTTTTCGCAGCAGCCTCCGTTTCGTTCTGTGATTCGGGTTCATTCAAATAGACATGGTCGTCGTAGGACCGCCAGAGCTTCACTTCCTCAAACAACAGCTTCAGGTACAGCGGCTGGCGGCACGGCTCGGGCTGCAAACGTAATTCGATGAGAGCGCGTTGATTCTCTGTGACTGTGCGGCCCGCCGATTTCAGCCATTTCTCGAACAGCAATGCTGAGGCGTCTGCGGGCGACAGGGCATCCAAACTGAGCATGTTCAAGTCTGGCAGACGTCGCCGTTGGGCTGCGACGTACGGATGTCCGACCGGATCTTTTTCATCTCGATCCGACAGGCACGAGAGGACAATCTTCACACTGCTCGGCAATTCACCGAACGGAATCCAAAACAACTGTCGGCCATTGTCTGCTTCGGCAAGCTGATCGACCGCGTCGATCATCAGAGTAATTGGATGTTGTTCCGTTGCGGCATCAAGGTGCTTGCGGAATTCCTGCATCAGCTCGCGAATGTCAGACGAGAGAGCTTCCGCAATGGGATTCGTCAGACGCAACTCCTGACAGAGGCTCCGCAGTAACGATCGCAGGTCCGACGAACGGGGCGTGACTCCGATATATCGAACGATTGCGCTCCTCGCTTTCAGGATCTCCTGAACCACTCGTGCCAGCAGAGCTGTCTTGCCACAACCGGAAGCTCCGTGAACCACGCACGGCAGGCGAGAGTCGTTTTCAATGTATTCCAGAATGCTTTTGATTTGTTTCGCTCGGCCAACGAAGGAATCCTTCGAGCCACGTTCCTTGCCGAAACGATGATGCTCGTTCTGTTCAATTTCCAATTCGCGTGCGGCCCGCTGTTGGGCTGTCTGCTCGGGTGTCTTGTCGCTGCTGGTCTCCTCGGTGGACTTCGGGTACTTCCAGTACTCATCTATTTGGCGTCTAATGAGCTTCGTCAGTCGTTCTTCCACCTCTTTGCAAAGCAAATCGATGTGATCTATAGAAATCACTGCGGTGAATTTGGGTTTGGCGTCTGATACATTCTTCGGATCTTCCGTCGGCACCACAATTGTCAGTTTCGCCTTTGGCTTCAACTCAATCGCGTTGTCGCCGAGCCGCTTCCGGATCTCCGCTTTGAGTTCATCCAATGCCGATTTCGGACCCCGATCATTTTTTCCCGACACGACGTCCAGGAAATCTCGCAGTGGTTCGGCATCTTCGATTTCCTTTGGCAGGTCGATCTCACGAAAGAACGCCAGCACATGGTCTTTGGCATTCGCGACGTTCAGAGCTCCGCACCAGATCTCCTGTTCGGTGGCAGAAGTCTGAAATCGAGCAATGCCGGGGAGCGCCGCATCAGCAGGTCGTGGCGTCGCGAACCGGTCCTTCAGCCCGCTTGCCGGAAACGCGGCTTCGTGATTGATGATCCGCCACAAGCCCTGTTCGACGTCTCGCCAAACCTCAGCGACCGTGTAGTCAGCACGATCCATCTCGTCAGGCTGCGGTTTTTCGCGTCGCTGAAACACGTAGGTCGGGACGATGATGTTCTCATCGAGCTGATACCATCGCGTAAGCGCGTCGCCATGCGTCTTCGCTGGTCTGTTGCCATCCAACAGCTTCGCCGCCTCTTCGAGCTTTCGGAATTCATCTTGTGAAATCTCTTCGGGCAAGGGACGCCAGCCATAGCGATCGCCGAGCAGAATCAAGAAATTCGGTTCGGGCGACACATCCTGCGACCGCCGCAGTTCCTCAAAGCAGATCCGCATCGTGCGGTGATCCAATCCCGCTTCCGTCGGCACCCCCCACCGCAGATCGATCGCCTGGAATTGAAAATGTTCTTTCAGACACAACTGCTCCAGCTTCGGAAACACCCGCTTCTGCAGAGCGTCACGCTCCGCCTTGAGATCGCTGAACGTCGAACTGACAAAAAGACGAATCACGGGACGGAGACGAGTCGCATGATTCGCGACTTCAGAGTGGTTGCTCATTGATGGTTCTCGCTATGCTGTGTTCTCAAATACACTATCGTGAGATTATGCAGCGGCGTCACTGTAAGCATCAACGCGTTGCCTCTCCAGCTGTGTCCGGAACGATAAGTTCAACAATCATCAAATAATTCTCGACTATACCGCACCACATACTTCTACCGGGCACAGCGATAATTGATTTAGGCTGCTCCGGAAAGTGGCAGGCAACCTTGCCAGTCACAGAGCATTCAACAGCGGTCTCACTATTGCGGACGAAAGATCGCCAAGGAAATAGGGATAAGTCCCGTGCGATTGCGCTTAAGTCAGTGATTCCATCGAAACGCTTGACGCATTCGCCGGTGGAAGCGTTCCACACACTGACCGAATCATCATACGCACCACTCACGATGGATTGGCCATCAAGCGTCCACAGGATTCCGTACATTTCTCCCGCGTGCCCGCTCCACTTTCGCAGTTCAGCGCCGGTCGTCGCGTCCCACACTCGAATGGTATTGTCGTCCGGCGTCTCCACGAGAGTGACTTTCGCTGTCGCCGTGCCGCAGCACGTGACAATCCGAGTGCCATCGGGCGACCAGCAAGCGCAGTTGGCCGGCTGAGTGTGCCCTCGCAACACTACGAGATCGATGCGCTTCTCTGTATCCCAGACACGAACGGCTCCTTCCATATGTGAGCGAGTGAGTATACGGAGGCCGTCGGGAGCGAATTGAATCTGGTCGACGCCTCCGCGCGGCATGAACATTAATGACAAAAAGTCTCCAGTGGCTGCCTCGTAGATGCCCACAAGATCCTCTTTGGCGGGGGACAATACCTCGAAAGCTTTCTGCATGCCGTATAGGGGGCCCAGGCCCAGTGTTAGAAAGTTCGTCAAATGCGATGCCGAGTCGCCTGACTCGCCGATGATAATCTTGGTCCCACATGGCGACCAATTGAGACAGCTCACTTCGTCCGAATGCCCGTGTATGGCCGCGAGCAGCTTATGGTTTGTGGTGTTCCACACTCGCACCGCGTTGTCGTTGGATTTGCAGGCAAGCAGTTGTCCATCGGGTGAATAAGTGGTGGAAGTGACGCGTATCTCGTCCCTGCGGAGACCCCCGATCAGTTTGCCGGTGGCAACATCCCAGAGGCCAACCGCGTCGTGGTGGTCGCATGTCGCAATCTGAGTTCCATCCCTACGCATGCTCAGTTGCGATAACGGTGCGCTATGGCCGTAGAGTCGTCGTTGTCTGGTGGCACCAGCGGCGTTCCAGATTCGGGCGGTGCCGTCGCTTGAGCCGGAGGCGATCTTTGATCCGTCGGGCGACCACTCCAGGCAGGTGACGATACTGGTGTGTCCTGGGAGTATCTGAACAGTCTCCGAAATCGTGGGATTCCAGACGCGAAGTGTCGTATCATTGGATCCGCTGGCAATGCGAGAACCATCCGGTGACCACCGGACGCTCGTGACGTTCAAGTCGTGGCCGACGGGAGATTCCAGCGGGGTGCGTTCCAGAACATTGATGACTCCGACGGTATGGTGGGTGATGGAAGAATCGTCGGGCTCAATGGCAATCGCAAGACGCGTGCTGTCCGGTGACCATTCCCATTTGGTGAACTTGTCGCTTTCCATTATAAAGTGCGCATGCATTTGAAGTGTGCTGGACTCGAGCACAGCGACCGCGCCGTCTGCGAGCTTGGCCGCGATGAGCTGACCGTTGGGGGAGAAACTGACCCGCCAGACGGCACTCTCAAGTTGACAATATGTCAGCAGCGGATGACCGCTGTTAACGCTCCAGAGTCGCAGAGAGCCATCACTCGAGCCGGTGACGAGCTTCGTGCCATCAGGAGACCAGTCCGCGTGTCGAACGAGTGCTTCCTTGCCGCAGACCCCGCTTGAGAGTGTACCGGTTCCCGGATTCCAAAGTCGTACGCCATCGTTTAAGGAAACTGTGAGTAGAAGCATTCCGTCCGGCGAAAAGGCCATTGAATTGGGCGGCCCTTCGTGGCGAAGAATCGACAGATTGAGGCCCGTGGCCGAGTCCCAAATTCGGACAGTATCGTCAGGGCCATCTCCAAAGTTCGAATCTCGGTGGCAGGCGCTCGCGATGTGACGGCCGTCGGGAGACCAGGAGACGCTCGTCACCTCGTGATCGTGTCCGTGAAGGATGACCAATTCTTCGCCCGTCTGCGGGTTCCAGACCCGAATACTGTTGTCCGGCGTCGAACCAACAACTGCCGATTCAAAGTAGGATCCGGAGCCGCTCGCGATCTTGGTTCCGTCAGGAGACCAGCTCAAGCAATTGACATCGCTGTTATGACCCCGCAGCACGCACAGCAGAGCGGCCCCTAGCGGGTCGCGTGGCGGGCGCATTGATCGCATCCAGTAACGATGCCCGTCGATTTGTTCACGCCATCGCTCCAAGAGCAAGAACAAATGGTCGTTGGATGTTTCTTCTAAAACCCCGTCCTGACGGACGCCGTCTTGTTCGACATAATATTGCACTGCTTGAGGGCAGTCATACCACCAGCAGAGATTCCAAAGGCACTGAAACAGTGTTGTCGGGTGCCGTTCGATGAACTGCGCGTCGCGGCGGACCGCTTCGTCGAGCAGCTTCAGGATTCTGTGACGTGGATGTTCGTTCGGCATCTTGTCGAGCACGGCAGCAAAGTCTTTGACCAGATCGAAGATCATTGCGGTTTCTCCGAGATCGTGCGTGGCGTCTTGTTGTTCTCGCAGAGGTCAGAGCTGCGAACGGAAGTGTTCCGCCAATCGATGATGTGCTGCAGAAATTCCACAGCGGATCGTGCGGGACCGCAACCTTCCAGTGTGGCGATTTCGGAATCGGAATAATGTGATGGCTTTTCAATGAGCCAGTCGAAGCTGCGAATCCGCAAGTCGCTTCGTCGATATTTCTGGACTTCTCGATGTTCTTCCGGCGTCTGATTTCGGCTTTGACCGATTACGATTCGAAAACTGATTTGAGTTGAGTGATCCGAAAATGGCTGATTGAACAACGTTCCGCCGCGTGCGATTCGGGCTCGCCACAACTCGACTTGATGCAGCGCCTGCGTGAACTCCGGTGACGGCCACGAATCCTTCAAGATCGAATCGGTCGGGGAAGCGATGTAAGTCAACTGCCAATGATTGTGGCCGTCGCCGATTTCGCAGGTCACAAAATCGACGCAATAGTTTTCCCCCAAATTGATGTCGCGATAGCAGCCCTGGAGTCCCTGTTTCAATTGCTCGGGACGCACGTCCGGAATCAGAAGCCAAGGATGAGCGTGTAACAACGAGATGGCCGAGTCGCGATCCAAAAACAATTCTATCAGCAGCAGACCTTGAAGTTCTTCAGCTGTCATGGTTGGAGCCTCTGCTGTTGACGTCGCGGCATCGGTTGAATGATCCTGGACTGAGCCTAACACTCGACTCGCAAACAACGGACTCCAAAGCACATCGCTGTCATCCTAAGCAAGGCAAGATGATCCAGTCGCCATTGCGCCTTGATGTCGCTCCGAATGATCCGCGATGAGTTGAACTTTGTCCACTCTGCAAGTAATGTGAGTTCCGAATGGCGCTTTGGCAATCTTATTGTTGATTTCTTCACTGACAGGCGATGACATGAATTCAAAAAACGGAAGCAACCCAGAGTCCAATCCCCGCATCGTCGTGACGGGTGATGTGATCCGTGAAACTCATTTGTACCAGGGAGCCCGACGATTTGCATCGAATGATGCCACTGCAGGTTTTCTGATTGAGTCAAAATGGGGCGGGGCCTCCATGCTGCACGAGTTGCTCGAAGCCGCACAGCCCGGCGTTTCCCTCCTGGGACTGGAGATTGACACTACCGCACCGTGGCCGACTCATCTGGAAGCGCAGGCAGTTTATGGGTCTTCCACTGCGGGATTTAAATCAGATCCCCCAACTTCTCCCGGAAAGAAACCAGAAAAGGTCTGGCGAGTAACGCAGGCCCTGGGCTATGGCGTCAATCATGACATTCCTCCCGTCGAGCCACCCGTGAAACGCCACATTTTGGCTTCCAATAATTTCAAGGTCCTGTTGATCGATGACGGTGGAGCCGGCTTCAGGACGCTGCGTGCAAAGGATCACTGGCCAGACGGGGGTGTTCCTGCAGCGAGGCTTGCGGCATCATCCGCGCCTGACGACTCGGCGACGCGGGGTGAATCGCCAGTGTCTGCAACGTCACCGTTGCCTCCTTGGGTGGTGATCAAGATGGCGCATCCTGTGTGTGAGAGCCACCTGTGGCGTCATCTCACCGAAAAGTGCAATGCGACGTCCGCAGATTCGTCGAGCAAGCTCGTGGTGATTGTGTCGGCCGACGAACTTCGCCGCGATGGTGCGGCCATCAATCGCGGCCTCTCATGGGAACGCACCATTTCGGATACGTGCCAGGTATTGACTCACCATCCGCGACTCTCGGCGATGAAGCAGGCCGCTCACCTGCTGATTGTTTTTAGGCATGAGGGCGTTCTCTGGGTTCAACGAAACCCAACGTTGGATTCGGACGGCGCACCGCATTTCTCATCGACGCTCGTCCTTGACCCCGGGCTGGCGGAAGGGCAATGGAAGTCTCTGCTCAACGATGAGCAGGGGGACGTTTTTGGACATCTGTCAGTTGTCGCGGCGGGTATCGCACTGGAGCTCGCTCAAACGGCAACGCCTGGTCCAGCAGGTACCCTGGACAAGGCGACATTTGTTAAAGCCATCACCCGCAGTCTGATTGCCGCACGTCAATTGCGACTGCTCGGTCACGGGGCGGTAAAAAAACAGGGGAAGCCTCAGTTTCCAGCCACTGAGCTTGCCAGTATTCTGAGACCGATCACCGGCACTAATCCGGTGCGTGCCACGAATCAGCCACAGGATCGGTTTATTGACATTTCGCTTCCCTGTGACGCTGGCTGTGATGGTCTTCACGGGGCGTTGACATCGGACTGGACGATTGCATCGCTCAGCGACGGAGACTGCGAACCGATTCCGCTGTTTGGGCATGGATTTCAAACCGCAATTTATGGGCCGTCGCGACTGTCAGATATTCCTCATGCCCGTTTCGGCAACCTGCTCAGCGTCGATCGTAACGAGATTGAAACCCTGCGCAGTCTGCGACAAATCATTCAGGCCTATGAAGATGCAAATCCACAAAAGCAGCCGTTGTGTATCGGTGCGTTTGGTCCACCGGGAGCGGGCAAATCGTTTGGTGTCAAACAGATTGCCTATGAGATCCTTGGAAAGGACGTGCCGCTCCTGGAATTCAATCTTTCGCAGTACGACAATCCGGCGGATCTGATCGGAGCCTTTCATCAGGTCCGCGACAAAGTGCTCAGTGGTCGCACACCAGTCGTTTTCTGGGACGAGTTTGATTCGCAACATCTTAAGTGGCTGCAGTACTTTTTGGCCCCGATGCAGGACGGAAAATTTCAGTCGGGACAACTGACTCATACATTGGGTAAGTGCATCTTTGTGTTTGCCGGCGCGACCAGTTGGGACTTTGAACACTTCGGCCAGGCACCGGAGCCGATGAACTCTGTTGAAGCGACGGAACTAAAGAAACTACTGGATGAGTCCACTGCATTTTCCGAGAACCGACAGAAAGCACGGGCGGAGTTTCGACTGCGAAAGGGACCAGATTTCGTTTCTCGATTGAACGGTCACATCAATGTGCTTGGGCCTAACCGACGGCTTAAGTTTAGTTTCGCCACCGGCCAGTGGGATCAGCCGGATCCCACTGATATTACGTTTCCCGTTCGACGAGCGTTGTTGCTGCGCAGCTTTCTCAAAGCAAAAGACACAGACACGCTCGACATTGATCGCGATCTGCTGAACGCATTACTCCGTCAACCCCGCTATCGTCATGGGGCGAGGTCGATGGAAAAAACCGTGGAGCCTCTGCGAATGCCTCACGCAGCACTGCGGCCTGCACAATTGCCGCCGCCCCAGGTTCTGGCCCAGCATCTGGAGCCCGTTGCGGATTTTCAATCACTGCTGATCGAGAACGCGATGTTCCTGACACCGGACAATGTTCGGGACTTAGCAGCTGCGATCCATGAAAACTATCGCCGACTGTTTGCCAAACCGGGGAGTTATGTTTCGGATCCGCAGTTCCGCAAGGCGTTCGACACGCTGGATGCTTGGGGTAAAGCCACTAACCGTTCCGCAGCCCGAGGCATCCCGCACGTGTTGGCGGTCGCCGGTCTTTGTGTTGTTCCCGGAACATCATCCGATGATGAGAAGCAACGAGCCACAGACCGGATTAATCATTTTATCGATGCGCTGAGTCGCGAGGAGCACGCACGCTGGATGAATTACATGACGGCAAACGGCTGGCTTCAGGCGACGAAACAGGACGCGAGCGGCAAACTGGTGCGAGAAAATCCACGTCTGCTCCACACCTGCCTCATCGCGTTCGACGCCCTGTCTGAACACGACCAGACGAAAGATCATGCGGCCATTCAGAGCCTCCCCGAAACCGTTGCCATGGTCGGTTTCAAAATCGTGCTGTATCCAACGGTGGGCTATTGATCTGATCGGGATGATCATTGGTGGAAAGACTTGATGCCGTAGAAAGCTATCAGAATACACATGAGCAACGCGTTTCAAGCTTCTGACCGAGTCATCCGCGTTTTCGTCTCCTCCACGTTTCGGGACATGCAGGCGGAGCGAGATGAGTTGGTTTTGAAAATCTTTCCGCAGCTTCGGCGGCTCTGCGAAGAGCGCGGTGTAACATGGGGTGAGATTGATCTGCGGTGGGGGATCACCGAGGAACAGTCCGAACGCGGAGAAGTATTGCCCATCTGCCTGGAAGAGATCCGCCGCTGCCGGCCGTACTTCATCGGACTGCTGGGCGAGCGTTACGGCTGGATTCCCGATGCGATCCCCGCCGAAGTCCTGGAACGCGAACCGTGGATTCGAGAATACGCCGACGGTACGGACGAGAATCGCAGGAAATCGGTTACCGAGTTGGAGATTCTGCACGGAGTACTCAACAACCCGGAGATGACGGACCACGCCTTCTTCTACTTCCGCGATCCGGACTACATCAAGACCGTGCCGCAGAAATCTCGGAACGATTTCACGTCTGAAAACACCGCGAGTACAGAGAAACTGAAGCAACTGAAGGACAACATCCGGCAGCAGCATCGCGACGGAAAGCTGAAATACGAGCCGCGCGGAAACTACCCGGATGCGAAGTCTCTGGGCGAGCGGGTGCTGGCCGATTTCACCGCGCTGATCAACTCGCTCTACCCGGAAGGAACGCAGCCATCGCCACTGGATCGCGAGCGGATGGATCACGAAGCCTTCGCGCGCAGCCGAGCCGGCGTCTACATCGGTCGGCAGGAGTATTTCGACCGGCTCGACGCCCATGTCGCGAGCGATTCCCCGCCGCTGGTCGTGCTGGGTGAATCGGGCGGCGGCAAGTCGGCGCTGCTCTCCAACTGGGCGCTGAGCCGCTTCCCTCCCTCGGCCCTCGATCCTCAGCCCTCGCCCCCTTTCCTGCTGCTGCACTTCATCGGAGCCTCACCCGACAGTGCCAACGCCATCGGACTGTTGCGGCGCATCATGCTGGAGTTGAAACAGCGATTCGACCTGCCGGATGAGATCCCCGCCGAGCCAGCGCAGATTCGCGAGGCATTCCCCAGCTGGCTGGCGCAAGTCGCAGGCCGAGGCCGAATCGTGCTGGTGCTGGACGCGCTGAACCAGTTGGAAGACATCGACAACGCCCCCGACCTCGGCTGGCTCCCGCGCGTCTTTCCCAAGTACTGCCGAGTCATTGTCTCAACGCTGCCGGGCCGCAGTCTGAAAGCCCTCGAACAACGAGGCTGGCTTGAAGCCACTCCGCCGCTCGAAGTTCATCCACTCGATGAACCCGAGCGACGGCGGCTGATCCACGACTTTCTGAAGCAATACACCCGCGACCTTGGACCAGCCCGCACCGACCGCGTGGCCCTCGCCCCTCAGACCGCCAATCCGCTCTACCTGCGAGTCCTGTTGAACGAACTCCGCGTCTTCGGCGTGCATGAGAAGTTGGGCGACGAGATCAACCGTTATCTGGAGGCGAAGGACCCTCGCGAACTGTACGGCAAAGTGATCGCCCGCTGGGAGAAGATATATTCAGACGGAACCAACCTGGTGCGAGATACCCTCTCGCTGATCTGGGGCTCGCGAAACGGACTATCAGAAACTGAACTGCTGGAATCCCTCGGTCAACCCGGACGACCGCTTCCACGGGCCATCTGGTCACCCCTGTTCCTGGCCATGTCCGACGCCGTCGTCACCCGAAGCGGCCTGCTGACGTTCGCTCACGAATTCCTCCGCAACGCAGTCCGCGACATCTGCCTGTCCGATGAATTGCGACAACTTGTGGTCCATCGACGATTGGCTGATTACTTCCAGCAGCAACCAACCTGGAACGATCGCAAGTTGGAAGAACTGCCGTGGCAATTGGCCAAGGCAAGTGAGTGGCAAGGCCTGCACGATGTGCTCACCGGGCTGGACTGCTTCATTCTCCTCAATTTTCGCAACGAATACGAATTGCTCGGATACTGGCTGCAACTCAAGCCGCGATTTGATTTGGCAACCAGCTATACCGCCGCCTTTACTCAGTGGTCGCAGGACGATTTTGATACTACCGAGATGGCAGATGTGGCGAATGTAGTCGCGTCGCTGATGCGAACGGCTGCATGCCATACATCTGCCGAGTTGCTGATGCGCCGCGCGCTGGCTATGGACGAGCAGTCCTACGGAACCGATCATCCCAGCGTCACAAGAGACCTGAATGGCCTGGCCATGTCTCTCATGGCCATGAATCGCCTGGAGGAGGCCGAGCCGCTGATTCGACGCGCGCTGTCCATCGACGAAAAGTTCCATGGAGCCGATCGAGTCGAAGTTGGACGTGATCTGGCCAACCTGGCCCAGATATTACAAGCTTCCAACCGTCTGAACGAGGCTGAATCGGTTATGCGCCGCGCCTTGGCGATTGGCGAACAGTCCTACGGCAGCGATGATCTCCGAGTCGCGACTCTCCTCAGCAACCTCGCAGGGTTTCTCCAATCCACAAACCAACTCCATGAGGCTGAGTTCCTGGTACGGCGGGCGCTGGCCATTGAGGAAAAAGCCTACGGCACTGAGCACCCAAATGTTGCGATGTCTCTGAATATTCTGTCCTTGATACTGATGTCGAAGAAACAACTCGAGGAGGCCGAGTTGCTGTTGCGCCGCATGTGGATTATCAATGAGCATTCCTACGGTCCTGATCACCCCCTTCTTGCTACCTCGCTCAACAATCTGACAACCTTGCTCATGGAAACGGGACGCCTAATGGAGGCCGAGCCCCTGATGCGACGTGCGATTGACATCACAGAACAGTCCAGCGGACCTGGACATCCTATCCACACGCTTAGCCTAAACAACTTGGCATTGCTGCTCAAAACGACAAACCGCTTAAAGGAGGCCGAAAACATATATCGCCGTGTCGTGGCCCTCGATGAAATGTCCTGCGGAGCTGAACACCCGAATGTCGCCATCGGCCTCAATAATCTGGCGCAGCTGCTCCAGGCGACAAAGCGTTTCGCGGAAGCGGAACAGTTGATGCGACGCACGATAACAATTGATGAGTTGTCCTATGGCCCCAAGCATCCGAACGTTGCCCGAGGCCTCAATAACCTCGCCGTATTGCTCCTCGAAACGAAACGGCCTATGGAAGCCGAGCCTCTGATTCGCCGCGCACTCAGCATCGATGAAATCTCCTTCGGAACTGAACACCCCAATGTCGCCAGACGGCTCAGCAACCTCGCGATGGTACTCCAGGCTAGAGGCAGCCCCACGGCAGAGATCGAACCAATGATGCGTCGCGCTCTGGCGATTTGTGAGGCGTATCAACGAGACACAGGCCATGATCATCCGAGCTGCGGCGTCATTCGCAGATACTTGACTCAAGTCGAGTTTCGAAGAAACCCGCTCGCGTGGGGATGTCTGGTCGTGATCTCCATCGGCTTGATTGTTCTGCTTTCAATGCTCACGCATTGGTTGTTGTTTTGAACGAAGGATGCCAGCCGCAGCGGGTTTTGCACGTCGGAGTTCATGATGCGCACTGACAGGTGAAGCCTTTTGACAGTGGCATTCGGCTTCGTAGGCCCAAAAACTCAAACGGAAGCCCGAGAATGAATATGATTCCTTGCCAGCCTGTGGAGACGGCGAATACAGTGTCGAGATCGTTTACCGCAAGTGGTAAATGCTGAACGACTATGTGCCACGTCGACTAGCCTCGCGGCGAGTCTCGGGCTGGATGCTAGGCGGGATGAGCCTGTTCCTGCGAGCGTTCGTACGATTGGCGGTTAAACTGTCACGAAGCCGAAGTCTGAGGTGACGCGAAGTGGGACAAGAAAGTCGTCTCATCGCTTCGCATTCCAATGGCCTCTCTCGACATAATGCTGCCTTTCGAGCGACTGCAACTTTGAATCGCAATACAATCAGAAACCAAAGCTTCAGAATAAGACACCCCTCGTCAAAGTCATGTTTCAAGGACCGGCACACGATGACGAGGTCCCCGCATTCTTCCGCATCGTGGCAGACCCGTCCGGTCTTCATCATTTCCACCATCAAGGACATGCAGGCCGAGCGGGATGATCTGCGGCAGGTGGTCTTTCCGCGGGTCGAGGAAGAGCTGCGCAAGTGGCGAATCCAGTTCGAACCGATTGATCTGCGGCAGGGGGTGGAGACGGCCGATCGGCCCAGCGAGGATGTTCGCGACGAATGATCCGGAGCCGCGCCCGTCAGGAAGCGGAAGGACCAACCGC
>Ga0154020_10002409_pt1 | contig 22809 bp, 22 predicted proteins | sample Klosneuvirus_201_FD_109709 | JGI IMG/M metagenome (GOLD analysis project Ga0154020, IMG submission 109709) | Active sludge microbial communities from wastewater, Klosterneuburg, Austria - Klosneuvirus_20160825_MG | ecosystem: Engineered > WWTP > Aerobic digester > Activated sludge | place...
CTAGATTTGCTGAATTTCCTTTTCTTTATGCTGCAGAAGATCATCAATCTTCTTAACATATTCATCCGTAATTTTTTGCACCTGCTCTGCCTTTTGGCGATGCTCATCTTTCGACAAGTTTCCATCTTTTTCTAACTTTTTTAGGTGTTCAATGCCGTCACGACGCACATTGCGAAGGGCTACTTTCGTCTGTTCTGCATATTTATGTGCCACCTTAATTAATTCCAAACGACGCTCTTGGCTTAATTCAGGAATAGGAACCCTAACAAACTGGCCATCTGCAGCCGGATTTAAGCCCAAACCCGCTTCCCTGATTGCTTTTTCAACAGCAGTGACAAGACCTTTATCCCAAACTTGAACAGTTATCATTCGTGATTCTGTTACAGAAATAGTACCGACTTGCAAGATAGGCGTTTTAGTACCATAGGCATTGACGATAACACCATGTAATAAACTAGCAGAGGCACGACCTGTGCGTAGTCCTGCAAATTCCCGGCGAAGCGCTTCAATCGATCCATCCATCCGGCGTTTGATATCATCAAATAATTCTTTCGTCATTTTCCTACTTCCTCTTCAACTTATTTAATCCGTAATTATTGTATAGGTACCCTTACCGGACAATACATTAGCAAAAGCCCCCGCTTGATGGATGGAAAATACAATAATTGGGATTTTGTTTTCACGCGCTAAGGCAATCGCCGCAGCATCCATCACCTTTAAGTCTTGGGACAAAACTTCTAAATGAGTCAAACGCTGATAACGAATAGCTTTCGGGTTTGTTTTCGGATCAGCATTATAAACGCCATCCACTTTGGTTCCCTTGAATAAAGCTTCACAACCCATTTCAGAAGCTCGCAATGCTGCTGCCGTATCCGTGGTAAAAAAAGGATTTCCGGTACCCGCCGCAAAAATTACCACCCGTCCTTTTTCCATATGCCGTTGAGCCCGCCTACGGATATAAGGCTCGCAAACAGTTGCCATCGGAATAGCCGACTGTACGCGCGTTTGAACGCCAATCTGCTCCAAAGCATTTTGTAAAGCCAAAGCGTTGATAACAGTGGCAAGCATTCCCATATAATCAGCTGAAGCGCGCTGCATCCCTTGTGCAGCCCCCGCAACCCCACGAAATATATTGCCGCCACCGATAACCAAACAAACCTGAACACCCAGAAGGTGAACGGTTTTTATTTCCGCTGCCAGCCGGCTTACAGTATCGGGATCCAAGCCAAAATCCCGATCTGCCATCAGGGCTTCCCCAGAAATTTTTAGTAACACCCGTTTATATAATGTTGGCGCCATTTAAAAAGCTTTCTTTAAGTTGTTTACCTTCTTAACTGGGTGGCAACTTCCGCCGCAAAATCCTTCTCTTCTTTTTCAATCCCCTCCCCTAAAGCCAAGCGGATAAAGCCAGTAATCTTAACTGAGGTTTTTAGTTTTGCAGCCAAATCATCCACAAGTTTTTTAATTTTGGTTTCGCCATCAACAACAAATAGCTGTTCCAATAAAACCACGTCCTCGTAAAATTTCTGCAATCGGCCCTCAACTATTTTGTTTAGAATATCACCCGATTTTCCAGCATGCTTTGCTTGATCAAGTAAAACCGCCCTTTCTCTTTCAACAAGAGCTGGATCTAATTTGTCCAAACTAACCGAAACAGGTTTTGCAGCTGCAATATGCATTGCAATCTTTTTTCCTAAGGCTAGTAAATCTTGTGGGTTTCCGCTGGATTCAACCCCTACTAAAACTGCGATTTTCCCCATTGTGGGGGTTTGCGCTAAGTGAGTATAACTTGCCACAACCCCTTGCTTAACTGAAAGAAATTGGCTGTGCCTTAATGATAGATTTTCGCCAATTTTTGCAATCAGCCCAGTTAAGACAGTTGCGACAGTATCTTTAGACATCGGATACTTTGCCTGTTTTAACTTTTCAATATCAGGACTGGTCAAGGCTAATTTAGTGACGTTTCCAACAAAATTTTGGAAATCAGGATTGCGCGCCACAAAGTCTGTTTCACTATTTACTTCGACCGCTACCCCTTTTGTGCCATCGACCGCAACACCCACTAATCCTTCAGATGCTATACGTCCTGCTTTTTTTGCTGCTGCCGAAAGGCCCTTCTTACGAAGCCAATCCTGTGCTTGTTCTAAATTCCCTTTTGTTTCAGTAAGGGCTTTTTTGCAATCCATCATCCCCGCGCCCGTTGTTTCACGAAGCTGCTTGACCAGGGCTGGTGAAATTTCTGTCATTGTCTATCTCCACAATATAAAACGGCAAATATTTTAACAAAAACTCAAAGGCAAGATACCTAATCTTGCCTTTTATACCTAGGCTTTCTTAAGGAAGTCGTGCGAGTTTTCAGAATTTTTAGCTGTGCTTTCTGCATCCACGGAAAGATCTTCAATAATTCCTTGTTCTGACTCGCCAATATCTTTTCCTTGCGCAACCGCTTCTTGCTCCAACCCTTCAAGAACGCAAGAACTAACCAAATCACAATACAGGGAAATTGCTCGGGTTGCGTCATCATTACCGGGGATTGGGTAATCAATCAAGCGAGGATCAGAATTGCTATCCACGATCGCCACAACCGGGATTTTTAACTTACGGGCTTCTAAAATGGCGATATGTTCTTTAATCGTATCAATGACAAATAACATGGTGGGCTGTCCTCCCATTTCCTTAATTCCGCCTAAGGTACGTTCTAATTTATCCCGTTGCCTTGTAAGATGAAGAAGTTCTTTTTTGGTAAACCCGGTATGATCGCCCTGTAATTTTTCTTCAAAATCTTTCAGTTGTTTAATAGAATTGGAAATTGTTTTCCAGTTTGATAACATACCACCCAACCAACGATGGTTAACATAATATTGGCCACACTTCTTTGCGGCTTCTGCAATTTTTTCAGAAGCTTGCTTTTTTGTGCCAACAAACAATAATCTACCGCCCTCTGAAACCACCGAACGAATGGCTTGCAAAGCTTCGGTTAACAGAGGAACAGTCTTGGTTAAATCAATGATGTGGATATCATTGCGCACCCCATAAAGATAGGGGGCCATTTTTGGGTCCCAACGGCGACGATGGTGGCCGAAGTGAACACCCGCTTCTAAAAGTTGCCGCATAGTAAAATTGGCATTGGTTACAGACATAACGATTCCTTTCTTTCCGGTTAGTCCGCCGCAAAATGGAGTTAACGATCTTCCAATCGATTAACACCGGATATTGCCAGTCAATTGGTGACGGCAATTTTTGCGTGTGAATTTATCTTATATAATCCTTTATTAGACTACATGTTGCTGTTGATACCTTCTGATAAGATTTTTAGCAAGTTTTTTATTATCATGTTTATTGCTTAAAATAGGGAAAGCGAGGCAAAATTTTGTCAGCCCAAAATAAATTTGGAATTACCTGCACTTTATAGTCTTAAAAATTTGTATTAAAAGATTGTTTTAGTGGGTAAAAATTGATTACAATCCAGCTCTACTGTTAAAAATAATATGTTACCCGTCTTTCAAAAAGAATAAATGAGCAGAGAGTATCAGCCGCTTCCTTTCTCTTATAACATTGAATTAAGTGATCCCGTTCCTTGCCCTTATTTGCCTAATCGCCAGGAGAGAGATCTAGTTGTTTCCTTAACTCAAAACTCTCCCTCACCGAACACCACCCACTCTTTATATGATAATCTTTGCCAGCTTGGATTTCGTAGAAATGGCCAACATGCCTATAAACCTATGTGTGAAGCTTGCCAAGAATGTGTTCCTGTGCGCGTTTTAGTCAATGAATTTAATTGGACTAAATCCATTCGGCGCATCATGAAAAAAAATCAAGACATTACATTTGCTTTATTAGAACCTATTGCAAAAATAGAACACTTTGAAATTTTTAAAAATTATTTAATGGAACGACACCATCACCAGATAGAACGGATCACTTTTGCAGGTTATCGTCAATGGATTGAAAACGCACCAGTTGCCACAAAGATAATGGAATTTTGCCGGGGAATGGAAGTAATAGGGTGTATGATTGTTGATATAGTCAATGACGGACTGTCTGCCGTTTATAGTTTTTATACTTGCCGGTTCCCTTCTAAAAGCTTAGGGAATTTTATTATTTTATCCGCAATCAACTATACCAAATCTATCGGGCAACCACATTTATATTTGGGTTATTTTATTAAAAACAGCCCTCATATGGATTATAAATCCTCTTTTTCCCCTCACCAGACTTATAGCAATAAAAATGGTTGGCAAACCTTAGAAAAACCATCACTCCATAAATCAACCCTTAAAAAAATTACTGAAAATCATCTGCAAATAAAATAGATTTTATATGATAGACTTTTATAGCACATAAAATATAACTTATGGACAGACTAAAAATAATTACGGCAGCAATTTATTAAAAAGGAATGACGTATGAAAAAATTAAATAGACGCGAAATTTTAACCGGTGCTGCAGCAGCCTCAGCTGTAGCGGCTGTCTCCATGATATCCGCTCCTACCATTGCCCAATCAAGATTAGAATGGAAAATGGTAACCAGTTGGCCGAAAGGGTTGCCGGGTCTTGGTACTGGTGCAGAACGCTTAGCCAAACGCATTACTGATTTAAGTAATGGCCGGTTGAGTATTAAGGTTTATTCTGCCGGTGAACTGGTTCCTGCCCTGCAATGTTTTGATGCCGTTTCTAATGGTACAGCCGAGATAGCTCACGATGCTTCTTATTACCATCTAAGTAAATCGCTTGGCACTGCCTTTTTTACAGCTGTACCTTTCGGGCTAACTGCAGCCGAGTTAAATGCCTGGGTTTATTTTGGTGGCGGACAAGAATTGTGGGATGATCTTTATGAAAGTTTTGGAATCCGCGCATTTCTAGCTGGTAATACCGGCGTACAAATGGCTGGATGGTACAGAAAAGAAATTAAGTCCCTCGAAGATATGAAGGGGCTTAAATTCCGTATGCCAGGCCAAGGGGGGGATGTTTTGCGGAAGCTTGGGGTAACGGTTGTTACAGTACCGGGCGGAGAAATTTTTGCCAACTTACAATCCGGTGCCATTGATGGCGCTGAATGGGTTGGCCCATATAATGACCTGGCTCTAGGTTTTTATAAAGTTGCCAAATTCTATTACTGGCCGGGGTTCCATGAGCCAGGTGCCGGATTGGAATGTATGATTAACAAATCAAAATTTGAAGCTCTGCCAAAAGATTTACAAGAATTAGTGATGAGTTGTTGTCGCGCAGAAAATGATTTGATGTTAGCTGAGTTCAATGCTCGCAACGGGGACGCTCTTGAAACATTAATTCGTCAGCATGGCGTTCAGTTAAAGCAATTGCCTAAAGATGTTTTAGAAGGCATGGGGAATGCTGCCGGAGAAGTCGTCCAAGACCTGTTGGATAAAGGTGACGCCAAAACGAAAAAAATTGCCGAATCTTATGTTAAATTCCGTACCAATATCCGCCGTTGGACACAAATCAGTGATCAGGCCTATGTTAATGCCCGTTCTTTGAATTTCAAATACCCCAACTAATTCGATTTCGATTTTGCTTATTTTTTCTAATGAAAAGCCGCAAGTCCTGTTACTTGCGGCTTTTATTATTGCAAAAAATGCCCGTTATATTATTAGAAATCGGGTGCCAAATTATCCTCAATCAAGCTGCCGGATGGAAAAATTAAATCACCATTTTGATCAACAGGCGCTGGTGTAAATTCTTCCTTATATATTTCATTTGGAAGCCATGTAACTGTTTGTGGCCATGCCACTAACAGCACTATCGCCACTATTTGCAATACAACAAATGGAATAATCCCTCGATAAATATCAACCGTTTTAACCGAGGGCGGTGCAACCCCCCGCAGATAAAAAAGAGAGAAGCCAAAGGGCGGCGTTAAGAAACTTGTTTGCAAGTTAACTGCCATGATAACGCCTAACCAGACTGGGCTTACCCCATCAAATGCCAATAATATTGGCGCAGTAATTGGTACAACAATAAAAATGATTTCAAAGGTGTCTAAAAAGAACCCTAATAAAAACATCAGTAGCATCACGGCAAATATAGCCCCATACTTACCACCGGGCAAAGCCGATAGAAAGTCTTCTACAATCACTTCCCCTTGAAGGCCCCGGAAAACCAGCGAAAAAACTGAAGCGCCAAGTAAAATAACAAAGACCATCGAACTAATTTTCAAGGTTTCTCGCATCACATGCTTCAATACAGGTAAGGTCAATTGCCGTTGCAAAGCGGATAATAGCATTGCCCCAATCGCCCCGACCGAGGCCGATTCCGTGGGGGTAGCAAAACCCATAATAATTGATCCCAATACCGCCATAATAAGCAACAATGGTGGAATAATTGCTTTGACAACCCTTAAAGGAAGTCGTTGGCGTTCTTCCCTGGTCATCACCAAAGCTGGCGCTGAAGACGGTTGGGTAATGGCTTTAAATATTACCCACAGCATATATAAAAGAACCAACACAAATCCTGGGATAATTGCACCCACAAATAAATCCCCAACGGATACCGGATCTGGATTAAAATTGCCTTTATTTGACTGGGCCGTTGAATTGGCTGTCTGGATAAAATCAGCAATAAAAATTAATACTGTAGAGGGGGGAATAATTTGTCCCAAAGTACCGGAGGCACAAATAATACCGGTCGCTAATTTCGGATCGTAATTAGCGCGCAACATTGCAGGCAAGCTAAGCAATCCCATGGTGACAACTGTCGCCCCCACAATCCCAGTGGAGGCCGCTAAAAGGGCCCCAACTATAATAACCGATAAACCCAAACCTCCTCTTAAATTGCCAAATAACTGCCCCATCGTTTGCAGCAAATTCTCGGCAATTTTTGATCTCTCTAACATCACCCCCATAAAAATAAACAAGGGCACGGCTACAAAGGTTTCATTCACCATTTGATAGCTATATCTTGATACCAAGGCCGTGAATAAAGAAAAATCAAAATGACCCAACAAATTGCCAATAAAGGCAAAAATCAGCGAAATTCCTGCCAGAGAAAAAGCGATGGGGAACCCAAGCAACACCACCAAGATGGTCGCTGCAAATAATCCAAGCGCTAATATTTCATTCATTTTCTTGCCCTGACTTAATAGAACGGATCAATGGCAATTCGCGACCCATGACAATGAGTAACAAACTGCGGCAAATGGTTGCTAAACTTTGTAACAACAACAGCCCACAAAAAACATATATAACCGTTTTTAATAAGAAATATCCTGGTAAACCACCACTTTCCGGAGAATTTTCTAATAATTGCCAAGAACTTGTAATATAAGGCCAGCCATAATAGGAAACAATAATCAGCCAAGGCCATAAAAAAACCAACGTTCCCAAAAGATTAACCCAGGATTGGCCACGCGGAGACAATTTGGAATAGAAAACATCAACCCGGACATGTCGTTCGTGTAACAAGGTATAGCCAGCACCTAGCATGAAAACCAAGGCATGTTGCCAAACATACAATTCTTGCATCCAAACAAACCCTGTATTCCAAACATATCTTAGCAATACCACCAAAAAACAGGTTAATACGCAGCCCAAAACAAGCCATGAAGCTAAGCGCCCTATATGTTCATTCAACGAATCAATAAAACGGACATATCGGTTGATGATTTTCAATGAAAGTGCTCCCTGATTTTTTTTCTAAAACCTATATCCAAGTAAATCTTTTGGCAATATAAATTGGGTGCATATTATTAAATAATTCAAACAATGGCGAAGAGATTACAAAACATTATATATTGGCTTTTGCAGATATGTCCCCCAAGTGAAAATCCTGATCAACCGATGCGCCCGCATACCCTCTTTTGCCAATCCACTTCCCTAGATCAGACAAAATTTGGCTTTTCTGACGTATGGAACAGGGGAGCCCTTGTTGACGGTTAAAGAGACAAATTTGTTTTAAATAAGCCCCATGCAGATATTTTTGTAAAATAACCCCCTGCCCTTTGGCCATTTGAGGGACAGCTTCTGTCGAAATAATTAGCAATTTATTTTGTGAACTTAATAGGGCTAATCCTATATCTGTTGGATTCAAGGGCTTCACAAACTTTAATCGGTCATCGGTTTGCGGCTGAAAAATTTGCTTGCCGTTTTTTGTTTGGGCCAAGGCATCTGACTGTTGAATGATGAAAGCTTTTGCCTGTTCAGAAACCAGTAAAATCTTGCTGTCGGGCTGATAGGCGGTCATGGCAATAATGTTTTGATCTTGCGGCAGGTCAATCATCAAACGTAACGGCTCACCAAATCCCCTGCCCCCCGGCAAAGCTTTTGCATCTAATGAATACGCACGGCCTTGATCCGAAAAAAGCAATAATTGGTCATTGCTTCCGGCTGCTACGCTTAAATAAGCCTCGTCGCCTTCTTTGTGTTTAATATCCTCGGAATTCAGGTAGCTGCCTTTATAAGATCTGATCCATCCTTTCGCTGAATAGAAAATAGTCATTGGTTCTGAGGGCAGGCTAATATCGATCGCTTCTAATTTGTCGCTCCTATGAGACGGATTAGATATTTGGGTACGCCTTTTCCCGAGGGGGGTATTTTTACTGAACCTTTTTTTTAATCCTGCAATTTCTTGGCCTATATACTGCCATTGCAACGAGGTATCCTTCAAAAGAATATTCAGTTTACTCTTTTCCTCGGTTAATTTTTGAAATTCCTGCTCAATTTCAAATTGCTCTAGTTTCCGCAATGACCTTAAGCGCATATTAAGGATGGATTCAGCTTGTACATCCGTCAAATGCCATTTTTTTATAATAGCTTGATGCGGGTGATCTTCTTCCCGGATCAAGCGGATTAATTCATCCAGATTTAAATATACCTTTAGTAACCCCTCTACAATATGCAACCGGTTATTAACTGCCGATAACCGAAACTGGCTGCAACGGGTCAACACTTGCTGACGATGGGTCAAATATGCTTGCAGGATTTCCTGGAGAGACATGATTCCTGGAACATTCTCCGCATTTAGCAAGTTCATATTCAACGAATATTTAATTTCAAGATCCGTTTGACGGAACAGATGTTCCATCAAAATATCAGGTTCTGTATTACGGCTTTTGGGCTCTAAGACAATGCGGATATCAGTGGTTGATTCATCCCTAACTGTATCCAGAAGCGGCAACTTTTTATGATCAATTTGCTCTGCAATTTGCTCAATTAACTTTGATTTATGAATTTGATAAGGTATCTCGGTGACAACTGCCTGCCATTGGCCGCTTTTAAGCTTTTCTGTCTGCCACTGCGCCCGCAAACGCACGGAACCTTTGCCTTGTTCGTAAATCTTATTAAGGTTTTCTTTGGTTTCCAGTAAAACCCCTCCGGTCGGAAAGTCAGGACCTTGAATGATTTTTAAGACTTCTGCATTCGTCGTTTGGGGATTTTTGATGAGCAATACGAGCGCATCACAAATTTCTGCCACATTATGGGGCGGAATATTCGTTGCCATTCCCACCGCAATCCCCTGCGACCCATTTGCCAACAAATTGGGGAATGCCGCTGGCAAAATGATAGGTTCTTGGCCTTCATTATCATAGGTAAACCTAAAATCAACAGCATCTTCATCAATACCTTCCAGCATCAACATGGCGACTTCCGTCAACCGAACCTCCGTATAGCGCATGGCCGCCGGATTATCCCCATCAATATTACCGAAATTTCCCTGGCCATCAACCAAAGGATACCGTTGGGCGAAATCTTGCGCTAACCGGACCATGGCTTCATAAATCGCGGTATCACCATGGGGATGATATTTACCAATAACATCGCCAACCACCCGGGCTGATTTTTTAGGGTTAGTTTCCGGTTGAAGTTGCAGTTGTTTCATCGCATAAATTAATCGCCGGTGAACCGGTTTCAACCCATCCCGAACATCGGGCAATGACCGCGACATGATTGTGGACAAAGCATATGCTAGATAGCGTTGGCTTAAGGCAGGAACTAATTGGACGGACTGAATGGAAGCACGAGAAAGATGATCTGAAGATAGGGGTTCTGTATTTTCTTGAGATGCCATAAAATGCTACGCCTTTAAAGATCAAATAAATATTGGGTTGTTAAATTACCTTACTCAAAACGGTCAGCAGAATAATCAGCAATATCAAAGCCTGGATCACGATCGGCAACTAAATCACGTATAATCCGTCCAGCAATGGCTGCAAAACTAATTCCCATATGGTCATAGCCAAGTGAGAAAAAGACATTCCGGTGAATAGATGAATTACTGATCAAAGGCAAAGCATCTGGTAAAACTGCCTGATATTCAATTGATTCTGCGTGGTTATTAATATTGATTGCCGGAAATTTTTCTTGGATCTTTTGCTGCAACCACATTGTTCGGCGAAAATTGGGGGGGGTATGTAGGCTTGTCCATTCTTTTCCTCCAACACATTTGAGACCCATGTCAGAAGGAATAACCCAAAGGTCGTCAGCAGGAAAAAAGCTTGGGATTTTTATATTAATCGCTGGTTCATAAAAATTTAAATGATAGGTACGGTTAAGAAGAAGAGGCAGATTGTAGCCAAGTTCCTTTAAAAAACTTTTGGACCAAACCCCAGTTGCTAAAACTACAGCATCAACCGGATAATTTCCTTGTTCGGCAATCACATGCGATGGCCCCAGGGCTTCCATAGTGAAGCCTTTCACAAGCTGCCTTTCAATAATTCCCCCTGCCTGTAAAAATTGCTGCTGCAAAACCCGCAACAACAAATTCTGATCGGGTACGGAAGCAATTTGTGGAAAATACATTCCAGCGATAACCTTTTTTGGCAAATGCGAATCAAAATCTTGAAGGGTAGACAGTTCCAGATACTCATGTTCTACGCCACATTCTTGCAACAATTGACTAACAAATTGAAATTTATGGTTGTCATGCAAATGATCATTAAGGATCAGGCCACCGGTTTCAAAAAAAATCCGGCTGGTTATTTCCTCACCCAGCAACTCATTATAGGACTGATAGGTTAATTTCAATAACTTCCCTGAATTTTTAATCTGCTCGGGCCATTTCGATTTTTTAGCCATTCGCGTTATGGCAGCCGCCGCTTTAACATTTCTAAGGAAATAAGGCCATTTCGTTGCCCAAGTTCCTTGCGACCCTTTTAAACCTAATAAAAAATTTCGCAAAAAACCTTGAACCAACATAAAAGAAGATTCAGGGGCTATACCAGCAATACCCGAAATAATTTGGGTTTGGTTTGCAACAATTTCAGGTGAAGTAAAGATCGTTACTTGATGCCCATCCCGTTTCAGGTAATTGGCGACACATAATCCTGCATATCCAGCCCCAATCACAGCTATTTGGCGTGGTCCAAACAATTTTGTCATTTAGTGCAACCCTGTTCCTACAAAATCAACCGCTGTAGTGGCTTTATGCCGCGAACGAATCATCGTTATCAATCTTTCCCTGGCTTGCAGTTTTGGTATAGAAGTTAATTCTGATAAGGCATATTTTTCAAGAAAAAACCCTGTTAATTCAAGCCCCTGTAGAAGTTCTTTAAAAGACTGGGTTTTACCTTCAGAAGTTGCTGAAGTTAAAAAATCAGGTAAAGCCAGCAACCGTTCCTGCCAAGCTGTACTGGCTTCCCTCCCTACAGCGCGTCCAGATTTAGGGGAAACATACTTCAAATCATCTTTTTGGCCAGTCACCGCACAACAGGACAAATCCAACCCGAACCCTATATCTGACAATAAAACTATTTCCCACTGGATGTAATGGGAAATAATTTGGCAAAAACCATTATCCAAATCCTCCAATAAAGCACAAAAAGCATGATAGGTTTTGGGGTGCGTCTGCCGATCTGGAAGCACCCTATAAACTATCTCGGTCGCTGCTGTTATAATGTAGGATGACCAAGGGTTGTGAATAAGATAGATACTATTATCCTTTAATAACTCTAAGCTAAAATAGCCCAATTGATCCTCAAGCCTGGACTTCCAAGTGGCATGAACGAAATTGCCCGTTTGTATCGCCGCCCGGTTATTTTGGCTTCGCCCTCCATATACAAGCCCTTGGCAGCGGCCATGTTGCTCTGTAAAAATGCTTAATATGACTTGGCCATTGCCATAATCTTTGGAAGAAAGCACAACTCCTTGACTGGTCCATTCCATACTTGAAAACACCTAATGTCATTATTTATTAAAGGCTTTAAATCGATTAACCCTTCTAACAGATTCTTGTATTTTCTAGTAACATAAAAATAGATTTTTTTATCCCAAGCTGTTCATGTTACCTTTATCATCCAATTTCTGAAACAAGAATTTCATTCTCAATAAATTGTTAAGTTCTTAGTTTTTCCTAAGGATTTTTACTTTTGCTCACATGCGGAATAAAAAATATCTATTTTAATGTGGGTAATGGTTGCCTAACTGATCCGCAATATGATAAGAGCTTGCATACTATAGTTGAAACTTTTTTTATAAACACCCCTGCCATTAATTTATCAACCATTTATAAGGAGTATATTGGCCATGATTCGCCGATTTACAATTGGTAGTTTATTACCATTTTTTGCCAGTTCTTTGATAGCAAATGCCCAAACCCCCACTTCTAATTACACATTAACAATCCTTCATCACAATGATCTACATGCGCGTGTAGACCAGGTAACGATGAGCGGTTCGAATTGCACCCCCAAAGATGCGGAAGCCCAAAAATGTTTTGGTGGATATGCAAGAATCGCCAGTTTTATTAACCAAATCCGTCAACAAAAAGCCAATCAGGCTGTTATCGTTTTAAATGCCGGTGATTCATTTCAAGGAAGTCTTTTTTACACGTATTATAAAAGTGCCGCTTTATGGCCTTTTATCAATTACATCCAATATGATGCAGTAACTTTGGGCAATCACGAATTTGATAACGGCGTACCAGAGTTAGTAGAATTCTTGAAAAACAGCGAAAATTTAAAATTGGTTGTTGCAAATATCAACACGGATAAAGAACCCACCCTCAAGCCTTACATTTCCCGTTCAACTGTTATTACCAAACAAGGGGAAAAAATTGGCGTTATCGGCTTAATTACCGAAGAAACAGCGATTTTAGCAAGCCCAGGGCCGAATGTTGCTTTTGAGAATTTAAGAAACTCTTTGGAGCGCGAAGTCAAAATCCTTCAATCGCAAGGGGTTAATAAAATCATTGCCCTTACCCACATTGGCCTAGCAGAAGATGTTAAATTGGCTGCAGCTGTTGAAGGGGTAGACGTGTATGTAGGCGGTCACAGCCATACGCTATTAAGCAATACCGGTAAAGACGCCGGCGGCCCCTACCCGATTGTGGTGAAACGCCCCTCCGGTGATCCAGTGCTGGTTGTGCAATCATATTATGCTGGAATTTATTTTGGTGATTTGGAAGTTACCTTTAATGAGAAAGGCGTTCCGATCAGTTGGAAAGGGGATACTGTTTTACTTGACAGCAAAATCCCGCAAGATCAACAATTGGCGGCCATGGTTGCCAAATTGGCAGAACCCTTGCAAGTTTTCCGTCAGAAAGAAGTTGGTATCACGAGTGTCGAACTTATAGGTAACCGGGATGTTTGCCGTTATGAAGAATGTAATTTGGGGAATTTGATTAGCGATGCCTTGCTTTATGCAACAAGAAAACAAAAAACACAAATTGCATTCCAAAATGGTGGAGGTATTAGAACAAGCATACCTCAGGGTAAAATCAATTTGGGTCAAATCCTTGAAGTTCTGCCTTTTTCTAATAACATATCGGTATTTGGGTTAAAAGGCAGTGACGTCCGTTTAGCTTTAGAAAATGGCGTAAGCCGTGCGGAAACCAATACCAATGAAGGTACAGGCCGTTTCTTGCAAGTTAGCGGGTTACGCTATAGTTGGGATCCTAAAAAACCGGTTGGCAGCCGTATTATAGATGTTCAAGTTAGGCAAGTGGATGGAAAATTTACCCCTCTTCAAAACAACATCGTTTACCAAGTGACGACCAACGATTTTTTACGCATCGGCGGCGACGGTTTCTCTGTATTTAAAGAAAAAGCCATTAATCCCTCAGATAATGGGATGAATTTGGAAGATGCGCTGGTAGAATACATTGAAATGTTATTGATAGATTCTCCAGCGATTGCGCCTAAAACCGAAGGCCGCATCAATCGTCAATAAAGAATACTCAATTGTTAAACCTGCAAACCGCCGCAGCATCTTGGTTGCGGCGGTTTTATTTAACTTAGGAAATTTTATACGGAAGTAAAGCCCACCAAAGCCAGCAATTTTTTGTCTTCCCGCCATTTTGGATAAACTTCAACCTTGATATACAAATGAACTTTTGCCTGCAAAAGTTCTTCCATTTGATGCTGGGCTGATTGACGAATCGAGCGGATTTTGGTGCCGTTTTCTCCAATGATGATGGCTTTCTGGCCCTCTCTTAAAACATAGATAATTTGGTGGACGATGAATTCACCATTTGGTTTTTCTTGCCAGGTTTCAGGTTTTACAACAGATTCATGAGGGATTTCTTCGTGTAATTGCCTAAATAATTGTTCTCTGGTAATTTCTGCAGCCAGTAACCGCAAAGATAAATCGGAAACCTGATCACTGGGGAAATGCCACGGTTGTTCGGGTGCTTGTTCAATTAAATATTCCACCAATTTATCAACCCCGTCCCCTTCGGCTGCAGAAATCATGAAAACTTGTTCAAAAATTTTCTTATCCCATAATTTCTGTGCTAATTCCAATAATTTTCCCCGCTCAATTAAATCAATCTTATTCAAGACGCAAACAACAGGGGTTTGCTTTCCAAGTTTTTTGATAATCAGCATGGTTTCTTCAATCGATTTTGCCCGCGAACAATCGACCAAAACAATGGTGACATCAACCCCTTGCTGGCCTTGCCACGCATTTTGTACCATATTTTTTTCAAATTCTTTTTTAGCGTCAAACACGCCGGGTGTGTCAATAAAAACCAACTGCACCTCATTTTTCATCCAAATGCCCAAAACCCGGGTGCGTGTTGTTTGAACGCGGGGGGAAACAATCGATATTTTTTGTCCCACAAACCGGTTAAGCAAAGTTGATTTCCCCGCATTGGGGGCACCCATAATCGCTATAAAACCGCAACGTTGACTTGGAGTCTCTGTCATAAATATTTTTCTTTCTCAAGCGAATTTTTTTCGTTTGTTTTGCCTGTTAATAGTCTCAAATTATCCGGGTAGAAAACACTTCTTAGATTTAACTGGGTTTAATCATTATCATCAGTCCGTTTAGACCACCCCACTATCTCAATAAAGTTTTCGGCAGCTTGACGTTCTGCAAGTTTTTTAGAAGAACCGCTGCCCCTGCCCATCTGGTAACCTGGAATATGTACCGCAACCTCAAATAAAGGTTGGTGAGATGGGCCTGATTGGGATAAAATTTGATACTGGGGTAATGCCAACCCTTTTGCTTGGGCCCATTCCTGCAAAATTGTTTTTGGATCGCGCGGCGGGGGCTGATCAATCATCAAATAATCTTTCCAATGATTCATGATAAAATGCCTTGCTGTGTTCCAACCAAATTCTATATATAATGCGGCAATAACAGCCTCACAGCAATCAGCCAAGATCGTTGAGTTAGTTCGACCGCCAGTATTTTCTTCAGATTTAGAAATAATAACAATATCATCTAAGCCGATTTTTATTGCCACCTCGGCTAAGATGTCTTTACTGACTAACCTTGCAAATCTTTTTGCCATATGCCCCTCTTCCTCCTGGGGCCTTTTATGATAGAGATATTCAGCAATAACCAGGCCAAGCACCCGATCGCCAAGAAATTCTAACCTTTCATTATCTTTTCCCCCCATACTACTATGGGTTAAGGCATGGCTTAACAAGCGCGCTTGCGTTACATCAACCCCTGAAATTTCTTTCAAATGATCGATTTGCGTGGCCGACAGAAGTGTATTAATCCCGCCCAACTCGCCCAAGTTCTTTATCCACCTTATCCTTAATGAATGACCGTGAATAAACGTTCGGTTCTGACCTTACTGGGCCATAACCATATTTGCCAAATACTAGCCGCATCTCTCAAGGAAAAGAACCGGAGCTGCGCTTTCCCTATCAAATTGCGATAAGGAACAAAACCTACCTGCGATAAAACCCTGCTATCTGCTGAGTTATCACGATTATCCCCCATCATGAAATAATGACCAGCAGGTACCTTATAAACCGGGGTGTTATCTGCCGTGTTATAGGGTAACGGTACTAACGGATCTGAGGCCGAACCATGGTTATCGCTTACTTCAATGATCCGATGTTGGTTGCCATTGGGAAATGTTTCAATATACTGGGTAAATGCCGCTGTGACTCCAGGCCTATATGTTTCAACATAATCCTCAATTTTTTCCCTTTTCACAGGCTGTCCATTGATATACAGCAACCCTTGCTTGACCTGAATCTCATCGCCTGGTAATCCCACCAATCGTTTGATGTAATCGGTTTTGCCATCTTTAGGCAAACGGAACACGACAACGTCACCCCTTTCCGGTATTGACCCAAACAACCTGCCTTCCACGGGCAAGCTGAAAAAAGGCAAGGAGAATCCACTATATCCGTAAGCGAATTTAGATACAAAAACGTAATCCCCATCCAATAAGGTTGGCACCATAGATTTCGTGGGAATATTAAAAGGTTCGTAAGCAAAAGTCCTAATAACCAATGCAATCAATACGGCATAAATAAGTGTTTTTAAGAAAGAGCCGAAAGAGGAAGGCTTCTTTTCTGAAGGTTTTTGTGGCGCTGTTGGATTCGGCACTAAATTGTTAGGTTGATTAACTGGTGACATGGTACTCCTTAATTTTGTTGGCCATATGGTATGGCAGATATAATCACGAATGCTTGAGCCTGAGGATAATCATCCGTCAAACTTAAATCAATTTTTGTTTGCATGTTGGTAGGTGTCATTTCTTTTAACCTTCGGGCCGCCCCTCCTGTCAATACAATCCCTGGCTGCCCGCTGGCTTGGTTAACAACACCAATGTCATGCCAATATACCCCTTGATAGATACCGGTTCCTAGTGCTTTTGCGCAAGCCTCCTTCGCCGCAAACCTTTTGGCTAAAGTGGGCGCTATATCCTGGCGCGTCTGCGCTTTAGCAATTTCTAACGGTGTAAAAATCCGTTTCAAGAAACGTTCCCCGAATTTGTCGAAAACATTTCGGATGCGGCTAATATCAATGATATCAATGCCAATTCCTAAAATCATGAATATTTTTCCAATGTCATACTTGGTCCCGTAAAATGAACAGCTTGTCACATTTTAAGCATAGTGGATGCTAATCTGTTAAAAATGATTGTCCAACAAAAAGCACCCGCCATTTAAGAATATACTTTTATACCTTGATTACTGTAGGAAATGATAACTAAGTTACAAAGTTAATTTTTTACACGCTCTACAACACTGACAATAGGAAGGGCTTTTAAGGAAGCAATCGTATTCATTAAGTGTGCAAGATCTTTAACCTCAATATCGATGAGCAGCTCAAAAAAATCATCTGAGCGCTTTTTTATTTTCAGATTAGTGATATTTGCATCACATCGGCCAATGGTGGTGGCTAAATTACCCAAAGCCCCGAGCTTATTAGCAACAATAATATCTAAGCGACCCGTGTTGACTTGGTTTTTATTATATTTATTCCATTCAACATCTAGCCAACGATCCGGTTGATCTTGAAATTGTAATAAATTATAACAGTCTTTTGTATGAATAGTGACGCCGCGACCCGTACGAACAATTCCTACAATCTTATCCCCGGGCAAGGGATGGCAACACCCCCCATAGTGAAAAGCCATCCCCGGTATTAACCCGCTGATCGGACCAGTTTTTTCTAAAATCTTATCTAGGTGCTTTTCTGTTTTTGCCTGATCTATCTGCGGGATAATCGTTTTCAATAATTCTATATCACTGGAAGCATGTGGAAGAGTTTGGTCAGAATGATGGCTAGAAAAGATATCTTTAGCGGATAATTTCCCCTCACCTAATCCAGCAAAAAATTCATCGGAACTAGAAAATTTTAATTTTTTCATTAACGCATCAAAAGCCTGATCATTGATTTCGATCTTCTCAGCTTTTAAATGTTTTTGAAAAAAGCTTTTTCCTAAATCAATAGATTCGCCATGTTTTTGATTGCGGACAAACCGCCGAATAGATGCCCGGGCTTTGCCTGTAACCACAATACGTTCCCAAGCTGGCGATGGCGTTTGGGTACGGGAAGTAATAATTTCAACTTGATCACCATTTTGCAGAAGGGTCCGCAAAGGCATTAAACTGCCGTTAATTTTTACCCTGGCACAGTGATTGCCGACATCCGAGTGAACCGCATAGGCAAAATCAATAGCAGTTGCACCTTTAGGCAAAGCAAATAAATCACCCTTTGGGGTAAAACAAAAAACTTGGTCTTGAAACATCTCAAGCTTGGTATGTTCTAAAAATTCTTCTGGTCCTGAGGCGTTTTCCAAAATATCAAGCAATTCTCTTAGCCAGCGATATTGCCTACCCTCTTGGTTAGGGCTATTTTGTTTATATTGCCAGTGGGCGGCCACGCCACGTTCCGCCACTTCATGCATTTTTTGTGTACGAATTTGTATTTCAATCCGTTGTTGTTCAGGGCCAATGATGCTTGTATGAAGCGATTGATAACCATTGGGTTTAGGCGTGCTGATATAATCCTTAAACCTTCCCGGCACGACAAAAAAGAAATTATGGATAATTCCTAAAACTTGGTAACATTGGGCAATACCCGTAACAATAACCCTAAAGGCCATAATATCTGACAGCTGATCAAAACTAATGTTTCTATTTTGCATCTTGCGCCAGATGGAATAAAGGGTTTTTTCGCGACCAATAACAACGGCTTCTACACCTTCTTTAAAAAGCAAATTTTTTAAAGCGTCTGTAATCCGCTGAATAACGCCCCCTTTTTCCTGCAGAAACCCTAAACGCTGAATAATTGAATTCCTGGCATCTGGAAATAATTCAGCAAACGCTAAATCTTCCAACTTTTCTTTCATTTCCTGGATACCCATCCGCTCAGCCAAGGGGGCATAAATTTCCAAAGTTTCTTGGGCTATCCTGTGTCTTTTTGTGGGGTCTTGGATGTAATGCAACGTTTGCATATTATGTAACCGGTCAGCCAACTTAACCAATAAAACCCGAATGTCATCAGACATAGCCAAAACGAGTTTGCGAAAATTTTCGGCATATTTGGTGCGGTCTGATTGCAGTTCAAGTTTGGATAATTTGGTGACTCCATTCACTAATTTGGCGACTTCTTTACCAAATAAGCCCTCAACCTCTTTTAAGGTGGTGTTCGTATCCTCAACGGTATCATGTAAAAGCGCTGTGATAATGGAGGCAGTATCCAAACGCATCCCCGTTAAGATATTGGCAACTTCTAAAGGATGAGAAAAATAAGGGTCACCATTTGCACGTGACTGTGACCCATGCACCTTCATTGAAAACACATATGCACGGTTTAAGGCATCTTCATCCGCATCGGGATCATAGGCTTTAACCCGTTCCACAAGTTCATACTGACGAATCACGTGTCAACCTCACATACCTTACCGAAGTTAAGGGAGGGTCGATATAGCAGATATCAAACAGCTCATTAAAGAAATTTACATCAATAAACAAATATTATTGTTCATCGGCAAGATTGATATCTTCAAACTTCCCATCAATCACCGCTTGTGTAACCTCATCTTGCATATTTGACTGGGCTTCATTAATTTCCTGAAGCAATTCATTGTCACCAGCAGGCTGGGTTACCATTTTCTTGTGTACAGCTTGGCTTGAAACGTTGCGCTGCAATGATTTAATTACATTCTCACGCAATCCATCTAAAGAGACGTCGGTATCGGCAATTTCCCTCAATGACACGACCGGGTTTTTATCGCGATCGCGGTTCACGGTAATCTGTGCCCCGGCAGCTATATCTCGGGCCCTTTGTGCCGCTAAAACTACCAATTCAAAGCGGTTTGGCACTTTTTGGATGCAATCTTCGACGGTTACTCTAGCCATTTTATTATTAGTCCCCTTATACCTTATGCTTCATTTATTGGTAACAAATTACCCGAACATTTTATTTTTGGCAACCCGGTTTCAACCGTGATCGGTTTTCGTTTTTTTATTCTGCCGTTTTTAAGGCATTTAATCGATCTTCCGCCAGAACGGGCTTTGACTGCAATCTTAATTAATGAGTACCAGAAAAACAACCGCTTGAAACAATTTCTAAAAACGCAGGCCGCTGTTAATGATCAGGGGCAATTCAGCGCGGAAATTCTTGATGGCCAAGAATCTTTCAAAATTCAGCCTTTACTTAAAACCAACGGCTGGATCATGGCTGATGAAAGCGATAATGTTTTATCAGCAGGCATGAAAAAAGGATTTTATCCTTGGCTGCCTGTTTTTAAATAAAAAAGTAAGGGTGGCCAGAAAAGCCACCCTTATGTAAAACTGATAAGCCAATTGTTGGACACTAGCCAGCAGTAACGAGGGAGAATCCAATTTTTGTGCCCTTGCCTTTGCCGTAAGCCAATTGGATTTGCAACTGCGCCAATGGTTCCAGATAGCGGGCAACCAGCAGGTTTCCAGCATCAACCGATTCAAAACCAAAGGAGGTGGCTAGTACTGTGACGGTCTTTTTAGCCGCCTCATCATTGCCAGCCACCAGCACCGTGGCAGAACCCCTCCCACCATCCAAGCGGGTTTTTAAGACATCCGCAAAAATCGTATTAAAGGCTTTGACCACCTTAACCCCGGCCAGTTTTTTGGCAATTTCCTCAGCGGCTGAGGTGGTGTGACCAACCGTTAAGCTCATATAATCGGGGGCTAACGGATTGGTGATATCCACCAATATTTTGCCCGCTAGATTTTTAGCAATCTCCTTGTTGTCGGCAAGAGCCAAGGCTTCCGCATAAGGCACCGCCAAAACCACCATATCAACCCCTTTAATGGCGGCTAATACCGGCTGTTTGGGATCACGCGAACCAATAGTTACCGTATGGCCAGCCTTTTTAGCTAATTCTGCCAAAGATGAACCCATTTTACCTTTGCCTATAATTGCTATTTTCATAATATTTTCCTTACATTATAGAATGTGTTATTTGGAAGAAATTTTTGAGAAAGCCAAGCCGTAAACGCCGTACCTAATTAAATCAGGCAAAGCATAGTTGGGGAAAGCTTTGACAAATTCAGCTTGGATCTCTTGGAAATGGGCCTGTGACTTCACGGGATCGGTTAATTCAGCCAAGGCATTATTCCCTAATTTTTTAACATAATTGGTGACAATTTGGTCAGCTTTATCCAGGTAAGCGATTTGCACGGGCACCACTTCAGTAACAAGCCCAAATTCGCCCCGTCCACCATAAACTTTGCCTTTGCCTAAGGTCAGCAATTGCCGTAAATCCGCTTTCCAACCAGCAATATTGGGCTGGGTTCTTCCATCCAGAATACTGGTATCCACAATTCCGCCCTCTAACCAGGCATGGGCTTTGTAAGCCACCAAGTCACCAACGATTAAATCACCGGTTGTATCAATCCGCACCACTACCTGATTGTTGGATACGCCAGGTTCTTTCAACTCAATCAGGGTAATGGTTTCGCCTGATTTCAGCTTGATCACTTTCTGACCGCTGAAGGTCGTTTTCACGGGCTCCACTTTTGGATAGGTTTCATCCGTAAAAACATGAGCGATTTCTACCCAGAAATAGCGTTTGTAAGAATCAACGCCGGGAATGGCAGCGGCGGTTTTAGCCGATGCAATGCTTTCGGCGCCCAATTTATGAAACACCGATAAGGCATTAAATTTATCGGGGTTGGGATGGGTGATAATAATACGGGTAATCGGTGATTTGGTTTGTTTTTGGATATCGGCCACCAATTGTTGGGCCACCTCAATGGTGAATTGGGTATCAATCACCGTGACTTCTTTGCCGTCATCATACCAGACAGAATGGGTATTGAATCCGGCATCACCGGACGTGAAGACATGCAATTGACCCGCTTCAGCCGCAAGCGGACTGTTAAGGGTTAGAACAACCGCAGCCACCCCTAAAAATGATTTCGTAAAACGCATCAGAACCTGACTCCTTTATTTGGCAATTGAACCTGCACTTGACTATAACCAAATATTTTCGTTATTATAGGCATATTTAGAAAAAAAATATGGCAAAACAGACAAAATGATATCATTGATTAACCCAGATGAGGCACCAAGGCCGCTCGTGGTGGTCGCTGAAAAATACAGCGCTTATCAAGGCGAGTGGCACAGCCACAGCCGCGCCCAACTGATTCATGCCAGCCAAGGGGTGATCCATGTGCAAACCACGGAAGGGCGTTGGGTGGTGCCGCCGCAACGGGCGGTTTGGATATTACCGGGTGTATTGCATCAAGTGTCTTCCCGCCAAGGTTTCTGGCTGCATACGCTGTATGCCAAACAAGCCGCCCTGCCCTTGCCCGACCAATGCGGGGTAGTAACCGTTGATCCCTTGATGAACCAATTATTGGTTACGGCTGCTGGATTCGGCCTGGATTATCCGCCGGATGGGATGGAAGCAAGATTGATGCAGGTGCTGGTGGATTGGCTGCCGCGCTTGCCCAGCACCCCCTTGCATTTACCGCAACCCCAAGATAAAAGGTTACGAAAATTGGCGGCCCTTTTAGAAGATAATATCGGGAATAGCAACCCCTTGGAACAAATGGCGCCGCTAAGCGGCCTGACGCCACGCACTGCCGCTCGTTTATTTCTGAAAGAAACCGGATTAACTTTTGGCCAATGGCGGCAACAATTGCGCTTACTAACCGCCCTTGAAAAGCTGGGC
>Ga0154020_10002410_pt1 | contig 22808 bp, 17 predicted proteins | sample Klosneuvirus_201_FD_109709 | JGI IMG/M metagenome (GOLD analysis project Ga0154020, IMG submission 109709) | Active sludge microbial communities from wastewater, Klosterneuburg, Austria - Klosneuvirus_20160825_MG | ecosystem: Engineered > WWTP > Aerobic digester > Activated sludge | place...
ATTGGGTCTCAGGGACGCGCTGGAAGGAAAAGGGAACTACGACTGGTTCCTGAACTGAAACATAAGGTGTATTAGGCTGTCTGGGTAGCAAGTATCCGGGCAGCCATTTTTGTGTGTAGTCACAAATCAGGAGAAGCCTTCACCGAAAACGCCCACGCGCTTCCTGATCCTGAGATACCCCCCCCCGTGGGGTTTCTACATCGTTCACTTATTCTTAAATTCTGTACACCTATGGTTAAGATTGCAAATTACCGTCAACTCAACAACGCCGAAGGCAAGCCCTTTTTCACCCTTGAACTTCAGGGAGGACTGGAATTGGTAAAATCCAACAGCACCGGCAAGTTTTATGCTACCGTTCGGACAGCCTCTGTTTCCACCACATTTGATGAAGCCACTTGTGTTTCCATGATCGGCCAGGAACTTCCAGGCAGCATTCAAAAGGTGGAATGTGAGCCGTATGAGTATGTAGTGGCTTCCTCAGGAGAGAAGGTTCAGTTGACCTATTCCTGGACGTACATGCCGGAGGCGTGAAGACCGAATAACTCCGATTTCCTAACCCAACGGGGACTACTTGGCAACAGGTAGTCCCTAATTTTTTTTAACACAAAAATATCTTAATTATGAAAAATATTACATCTTTACTCCATCAAGTGGCCGAAGTAAATATCTCGTACTCAACCCCTGTTTTAGCGACGGAAAGACCAAAAATAAGTTCTTCCAGAGACGCAGAGTCTATTTTTAGAAACTGCTGGAGTGAACATATAGAATTACTGGAAGAGTGCTACCTGATGCTGTTAAACCGTGCAAATCAAGTCATTGGAGTAGTACACATCTCCAAAGGCGGCATTTCTGGCACCGTAGTGGATTTGAAAATTATTCTGGCTGCGGCTTTGAAGGCAGTGGCATCCGGGATCATATTAGCGCATAATCATCCTTCGGGCAATTTACAGCCCAGTCAGGCAGACAGAGATTTGACCCTAAGAATTCGCAGTGCCTGCGGTTTACTCGATATTGTATTTTTGGATCACCTTATTTTGGCAAAGGAGGGGTATTATTCTTTTGCGGATGAGGGGGGAAATTAGAAGCATCAACTCATTTTTGCTCCTGGAGGACGAACAATTTATCAACTGTACTTAACTTTGATTACTTTTTATTAAATCTATCAACTCATAAAAATTAATACTTCCTAAAATTATCAACTATGCTCACTAAGATTTTGACTGCTTTCGCATTGCTTTTTCACATCTCCTTATTTGCACAGTGTCCTATAGGGGATGTAAGTTTGAAAACCCAACAAGAGGTTGATGCTTTTTTTGTGTCGTATCCCACTTGTACACTGATAAGTGGCTCGTTAACAATAGGCCCTTTGACAGGCAATTCAAATATTTCAAATTTATCCGGCTTAACAACAATTTCTCACATCCTTGGAAATGTGAAAATATTAAACAATTCAAGTTTGGGCACTTTGATGGGGCTAAACAACATTGAAAGCATCGGAGGCCATTTAGAAATAGCAAATAACAACTCACTTATTTCTCTTGTTGGCTTAGATAAGGTCAAAACTATTGGTACCTATGCGAGTATTGTTGGCAATAATTCTTTGTTATCTGTTAATTCGCTAAATCTCATAAATTCAATCCCATCTGCCCTACAGATTGATAACAATCCAATTTTAAGCAATATCAATGGTTTCAATTCTCTTACCAATATTGGAGGTTTTCTCCGAATTGTAAATAATGATGCTTTACTAAATCTGAACGGGTTTAATCAGATCAAAACAGTAGGGCAATTAGTTCAAATTGATGAAAATGCCTCATTAATAAGCATGAGTGGCCTAAATAACTTAACGTCAATTGGAGAATATCTGCGTATCGTAAACAATGATGCTTTGACTACATTAAATGGACTCAATCAATTAACCTCAATCTTAACAGATGTACAGATTGATGAAAACGCTTCTCTTTCATCTTTAAGTGCATTAAGCAGTTTGGTATATATTGGTGGATTTCTTAGAATTGTAAACAATAGTCAACTTAGCTTTTGTGCTGCTCAGGGTATTTGTCAATACCTTCAAAATCCAAATGGAGTAGTTACAATTTATGACAATAAAACCGGCTGTAATTCTCAGCCAGAAGTTCAAAATGCTTGTGTGTCTAATGTAAGTAGTATTTCAAATAATAATATTAAAATTGCACCAACATTAGCTAATAGCCATATAAATATATTGTCTACTTCAACAGAAATTGGATTAATTCAAATATTTAATCTTGAAGGGAAACTCTTGATTAATTCCACAATAAACTCATTTAATTGTAGTATAGATTTGAGTTCATTGCATTCAGGCATATATGTAACAAAAATTGCTGATAAAACAGGATTTGTTTTATCCTACTCAAGATTTATTAAATATTAATTAAAACAATATTTATTGTCCCTAAAGAATAAAAATATACACTATTTTTTGTTTAAAATAAAAAATATGACTCCATGAATAGTACAAACTTAAAACATTCACTTCTTTTTTTTATTATATTTTTTTTCAAATATACATCAATATACTCGCAATATGATTACAGAACATTAACACTCAAAAGCAATGAGCAACGTGATATATTAATGCTACCCTCTGGCATGAATTTAGTTACATTGTGTGGGTTGATTCCAGGAAAAATGTATCGTATAATTGGAGTAGATTCGAATACAAATAATACTTCTATTATTAATTTATACATGGCGGCAGAAATAAATATGGGAAACGCTTCAAAATATTTGAGAACAGACATGCCTCAGATGCGGGAATTTGTTGCCCAAGAAAGTTGCATAGATATAATTTATGAATTAAATAATTTAGATAAAAATTCATTATTCCCTGTATATTTATCTTCTGGTTGTTTAGATTGCCAAAGCGATAGTTTTTGGATCAATAGATTTAAAGAAAATGCAACTTATGCTTTAAGTAAGTTGCAAACAACAGGAGGAGTATCAGCATCAACTCTTATAAATGATAATTTTGCTGGAAATAACATTAGCATATCTAATATTACTTCATTAGGTCCTCAGCATAGTAGAGGAACATTTACCAATGGCTCTTCGTCAATTGATATTGAGGAAGGAATAGTTCTGTGTACAGGCAATCTCGTTTTACTTCCTGGTCCTAATGATACTACAAATATAAGCGGTAATACCGCTGGATTTAATGTGAATACCAGTGATGATGCTGACATTGCCAAGATCACAAATGGCAATCAATTTGATGTGGTCCGTATCGAATTTGACTTTAAACCGCAAGGGTCTGTTGTGAAATTTGATTTTGTATTTGGCTCTGAAGAATATTGTGAATATGCCAATTCTCAATATAACGATGCTTTTGGAATATTCATAAGTAGTCCTGGATCAGACAAAACCAACCTAGCATTAGTTCCTGGAACAAATATTCCAATTGCTGTGAATAATATTAATCATTTAGATAATTCTCAATATTACATAAACAACAACAATTGGAATCCCTGCACAAACTTACCGATAAAAGCATATCTGGATTGTGAATTAGACGGTTGGACGACCGTATTTACTGCTACATATAATACAATACCAAATAATCTTTACCATATTAAATTTGTTATAGCTGATATTGCTGATGGACTTTTAGCTTCAGCAGTATTTCTTAAAGCAAAGTCTTTTAATTCTTTAACTAGCATAAATGAAAAAAATAGAATATCTAATATAAGCCTAATTGGAATACCCAATCCAACTATGACATCACAAACCACTCTGCAATTTAACTTAGATTATGACTGTGATGTAAGGTTTAGGATTTACAATACACAAGGTAAAATTGTTTCAGAGTGCTCTCAGTTTTATTCTACTGGCAAACATGAAAAAAATATATACCTTGAATCATCAGGGGTATATATAGTTGAAGTGTTAACCCCTTATGGGTATGGCACAAAAAAGTTAATTAAAATATAAAATTATCAGTAATTATTATTTATTACGCAAACCTACCTTCTATGTAACCAATAACAGCATTTACAACATGAGAAACAAAAGATTTTTATTTGCTTATATATTATTTATATCTCCATTAATATCTATGTCACAAAGTGTATTGTCGCCTTTAGGTCATGCCGGAATAATAAATAATATTATAATTGAATATACTATTGGTGAACCAATTATATCAACAATTGCAAATAACAGTAATACTCTTACCCAAGGGTTTCACCAACCTAAAAATACATCCTCTTCTGCTGAGGATTTTGAAAATAAATTATTGCTAACTTTATTTCCAAACCCTACAAAATCAACAGTTACTATCCAGTCTAGCAATACTGATAAATTTAACTTGATAATTACAATTACAGACTATTTGGGAAGAATATTAAATACTGAAAATATTGATTCCTCAAATTGGAAGTTTGACTTAACTAACCTACCAAATACTTGCTACTATTTTAATATTTATAGCATTTCAGACAATAAAACAGAAACATTTAAAATAATTAAATTATAACACCAATTATCATGAAAAATTTATTTTTGACACTTATTCTCTTTTTTATAATATCCAGTGTTTGTTCACAAACACCTCAAGCAATCAATTATCAAGCAATTGCAAGAGATTTTGCTGGCAATCCCATTTCTAACCAAAATGTACGGATAAGAATTAGCATACTTCAGGGCAGCATAAATGGAAATGTTACTTTTTCTGAGACCCATTTAATGAGTACAAACCAATTTGGCTTGTTGAATTTGCAAATAGGTACTGGAACAATCTTATCTGGTAGTTTCTCAAACATTAACTGGGGAGCTTCAACTTTCTTTGTACAAGTTGAACTTGATCCAGCTGGGGGCACAAATTATCAGATTCTTGGTACAACACAAATGTTGTCAGTACCTTATGCTCTTTTTGCAAAACGAGTTGAAAGCGAGAGCCAAACACTTTCACTTAATGGCAATACTCTATCCATTAGCAATGGAAATAGTATTACATTGCCTGGTGGCAGCGGTAGTAATTATATTCCATCACAGCAAATGCAGCCATTACAAGGTAATACTTTTCTTTTTAAAGTAGTCTCTGCAAATTTAGGTGATTTATTATTACTATATTCGTCGAATGAAATATCCATCTTCAAAAGGGATCCCATCACTTTTCAATATTATCACCTAAATAAAATCATATTAGGTGGTAATATACAAATACATAGTCTTACATGGGCAAATAATACAATATATACTATTGAGCTTTTTAATTCAACTATAAGTTGTAGGAAGTATTCCATAAATAGTGCTGGGGAAATAATTGGCCAAGGTACTACAATGACACCTGTTGGATTTCAAATACAACAGAAACAGATGTTTATAATTAACCAAGACATTTACATATATAATTCAGGAAACTTATGGAATAAAGTAACAATTTCTGGAAATAATCTTATTACTAATGGCATTTGGAATGGTGGGCCAAATTCTGAGCCATATATGGTTTTTTATGAAAATGGTAACGTTTATATGCTTGATGATAATAGAAACCTAACTGTAGTTTCAACAAACGGTTCAATTTTATCATCAAAAAATATATTGAATAACTTTCAAGCCGTATCGTTTCCCTCTCCATATAAAAATCCATTTGGAGTATTATATTTTAGCCCTCAAGTCTGCTTTTCAGTATCGCAAATACAAATTGGTAATGACTACCATTACATCCTAACGCCTATCACAATATTCTAATACCTATTGATTATTATTTCTACAATCAATTAAAATTTTACTTACCACCATAATTAATTGAATAGTAAACCATCTAACCCGGCATCACCTTGCAAATACCTTGCAAATTCTTCGAGACATAAGCACAACTTATTGAAAATCAGATACTCAGTCCGGTAGAGTACACGTCTGGGGGGCGTGTGGTCGCAAGTTCGAATCTTGTCGTCCCGACTGTTTTTCAAGGAGTTGTGCGAAAGCGCAACTCCTTTTTTTGTGCGTTTTGGGGAGGGTTTTGAGGTCTAAACTTGCAAATAACTTGCAAATTTTGAACCCACACAAGGATGCAAGTTGATGCCATAACTCGTTCATTTTATGGCAACTATCAAAATTATTCTGGACACCAGAAGGCCAAAATCAGATGGAACTTATCCACTAAAATACCGGATATACCAAGATACCAAGTATCGAGACATATCACCGGGCATCTTCCTTAAACTCGAAGACTGGGACGATGCAAAGAGACAAGTCAAAAGGTCTCACCCAAACTACAAACTCCTGAATAGCAAAATATTAAAGCATTACATGGAGGTTGAATCCACTTTGTTAAAAGTGGAACCAAGTCAGGGAGCAACATTGGAAGACCTGATTTCTAAAGCCAAAGGCAAGGAGAAACCCCTGCCCAATTTCTTTGAATACGGCTTTACATGGGTAGAACGCCTGAAAAAATCCGGGAAAGTCGGGAATGCACGGGCTTACGAAAACACCCTCAAACGGTTGATCTCTTACCTCGGTCATTCCAAATTGAAATTCAAGGAGATCAACTACGACTTCCTTGAAGACTTTCAGGCCAGCCTGCTACACAAAGGGGTAAAGCAGAACACCATCAGTTTTTACCTACGAACCATCCGCACGATCTTCAACAAGGCTCTGAAAGCCAGGGTGACGGATCGCCAGTATTATGCCTTCCAGGACTTTAGCATCAAAAACGAAAGCACCCAAAAACGAGCCGTAAGTAAAAGCATCATTCAAATGATTGCGGAAGTAGAACTGCCTGGAGAAACACCAATTTGGCATCATAGGAACTACTTCTTGCTTTCTTTCTACCTCATCGGCATCTCATTTGTTGACCTATCCTACCTGAAATGGAGCGATATTAAAGATGGCCGGGTAGTGTACAAACGTCGCAAAACGGGCAAGATTTACAGCATCAAACTGGTGGACAAAGCAGAAAAGATTCTGGACTACTACCAATGCAAGAACTCGTTCACACCTTATATATTACCAATTATTCCCTCTGCTGTGGTGGGTGACGCTGCCAAAGAGATGTACTACACCCGACAGGGGTACAAAAACTGCAATAAGTACCTGGCCAGAATTGCCGGGCAGTTGGGGCTGGAAGTGAAGATCACTACCTATGTGGCAAGACACTCCTGGGCCACCATCGCCAAAACTCTGGGGTACTCCAAAGACCTGATTGCTGAGGCACTGGGGCACGAGTACGGAAACAAAATCACCGGAATTTACCTCGATCATTACAGCAATGAAGTGATTGATGAAGCGAATGAGCGAGTAACAGGGTGAAAAAGACCCGCTCTTGTCAACCTGAGTCATCTCGAATTCTGGGGTGGCTCAGGTTTGATTTTCATCCATTGGGGATTTCAATATCCTCAAATTTGAAAAGGATGCTTTCGTTGGCTTCAAATCTGCTTTTTCGCATGGTACCATGTTTTTAAGTGTGAAAGTTACGCGTTTGTACTTTCTCTACTTATTTTTGGTACCGCTTTTCAGAGGGTAGGACATTTCTTTAACTTTGCTTTTAAAACATTACACAATGAGTGCTTCCAAACAGTTTATCTTTCGTGATGTAACACCAAAATCATCCGAGCCAATAATCTTTAAAAAAATTAATCAAGAGCAATTTAAAGAGAGAGGATATGATGTCACTTATGAGACGATTATTCCAGATTCAGATGGTTACGCTTCGCACCAAATAGCAGAAAAAATTACGCCTGAGACTAATACATTGATATTTAACTGTGGAGTCGGGCAGGGGAAAACTACCGGTGTATTTGAGATAATTAAAAAGATTTCCCAGAAAGATCAATATGTAATTATAGTTGCCCTTCCATTCCGGTCACTCATTGAAAAATATACCATCAAGTCCATTAATCTAGCAGGGGCAGAAAATGTCAGCAGTTACTCAGACTTTGACGAAATATTGCAAGGTGATACTTGGGAAGAGGAAGGCAGGTTGATAGTAGAATTTGAAAAGAGCCTCCCTCAAAAAGCATCAAAAAAAATCCACATCATAACGGTTAACGGGCTTTTAGGAAACCCTGGAGAAGCGGTTCAACAAGCAAAACTGAAGAGAGAATTCTTTTCAAAAATCAGAGATCATTGCAATCAAACGAAAAAGAAAGTAGTCTTCATATTTGATGAAATACACGAAACAGTTCACAATTTTAAGGATGAATATATCTTCACCTTAAGGTTATGGAAAAGTATAACTCACAAAGCGGTAATTTTAACCGCTACCTATACGGAGGCCTCTCTAATTGCAATAATGCACATAGCCTACCTGACAGATAATAAAATAAAAATTATTGAGAGTGAACGAGTTAAGGCTCCAATTGATCGAATTGCTAATCTAAATCTGTACTTTACTCAGGAAGCCTACTCATCCAGAAGGCTTGGAGAGTTCGATTACATTAAAGAACTAATTAAAGATGACAAATATAATAGCATAAATATATTATCCTTTAGTGAGCGCCTTGCAGAAAGTTTATCCCAAGAACTTATGTTTGAGGGTAATAAAGTAAATTTATCTACAAGCAAAGGGAATCGTTTTAATCCAAGTTTAACTAATATAGGTACAACGTTTAAAACCGGGATAGATTTAATAGAAAATAATTCGCTTTTCATCATTATCCTTCCAGGCCTCAACTTTCAAAACTATACCAGCTATGGAATATTTTCCGATGGTATACCTTCTATAATCCAATCTATAGCAAGGCTTAGGAATGGTGGAGATATTTTCATTTTTATGCCATATCCTAAAGTCTTTATTAAAGGAAGTATCCCGGTAGAGATTAAACCCTTGTTTAGCGAATACGATGAGGTTGAGTTGATCAAGCCAGAGGGAGAAAAAAATATTGTCGAAAATAAGTATAAGCAAATCCGACAAGAACTGGAAGAAGAGATTAAGCGAGCAGAAGAAGAAAGAGTAAATAGAGCGTTATTTCCTGTACCTCAATACCCCACACAAGACAGTTTTATTCTTGATAAGTCTCAATCATATCTCGTCAATAGAGACCCCTCCTTTGGTAAGTTGATATATCCGTATGTAATATGGGCTGCTTTTAATGATCAATTTACAAACTGTACCCTTAAACGTATCCACACTCATAAATATGAAGAAGTGGTACTGAGACTCACTAAAAATAATTATTTTGGAGAAATATTACAATTTTTGGAAGATCATGGAACAATTAATCACTTAATAAATCACTTTGATTCAGAAGATGATTTTAAGAATTTCAAACATATCATGAAGAGCTTACAGATTATCAAAACTCGCGATGGACATGATGCTAAAGTTAAAATGTTGATTGATGGGCAAGTTAAAAAGTTAGATAAATTATCTTTTGTTCAACAAGAATTACTCTCCATCTTGTATTATTTGAAATATGAGAATCAGATATCCATTGACAAACAATCTTATGTCAATCATTGCTGTCTTACGGCAAGCAGTCAGCAATCACTTGTCGCCAAAGGTTATCAAAAATTAGAAGACATTCGAAAAGATTTTGTTGATAAGATCACCAAATTAGAGGAGAATATAATTTTTGTAAAAGATTCACACAATCAATTACCATTTGTTACTGATAAGGTTGAATCTGCTATGAAAGAAGCATTCAAGCATATTTTAGAGGACTATTTTTTTAAAAACAAAGTATTTAGTTTACAAATTATAGATAACCCTACAAAAGAAAAATATTACAAATTTTTAATAGATTCGTTTTTAAGGGTCAAGGGTAATACCAAAAGAAGCTTCAACGGGAAACAACAAAACTGCTATGTCGTTGAGTTATATGAACCTCCAACTGACAAATTAAAACTTATTAAACAGAGTAAACCTTGACATCATTGATTAATTGATTAACAAACATCACAAAATATATGATCACCAAACAAGCATTAGGCAGTACCCTTTTTGGGATGGCTGACATTTTAAGGGATAAGGTAGAGGACTACAAAGCCTACATTCTTTCTCTCTTATTCTTCAAACGGCTTTCTGATAACTACGAATGGGAAAATGAAAACGGAATTAAGGAGTTTATCAAAGAGAGCGGAAGGGGGCCTAATGAAAGAGAATTGAAAATTATCATTAGTAAGAAGCATGACTTTAAAATCCCTGAAGGCTGCTTTTGGAAAGATGTTAGGGAAGCAACCATTGACAAAAAGAATGAAGCCCTGCACAAAGCTGTAAATGGCATTGCAGAAGCCAACGTAGATAAAGATGGTAAGTTTTTTTTGAAAGGTGTTATCAATACCGTTCGCTGGAACGAACCTGCACCCGATGGTTCAGGTGGAAAGAAGCTAAGCCCCGAAGTGCTGTCTTTATTGGTGAGTTATTTAGATGCTGTTGATCTGAGCAACAGGAATGCCAGTGTTGATGTGCTAGGCGATGCCTACGAATATTTGATAAAACGCTTTGCAGATGAAAACAAGGGCGGTACTACTGCCGGGCAATTTTACACACCAACCGAAGTACGGGATATAATTGTACGTTACTTAAAACCGCAAAGTGGCAATGTAGTGTATGACCCTACTTGTGGTTCAGGTGGTTTCCTTATTGATGCTGCCAAGTATTGCAAAATAAACTATGGCAATCAAAAAGCCATTCGCTTATATGGGCAGGAAGATGTTTGGAATACCTGGGCGATTTCAAATATCAATATGATCCTCCACGGGTTGGATGCCAAAATTGAAAAAGGCGATACCATCCTTGACCCGAAGTTTAAAGAGGAAGACAATGAATTGGAGATTAAAAAGTTTGATTTGGTGATGGCTAATTTTCCATTCTCTCAGGAAAACTGGTGGAAGAATGGCGAACCTAAAAAAGATGCAAAAGGAAAAACGGTAAATAAAAAAGACGGCTCACCACAATTAGAATATCCCGGCAAAGAAGATTTCAGCGACCCTTATGAACGCTTTACGTTTGGCAATCCCCCATTTTCAAATGGTGATTTTGCATTTCTCCAGCACATTGTTGCTTCCTTAAAAGACGATGGTAAAGCAGGTGTAGTTTGTCCGCAAGGAGTTTTGTTTAGAGGGCAACCAGAGAAAACCGAAGAAGAAGATGGACAAAACCGTAAAGCCGATGATGAATATTTAATACGCAGGGGTTTTTTGCAGGGCCCCATTGACAACAATGGTGAGTTCACAGCGATGCACAACATTGTTGATGCGGTAGTAGTGTTGCCGCGTAATTTATTTTATGGCACTACTATTCCTGGTTCTATTTTATTCATCAACAAAAACAAACCGGAACACCGCAAGGATAAAGTACTAATGATTTACGCTGCCAAAAAAGGTTGGTACAAAGAAGAAGCAAATATGAATACGTTGCAGCCACATGATATGCTTCGTATCTCTACCATCTTAGAAAGCTGGGGCGATTCTGCTATTGCTCAAACATGGATTGATTCTCAAAAAGCAAGATTAAAAGGATTGATATTAGAAGACTTGGAATTTAAGTTATCTGAAATAGAAGAATACTACCACGAAGACTTAACTACTCTATCTGCCAAACTATTAAAGGCAAAAAAAATTATAGCCGATAAAGAAACAGAAGATAAAAAGCCCACAAAGACTGAACTCAAAAATATTGAAACAGCACAAGCTGCTTTTAATAAGTTACAAACCGAAAAGGTAAATAAAATTCATTCAGCACATACCCAAGCTGAAAAAGAACGGAGAGCCATAGATGAAGTTGAACAAGAGTTGCTTACAATGTTCCAAGATCCAGAATTACGGAAAAGATATTTTTCTGTAGCGAACATGGAAGAATTAGAAGAAAATGAGTTCAACCTAAACATTCCTCGATATGTGGACACATTTGAACCCGAAGAAGAAATCGTATTAAATACAGCTATCACCGACTTCAAAGCATCTTTAGAGGCAGAGAGTAAGTTGGACCAATTGATAGTTTCTCTTGAAAAATCTTTAATTCAAAACTAAAATGGGATTCAAACAGGAGAAATTTAAAAAATTAATAGAGCATAAATCAGGCTACACATGGTCAAAGGATCAGGAATTGGATAAACCTGAACCAGGTACGGTGAGAGTGCTGACTGTTACGAATATTCAAGAGAAGTTAGACCTTACCAGTGAACTTTATCTGAAGGATGTTAAAGAGAAAGATAAAATTGAAAAAAGTGTGAGTAAGGATTGGGCAATAGCAGTAAGTTCTAACGGCAATAGGAAGCGTATTGGCAATGCTATATTTATAAACGATGATACTGATTATCTTTTCGCCTCGTTTCTAACTGCATTTAAGCCAAAAGCTGATGCCGATATTACTCCAGAGTATTTTTATCAATGGTTTACCTCTCATGTAGTTCAAGAAAGAATTACTTCTGTCTCTGAAGGTACAACTGGCTTAGGAAATCTTGATATACGATATTTAAGAAACATGAATATTGAATATCCTGATAATGAGCAAGAGCAAAAAGCTATTGCTCTAATCTTGAATAAAGTAGATGCTGCTATACTGGCTACAGAAAACAGCATTAAATCAGCCGACAAACTCAAAAAGGGCATCATGCAAAACTTGCTCACTGGTAAGTTAAAAGCTGATGGTACATTAAGAACTGACGAGGAATTTTATAAACATGAAAAATTTGGCAATTGCCCAGTTGGTTGGCATTGGGGTAGGCTTTCTGAAATAGCTGATGTAATTGCTGGTCAGTCTCCAAGTGGTGAGTACTATAATGAAGATGGAATAGGAACGGCTATGTTAAATGGACCTACAGAATTTACGGACTTGCATCCAATACCAGTTCAATACACAACCCAAGTCACTAAACTATGTGCCATTGGCGATATTCTTTTTACAGTAAGAGGTTCAAGCACTGGTAGGATGAATATTGCAGACCAAGAATATTGCATTGGCCGTGGCATTGCAGCCATAAGAGCAAAAGAAGGTTGTGATACGGATTTCATTTATTATACCCTCATTACTATTTCGGAAAAGATACTTGCAGAAGCCAAAGGAGCCGGAACAACATTTCCTAATGTTAGTCGTGGCGAACTTTTGAAGAAATGGGTATTGATTCCTGACACAGATCAAACTGAAATTGCGGCAAAGATTAAGTCTGTGGATGCTTTTCTAAAGGAGAAACAGAAAAAAGTAGCCACTATTCAGCGGCTGAAAAAATCACTTATGCAAAATCTACTTACAGGTAAGGTCAGAGTAGATGTAAATAAAATTGAACAATTATTACAAGAACAATAAAATGATATTACCTGATTTGCTAAAAGATAATTTAAAAATCGTTTTCTGTGGCACTGCCGCAGGAAACAAATCTGCTGAACGCAAGGCATACTATGCCGGTGCAGGTAATTTATTTTATCCAACCTTAGCAAGTTGTGGTTTTACTCCTCGTATCCTAAAGCCCCATGAATTTCCTGAATTGCTGAACTACCAAATTGGGTTGACAGATTTAGCAAAATTCACTTTCGGAATGGATAAGGATTTGAAACATGAGGATTACGATGCAAAGGGTTTTCAAGAGAAGATTTTGATTCATCAGCCCGAGTACATCTGCTTTAATGGTAAAACGGCAGCATCAAAGTATTTAGGAATTGCAGATACAAATCTCATAGCCTACGGCCTAAATACAGTCACCATTAATAAAACAAAAATATTTATAGCTCCTTCTACTTCACCTAAAGCATTTGCCTATTGGGATGAAAGCATTTGGAAACAATTAAAAACCCTAATCAACTAATATGAAACCAAGCTGGGCAAAACAAGATGTGTACAATTACTTTGATGCTTTTCTGCAAAAGAGTATCCTCAATAACGATAGTTATATAACCGATAATCCGGGCATTTTCACCATTGATAACCTCAATGCCTGTGTAACAGCTTTTGTAGATAATCCGGATACAGGCGACCGCAATTTTGATGCTAAATCAAGAGATCAGTTTTCAAGAACATCAAAAGAGGTTCAGGAAGTATTTGCTCATTTCATTTGGCTTTGGGGTATGCCAGCTTCTGATATGACAAGTTCAGGAAAGAAAGGAACAGTTATAAGATTTTTAGGTGATGAATATAACGACAAACTCACCAATATTTTTGTAGATGGAGGCATAGGTTCGGCAGGTCAACGCCACAAACTAAATAAGCCTTTTGAAATATCCTATTTGCTTTTGCTTTTCAGAGATGTAAAAAGCAACCTCCAAACTAAGAATATCAATGATGTTGCTTCTTTAAAAAAATACATAGAAACACTTTGCAGGGAGCTTTACTATAACAATGATACTACCACAGCCACCACAGACGAAAAACTGAAAATGGCAGGGGAGGAATTTCTTGCCCTTCATCACATTCTGTTACACTTATGCTCCCCTGATAAATACGAGGCGATTGCAGCCCAGAAACACAAGGATGCCATCATCAATACTTTCTTTAGTCTTTTAGGTAAGGAGAATACAGAAGGTCTACGGGAGGATATTGATGAAAGCATTTTGGCTATTCGTAAAAAGCTGGATGAGGTATTTGGCTATGAAGTAAGTTTTTATGATAAAGATATTCAGGATGCCTGGAACTTTGGCGAAAGTAAAGACGATGTTTCGGAAGTTACCTTGTTTGAATATAAAAAGGCAATGGTGTTTTATGGTCCTCCGGGCACATCCAAAACACATTCAGCCACCCGATTGGCTGAGTTGCTAATCACGAAGCAATATTTCCGCAACAAGCAAAACATCAAAGAGTATTTTGAAAATTCTGACAAGATTTTTGAAGAACACATACACCACCTGCAACTGCACAGTAATTACAATTACGAAGATTTTATTGCCGGTATGCACATTGAAGATAAAAGCAGTGTGGTAAAGCCTGGCTATCTTCTAAATTTAATTAAGAAAATAAAAGATGATCCACTCCCTCATATTTTAATACTCGATGAAATAAACCGTACAGATATTTCAAGGCTGTTTGGTGAACTGTTTTCTGCATTAGAGTATCGCAATAAAAAAATAAGACTTTCTATTGGTGATTTGGAGATAGCCCTTCCAGCCAATCTCTATTTCATTGGCACAATGAACGAAATAGACTTTTCACTCGAACGCATTGACTTTGCCCTCCGCAGAAGGTTTCTATGGCAGTTCAAGGGATTTGACAAAGGGATTCTTTGGAACATGATACAGCAAAAGAAAAAGGAATTAGGTATGAATATCAGCGATGCAGATATTGAAACCTTTATCAATCGTTGCGAACGGTTGAATAAAGAAGTTTCTGCCATGCCTGAATTGGGTGAAAACTATCAGGTCGGTCATACATTCTTTGCAGAAGTGGTTGATATATTCAAGTCACTAAAAGGTGTCCATTCAGGTCGCCTCTATTTTTTAAACCAACCGGTAAACATTCTTTGGGAAATCAGCATAAAACCAATTTTACAGGCATTCCTGGGCAATATGGATGCAGATTCTAAAAGAGATAAAATAAACGATTTACAGAAAGTATTGATTAATGGCTGAAACGCTTAAACATATCACAGCTTTTGATTGCTTGCCTTTTGATAATGAAACGGCAAAAGCCGATGTATTGCAGGAGTTCATACAATCGCAAAGCAAGAATGTATTTTGGTTCTCTGCCAATTACAATGCAGATGATGATTCCAAGTTAGCAGAATACGATTATCGTAATAATAATTGGACAGCCGGAAGATTTGTTGGTGAAGCCATTTTCAACCACAACCAAACAGATTATAAAATAACCATCAAACCAAGATTTGGCGAAAAATTGCTTTTCAGAATGTTGGAAGAGATTTTCAATATTCGGATTACTACATCGGCAAGTCAAACCAGTAAAAGCGTTGATTGGCAGCATTACATAAAACGAATTATTGCATTTATATGGCTGCAAAAATTAGCCAATGCCAATTTACATGGCGTTCCTAAAACCCAGGTAAAAAGAGAATACAGAGGGGCAGCAATCAGAGGCCGTTTAGATGTAAGGCAATCAATGAAGCCTTTGCATCGCAGTAATGAAGTGGTTTCAACCTTCCGTGAAAAGCATATTGACGAACACATTGCACAAATTATATTTCAGGCTTACCAAATTTTAAAGACAGATTTTGAAATCGGCAAAATCAATATTCCCGATTCGGCAAGGGAAGCCATTAATCAGGTTCATAGTGTGGTTCAAAACAAAGTACACATCAGCGAAAGCGATTATAAAAACATCAAGTACAAAGACATTTATTTAAGATGGAAGCCATTGGTTGATTTATCCTGGGATATTATCAAACGAAAACAATTCAGCTTAAAACAGGACAAAGCAAAAAAGGGATTCGGCTTTTTTATTGACATGGCCGAAGTGTGGGAGCAATATCTCAGAGCCATTCTAAAGAAAAATCTTTCACCTTATGGCTGGCGTTACAGGAATGATAAACAGCTTGCTTACAAAGGCTATTTCTTTCAAAGGGAATTGATACCTGATTTGGTGTTTCAAAAAGAAAACGAAGTTGCTGTGTGGGATGCCAAATACAAACGGATGAACGGCAGGTATTTTGATGTTGATCGTTCTGATTTTTTCCAGATACATACTTACATCCAATATCAGTTAAATCATAAAGCTGTAAAAGCAGGTGGTCTGCTTTATCCGATTTCAACCACTCCAAACTTTGACGAATACCAAAGCCCCAACCTGATTAATGAAGATGGGGTAAAATTGAATTTTTCAATAGATGGAATTGAGTTGGCTGAAAAAGTGGAGAATGAACATCACCGACAATCAGAGGTAGAATTTATAAACCGCATAATAAAAAGCATTTCATAATATGGGCAAACTATCAGAATTAAAAGGGGTTGAAAAACCAGTAACCGAATGGCTCAGTAAAATGGGCTGGACTTTCATAAGCAATGATGATTTGAAAGTTTACAACCGTCCATTTTCCAATCCGGTGCTTGATAGTATTCTCATAGATAGAACTGCACTTATCAATAACATCAGTCAGGCGGTTGCAAAAATTGCGGTTGAGCAATTGCTTCAAAACCTCAACAACCCTATTCCAATTTTAGGCAACGAATCATTTTTAGACAAGCTGGCTTCTCATGTTACCATTACAGTAGAGGGAGATGATATTGATGTACATTTTATTGACTACGAAAATATTTGGAACAATGATTTTATAGTTACCAATCAATACTGGGTGCAAGGGTACAAAATGGTAAAAACCGATATAGTGCTGCTTGTTAATGGTATTCCATTAGTGCCAATCGAAGCAAAGCAAAGGGCAAGAAAAGGCACAAACTGGTTAGAAGGGGTTGCTCAGTTTTCCACTTATGACCAAAGAGCAGATAAATTGTATATGTGTCATTCTTTTGGAGTAGCCTGCAATGGTCGTATTGCAAAGTATGGTATTCCAGGTGCATCATCTTCTTACTTCAATGAATGGAAAAGTACATTGTTAGATGTAAGCCAGCCAAACCCGATAATGGAACCCACCAATGATTTATGTCCATGCTATCAGGATGAAAAAGACAGCCTTTGGAATTTTGATGTAGCACGTTTACCCAATGGTGAAGTGCTGGAGAGAATGAAGCTCGGCATCATAGGATTGCTGCAACCTGCAAGGGTATTGGATATTGTAAAACACTTTATGGTGTTTGAAAGAACCGAAGGCAAAATCATTAAGAAAGTGGCCCGTTACCAGCAGCTAAGGGCTGCCAACAAAATCGCAGACCGTGTTATTAATTCCGATTTAAAGCAAGGAGTAATCTGGCATACACAAGGTTCAGGCAAGAGTTTGACAATGCTTTATACAGCGTTTAAACTTAGGCAGAGCAAAGAATTAAAAGACCCTACTGTTTATATTGTTGTAGATAGAAAGGATTTGAGAGAGCAAATTGGAGGCACTTTTGATGATTGTGAATTTCCGAATGCAAGAGCAGTAAATAACATTGGCGATTTAAAATACATTATTGATAAAGCACCTGCCGGTGTATTTATTACCACAATCCAAAAGTTTAGGGAATTAGGCAATCGGCAGGACACAAGGGATAATGTTATCATATTGATAGATGAAGCTCACCGTTCACAGTATGGTGATTTTCAAATCGAATTACAGTCAGTTTTGCCTAATGCAAAACGTTTTGCATTTACAGGTACTCCTATTCCAAAAACACATCAGGAGTTTGGTATAGTAAAACAAAAAGGAGAACATGAGTATTATCTCGACAGGTACAGTATTCAGGATGCAATTGACGATGGAGCAACAAAGCCGATACGTTACACATTTGGTCCGCAAGAGTGGTTTTTAGACAAGGAAAAGCTGAAGCAGGGCTATGATGAAATCACAGCGGAATTGGATGAAGATCAAAAAAGATTGGTTGAGAAAAGAATTCAGGCTTGGAAGGTTTTTCTAAAACACCCGGAAAGGATTCAAACTCTGGCAAAGGATATTGCAGAAGACTATCGAAATGTTGTTGAGCCGCAAGGCTATAAAGCACAGGTGGTAGCCTGCGATAAAGAAGCCTGTGTTTTGTATTATAATGAACTACTCAAATATTTCGACCGTTCAGAAATCTCCATCATTTTTTCAACAGGTGCTTATGAGGAAGGTGAAAAATATGAACTCTATAAAGATCATTACAAAGAGGATGCTGAACGCAAAAAATTAATCAAGCAGTTTAAGCGAAGGATTACAGAGGAAGAACAGAAATTAGGCAATAACCTAAAAGTGTTTATCGTATGCAATATGCTGCTCACAGGTTTTGATGCACCCATTGAGCAAACAATGTATCTCGATAGTCCAATCCGTGACCACAATCTTTTACAGGCCGTTGCAAGAACTAACAGACCTTATGATGACAAAGTGTCCAAGTTATCAAAAGAGTTTGGACGTATCGTAGATTATATAGGTGTATTTACAAATTACAAAGAGGCATTAAATTATGACCCCGAAGACATTGGTGAATTTGAAGATGTAGAAAGTTTAGTCGCCACCTTCCCTAAAGTATTAGATGATGCCTTTAAACCATTTGAAGATATTCAATTGGAAGACAGTTACAAGTGTGCAATGAACATCGTAAGGAAGCTGACAGAGCTCGATCATGGCAAGTTTGAAAATTCCTTTAAGGAAGTAGTTCAGCTTTGGGAATCAATTTCACCACATCCAAAACTCAGGGAGCATAGAGCAAAGTATTTGTGGCTAAATGAGATTTACGAAATATATCTTGAAGAATTTAAACGGATAGATTTTGATGCGGAGATCTATGCAGCCAAAACCCGTAAACTCATTCAGGAAACCTCCAGGATTATAAACTTTAAAGGACATCTGCCGGAGATTAAAATTGATTCTGACTATTTGAGCAAGCTCAAAGAAACCAAACTGAATCCTTCTGACAAGGCAGAAAAGATCATCAGAGATATTGAAACAGTAATCAGGCAAAATGAAGTCAACTCTGCTATTTATGTAGAGTTTCAAAATCGCTTAGATGATTTGATAAAGAAAAAGCAGGAACAGAGTTTAGCAATAGAAGAAATACTGAATCAGTTAGGTGTCTTATATTCTGAACTGGATGAAGTTGCATCTTTGCCTCAGCGTATGGGATTCCCTGACAAGGGTACGTTTGAAATATTCACACTAATTAAAAACGCTTCAAAGGCAGATTTCAATGAAGAACTTTCGAGAGATTTTTCGTTGAATGCATTTGATAGTGTCATTAAAAAGAAAATATACATCGGTTGGCAGGATGTTCCACGAGAGTACGAACGCCTTCAGACCGACATTGAATTATTGGCTGCTAATCCAAAATTTGAAGAATTGAAAATTGATGAGCAGGAAGAACTGATAGAAAGAATAATGAAAGCCATCTTAGTAAATTATAGTTTAAACTAATGCAGTTACCTGATAATTACATTTTGATACAAAAGGAAGTTAAACATGCCCGGTTACGGGTAAGTGAAGACGGCTGTATTCGTGTAATTATTCCACAGGCATTTTCTCAGGAAGATGTGGAGGCATTAATAAAGAAAAAACAACGATGGATTGACAGGCATTTGAAATTCTTCAAAGGCATGTCAAAAATTAACCTTCAACGAAACCAAATACTGTTGTATGGAAACAGGTACACCTATTTTTATGATTCAACATTTGAGCATAAAGTAATAGTTGACCATGAGTATAAAACCATCAGGGCAAAGCGAAATCTTTTAGATAAAACCATACAGCAACTTTGGTTAACTGATGTTGCAAAGAAATACCTTGCAAACCGCACCGAAGAACTAGCAGGAAAGTTAAATTTTACATACAATAGGTTATACATCCGAAATCAACGGAAGAAGTGGGGTAATTGCTCAAAAGAAAAAAACATATCACTCAATTGGCGTTTGATAAAAGCACCAATGTTTGTGATTGATTACCTGATAGTACATGAGTTGCTACATACAGTTGTTATGAATCATAATAACAAATTCTGGACAATGCTCAAGTCGTATTATCCCGACTACAAGGATGCGATAATTTGGTTGAATAAGTTTGGAAACAATCTTTAGGTTTCCTATTATTTTCGGATATACAAATAGTACTTTCCGATAAAAACCGGAAACATCCTTTATGCAATTTCTTTATGTACTTCTTTGGAATGCTTTTCAACGCGAAAGGATCAAGGATACAAAACAATATACATTGCAAACTATATCCGCAAGTCATAACTCAAGATCATCCTAAGATTTCATTAATAACACTTTGCTAAAAATCCTTGAGCAAGCGTTTATTCTCCTCAAAAGGAATAGGTTTTAAAAATAGAAGCACTGGCAATGTCCAGTGCTTTTTTTATTTTCATTTTACATATTAAATATAAATATTATGAATCTACAACCAGCACAACGAAAGCAGGTCAGGATCAAACTGGCTTTGCAAGGTAGTTCAGGCAGTGGAAAAACCATGTCGGCACTACTGCTTGCCTTTGGCATCACCGGTGATTGGAAAAAGATCGCAGTGGTGGATACCGAGAATGGGTCTGCATCCCTGTATGCGAATCTTGGGCCTTACCAGATCATCCATCTAGCCCCTCCATTTTCACCCGAAAGGTACGTCAAGGCTATGGAAATCTGCGAAGAGCACCAGATACAGGTGGTCATCATTGACTCCATCAGTCACTGTTGGGAGTACCTTCTGGATGTCCATGCAAACATGACCGGAAACTCCTTTGCAAACTGGGCCAAGATTACCCCCCGGCAAAGTGCTTTCATCAACAAGGTGTTACAGTCTCCCTGCCATGTCATTGCCACCATGCGTACCAAAACCGAATATGTTTTATCCGACAAAAACGGAAAACAGGTACCGGAGAAAGTAGGACTGAAAGCAGTCCAGCGCGACGGAGTGGACTACGAATTTACACTCGTGTTTGACCTGGATCTGAGCCATACTGCTTCGGCATCCAAGGACAGAACCAACCTGTTCATGTGTAAGCCAGCATTTGTCATCACAGAAGATACCGGTCGTGAAATTCTCAACTGGTGTAACGAAGGGGTATCCCCGGAAGAAGTCCGCAAACAGATAAAAAAGGCTACGTCAGTCCCACAACTGCTGGAACTCTACAACCTGTACCAGGACATGTTCCCCTTGCTGGAACAAGACTTTACCAAGCGCAAAAATGAATTGAATCAACCCGTCACTTCTAACAAATCAAAATCTGCTGCAAATGGCACACCTGCAAGTACTACAGAGTAACGGCATCCATCCCGATGTCAAAACCGAAAACCGGTTTATTGAAGCCAACACGGAGCCGATAAATTTGGAAGAAGTGTCAGAAAAACACATCATCCCGGTATTCGTGAAGGACAATACCCCCCTCATCTCTCAACTGGATTTTATTCAAACGACACTGGATATTTCCCGGCAGGTATTTGGGGCTTCCATTTCAGAACCCAGCATTCGGGTCAGTCATCCCATAAAAGGCAGGATACCCGATGCCAGGCACAAGGTGGCACAAGAACTCCTGGAGCACGAAAAAACCATCTACTACGAGCGCATGGCCTTTGTGTCTGATGTACCCAGTATTAAAGAAGTAATTAACGGACAGGAACTCTTGCTGACCGTAGGCGGTATCAAAGCCTACAACGAAGACAACGTATATAATATAGGTGGAAGCCTGCAACGGTTTCGGGTTTTTGTTGGGTTCAAGGTGCGGGTGTGTACCAATTTGTCCATTTGGACAGACGGCTACTCTGGTGAAATCAGGGTCAGGAGTCTGGATGAACTGGGCGAAAAAATTTACCAACTTGTCCATCAGTATCAGGCAGAGGTACATCTGGAACACCTGCGCACACTCAACAACTACGATCTGACCGAACAACAGTTTGCTATGCTACTGGGTAAAGTTCGGCTCTACAATTTCCTGCCAAACAAGTACCGCAAAGACATACCGGAGTTTCTGATCAGTGACTCCCAAGTGAGTACCGTAGCCAAGCAGTACTACAAAGACGAGCATTTTAGTGGTAAAGCAGAACAGGGGATCAACCTGTGGAATCTCTACAACCTGTTTACTGACTCGGTGAAGAGTTCCTACATTGATACGTTTGCCGACAGGAATACCAATGCGTTGACCTTTTCATTGGGTCTCAGGGACGCGCTGGAAGGAAAAGGGAACTACGACTGGTTCCTGAACTGATAATCATAAGGTGTAATATAGGCTGTCTGGGTAGCAATTATCCGGGCAGCCATTTTTGTGTGTAGTCACAAATCAGAAGAAGCCTTCACCGAAAACGCCCACACCGTTTCCTGACCTTGGCTACCCCCCCGTGGGGTTTCTACATCGTTCACTTATTCTTAAATTCTGTACACCTATGGTTAAGATTG